>Ga0307516_10004886_pt1 | contig 16318 bp, 30 predicted proteins | sample 19_EM_MG_FD_203310 | JGI IMG/M metagenome (GOLD analysis project Ga0307516, IMG submission 203310) | Populus trichocarpa ectomycorrhiza microbial communities from riparian zone in the Pacific Northwest, United States - 19_EM | ecosystem: Host-associated > Plants > Roots > Unclassified | place...
CTCCGTGATAGGACAAGTATCTCCGAAGCCGCCTTCACAATGCCCTCGGGTTCGAAACTCTCGCGATCCTATACAGTCTACCGTATTCGCTGCTGCTCTGGGCGTGAGTCCTGACGAATCTGTGGTCGTCACAAGGCCCGTTGACCTGACGTCGTTGATTGATAGTATGATTGCATTTCCCACAGCCTTCGGTCTTGAGGTATTACTATTCAGCAGCGAATTGTGGGCGAGGCTCCCCGTCGGGGTGGTGCTCACGGTGATCGTCATGCTGATCTCTTGGTGTGTCTGGACCATGTTGGAGGCCAAGTCAGGATTCAACGTCTTGGTCAGAGTCCACGCCTTGAAGGAAGCTTTCAATCGGCACCTGCCGCGGAGACCGAGAGCTCCGACGTCCGCGACGCTCCCTAACCCAACTGGGACCAACCGGTATGCCCCACCAATTACAACAATGGTGGAGATGGGTGGGGTCGGTAACGACTTACCGGAGAGCGCAGTGTAGGATGTAAGCGTTGCCCCCTTTCTCGCCTTGCGCGGCGGCCTGTACACGCGCCATTCACTTTAACCGTCATCGTCCCTCCCCACCCGTTGAGTTGTATCGGTTAGGAACCCGAGAACATGATACCTTGTCGATAAAACAATAAGCGAACCAGAATACTGGGGATGATACAATACACACTATGTGCGGGAGATGTCACCGCTGTTTGCATTCCGATAACCCGTTTTCCGCGGGGTACGGTTCCAACTCGTTGTTTACCCTTTGGATGAATTCCTTACAGCACCCTACCTTTGACCGTGCTCGGACTTCAAATGCAAACCGCTGTAGGCCGAAAACCCAGCGCCTGTTACTCGACGCAGTATTTAAGTACCACTGGGGACCGGGATACGAGGTGCGACATCGTAGTGGAGAGGTTGGCTAGGGGGTTGGAAGGGGTTCGTTCTGCGATGGAGGTTCACCACTCCAGTGCCCTTTTACCATCTATCCTGGCCGCTTTGAAGCTTGGGGTGGTCATGGGGTCTGCTGTTGTGGGTGCTTGAATAAACAAATGTAAACAAGCGCACTTTCTTCTGGAAGGGCTGCGCGACTTTCGAAGATGAGATGACCACATTCTCAAAAGCAACGTTTGACTCTGCACGATATGCATCGTTTAGGCCGACGTACCCGCGTCAGTTGTTTGATGCAGCGTTCAGGTACCACGAACAGACTCGGGGGGCGAGGTGGGACCTCGCGGTGGACCTAGGGTGCGGAACGGGTCGGTTCGGCGAATACCATTCTACGTCGGGGACTGACAGCTACCAGGGCAGGCAACTACTGAGTTGACACCCTTCAAACGGGTCGTTGGCGTCGATCCGAGTGAGAAGATGGTCGAACAAGCCCAACTTGCATTACCCCAGAACGGTGTCGATCAGATCGAATTCGCCCAAGGGTCTGCGGAGGACCTCTCGATGTTCCAAGATTCCAGCGTGGACCTAGTTGTGTCAGGTTCGGCTTTCCTGGATCCCAAACGACGGGCGAACTGTTCACCCTACAACATGCAGCACAGGCCGCTCATTGGTTGAATTGGAATAAGGTGTGGCCAGAAATTGCTAGGGTTCTGAAGCCCGGCGGCACCGCTTCTATCTGGGTAAGCAACTCCGCATATGCTTACGGTCGTTGCTCATGCTTGCACAGGGATATGGCGAGGTTACGATCCCGAAATACACTTACCTCAAACCGTTGATATCCGACTACCACGGTGGTCCGAACCAACTCGGTATGGCCACCTTATCTCCAATCTCTAATTCGCCGTATTCACTCGATTCGCCAGGCCCGTACTGGGAACAGCCTGGTCGTTCGATCGTAGAGGGCCTCTTGCGGGACATCCCCGCCGCAACTGAGGTCTCTCCAAGCTCTTTTTCTGACTTCCGTCGGACATTCTTTTCGTGTATGTTCTTTACAACACCGCACCGCGACTACACTCACCTTGGTTTCCAAAAGCACCGCATATAACCGATGTGCCTTCGCCACTCCCCACGATACTGAAGAAGACGATGGGATGGTCTGATTTATTGCGGTATTTCAAGACCTCCAGCGCTTTGCGCAATTTCCACGACAAGCACCCGGAAGATCTAGCACATCCAGACGGCGACATATCTGAACGACTGCTACTTCAGCTCCTCAGAGGTGTTGAAGAGCGGGAGGGCCGGCGGGTCACAACAGAGGATCGAGTTCAGGTTGAGTGGCCGTTGGGTTTGTTGCAAGCGAGGAAGAAACACCAGTAGACGTTTCACCGGACAATAGAGCACCTTTTGGTCTTTGTATGACCTCCGTGGTCCTGCGGGTCGGGTCCTAAAGTGCGTTCGTCCTATTAGGCCGAGCGCACCAGAATGTCGGGCGACGAAAGGGAGCCTTCGCGGATTGTCTGAGTTTAATTCGCAAACCGATTGATCCGCTGAACCAAAACTCCGCTGCAGTTTGCATCGATACCTGAACACGAACGCGAACAAGGCCCTTTGGTGAGTGGGAATTGGACAACCGCCAACCCCCAGAAGCGCGATCCCGATGTTGTCCCGATATGTTCGGGGGCCCCACTGAGTCCGCGCCCCCTCTCGTCCCGCTGGTCTGCCCGGGTTTTTGGACCTGTCCAGAGGGAATCACCCATGCCTCCTCGCAGATGTGGATGTCCGCGTGCGGGGGGGTTGGATCACCGGTCGCTGGGGATGTTCGGATTTCCCGTCGCGGCGCAACTTTATGCCGTGAGCGCTGGTACGTAACAAGTTCGAATAGAAACCTCCCCCGTGGAACAAGACAGCGCACTCGGGCCAGCAGAAGAAACGGAAGACGAGCGAGACCAACCGCAGACGCTGGACCCACCCCATCACCCGGAAACGGGAGCCGTCACCAAATTCTTTCTTGCCAAGACAACCTCCAAGTTCGAGCGCCCGGACAGCGATGCACACTGCGGAGACGCTGACCACGACCGGTCTCACCAATTGTCAAATGCCAGCCGGGCGCAGGCGGTCAATGTTTCCCAGGAAATACTCGAGATGGATCACGGTGTGTCTCGTGGTTGGGGGCTTCTGGCTGGTGAAGAAGCTGGCGGACATCTACAACACCCTCCCCCCGTTGTACTCTCAGTATCATTGGCAAGAGATGGCCCTACCCCAACACAGCGAAGACATGCCGTATCCCGACGACGATTCCAGGAAGTTCTTCTGGCTGTCCGACCACGTACGAGGCTATGGTGCGTAACGTTTCTTGTCATACCACTCCCGCTTGACCACCACGGGCAGGAGCAGGCTGGGGGAATGCCCTGCAGGAGCATTTCATGGATGGATATGTTTCCTATCTCTCGAAACGATCGTGAGCCGCTTCCTCCTTCACTCCGGCCCTCCGTTGACCTCTCTATCCCTACAGTTTCGTGTTCGATAACTACACTTGGAGCACCGGCCCACTCCCATATGCACACTGGAGAACCAACATCATCCCAGCACGCATTCCGATGTCTGCCATGATAGCTGGTACGCCTGACGCAAAGTGTTTGACCGTTGGCTAATCGAATCCGGACTCAGGCCCTTTAGCTGGCGGACCGTTCCCACAGGGTGACGACACACCCCGCGCGGTGATGAAGGACTACTTCGACAAAGTCTGCCCAAAGACCCTCGTACTGGACCACAAGGCACTTATATCCCGCCTACCGCCGGACTACAGCGCGGGAACGGTGGTGGACGCTTGGGTTGAGTTGTTAAACTCGACACCGGAACGTTGCGTGGAAGTCAAGAATGTGATCTTCGACATCTGGTGAATTGTCGTGTTACTCGATGTGTCACTGAACACTCAGACATGTGTTGATAGGGTAATGGGCTCGGACCGCCTGCTTGATGTGGTGCCAGAGCTCCTCAAGTCTCCGATCGTTACCGAGTTCCGCTGGTCCCCCCTCATTGAAGGCATCCTCCGTCAAAACTTTGAACACTTCGCTCCCGATGGTCTTCCGTATTCCTCCCCGGATAACAATCCGTACCCCGTCATCGACGGTCTCCTTGTTATGCACCTCCGACGCGGTGACTTCGAGGGACATTGCAATCACCTCGCCAAGTGGAGCTCAACTTTCACAGGGTTCAACCAGCTGCCGGGGATCTCTGACAAGTTTACGGCTCCACCCCGCGGTCCAAAGGGCCAACTCACGAAAGAGGGAGCGAGGGCTTATCGAAAAGCGTGTTTCCCGAGCATCCAGGACATAGTCCAGCGAGTGGGAGAGATACGAGCTTCCGAGAGCGGAAAGAACCTGAAGTATATCTATGTCATGACGAACGGGAAGCGAGAGTGGGTGGCCGAGCTCAAAGAAGCCTTCCTCGCGGCGGATCGCTGGGATAGTGTCGCGAGCAGTAGAGATCTGGAATTGAACGACGAGCAACTGTACGTCGTACAAGCCGCGGACATGTTGATTGGGCAGAGGGCAGACATATTTATTGGGAACGGGGTGAGCCGAGTCGAGGAGCATGCTGTTGGTTCTCTAACTTTGCTTGCAGTTCTCTAGCCTCACAGCGAATGTGGCGATGCTTAGGGTGGGTAGGAACCTGGGAGGTGACAGAACGAGATTCTGGATTTAGGGTCATCTACCCCTTCACGACGTTAAAATCACACTGATGGAGACGTCAGCACCTCTGTTGTACGCATTTGTGGTATTAGAGGATAGATTACCTTCGTAATAATCTGCCGCCATGAGCCTAGCATGGAGATGGTCACCCAACGTTGAGAGGGTGCGAAACGTAGCAACTTACAGTTCCAGAGCGATCTCAGGTGCGATTCGTTCAGTGAAATCGGGGACGTCTGTCGCGCCCTTCTTCTCATAGATGGACTTGTGGGCGAGGTATTCGACCAGTTTATCCACCACCGCACCCCTAGTAGTCGCCTGAGTCACGCTCACTGAAGGATGGGTGAAATTACTGACCGTTCGGTCATGTCAATCAGCTTGGTCTGGGATTCTCCAAGGCCACCTAATCATTCGAATTGGCTTTCAGAGCTGGGGGAGCGCGCGATGGCACGAGCGGAAATTACTGGTCAGCGAGTTCTTGAGGGTCCCACTGACAACTGCCACCTTTCCTTTGACGAGGAAAGTGAACCCGTCCGGGCTGGTCATGCAAATCCATTCCTCGGCCAATTCGGCCGCCTTATCCTGTAAACCACCGGGATGAGAGAAACCAAAGGCGATCGGAGGAAACGCGCTCACGGGCATTTCGACATCTTGGTCCATCTCAAGGAATCTGGAGCTTTCGATCACATTTGGCTTTGTCACCAACCTCCACCTCCTCCCGATTGTATCATGTCTTTGCCCAAGGTGGGCCGAGGTCCAAAGGCTCCTTCGCCCGGTATCTCATCCCGTTTTCTTCTAGCGAATCATCAAGGTCCTCGCTTCTCAATCCCCCCGATCGCAACTTTGACTAAACCAATCATGGGCGGTTTCTCAACTTACAGGAGACAGAACGACTCGTGGCTGACCCAGCACCAGGGATCACCGCTGAGCCGCATGAGGACAACCTGAGATACTTCGATGTCACCATTAAGGGCCCCGATGGAAGTCCATTCCAGAGTGCGTCCTCGTCGCCGTACCGTGCTCGCGATCGCCGGTTACTTATGGGACATCCAGATGGCGTTTTCCGTCTGGAATTGTTTTTGCCTGAAGAATACCCAATGGCGCCTCCAAAAGTGCGGTTCTTGACGAAGATCTATCATCCTAACATCGGTATTGGTATTGCCACATTCGCACTCGTGCATGGCCTAACCCATTTCCCCGCAGACAAGCTTGGGCGAATCTGTTTGGATATCCTGAAAGGCGAGTGACATTCGTAGGATCCGTCGTTCTCATTGGCTGACGTGGTCTCTGTACAACAGACAAGTGGTCCCCAGCATTACAGATCAGGACAGTCCTCTTATCAGTACAAGCGCTGTTGAGCGCCCCCAACCCCGACGACCCTCTCGCCACAGATGTTGCCAAGCACTACAAGGACGACGAGAAGGACGCTCAGAGAGTCAGCAAAGAATGGACGGAGATTTATGCATCTGGTTGATGCGGCTTTGTGCTATCACTTATTTTCGTGCAGGCTTCAGGCAACTTGGTTTCTGGCTAATATATCCTTCACGACCACCTCCATTAGCTTCCATCTACGGGTCAGACTAGGGTTTTGATAGACATCATCCCTGCCAGGTGCACTTTGTCCTCGATAATGACGGCTGCGGGTAGATAAACCTACGGTTTGGGGTGCGACCCGACCACCTGACACCCGGGGTGAATATGATTCCCCATGGTGATGACGTCTTAAGAATCTATACGTTAGCATTTGTGGGAAAGCCGTGAAAATTGCGGCCGTCCGGAGTCACCCTACCCTTGGCAGAAACGGCCATGTTCTCCGCCGCAAGATCCTCCTCCAAAACTCTCCGGCAGGCCCTCGTCCTCGGGGGTTCGAGACATTCCGGCCTCGTCGCCACCCGTCGCCTCCAGGTCAGAGGCGTTCAATCGGTGGCCCAAACAGATCGAGTTGCGTCCGCGGTTCCTTTTGTCCCCTCATGCAAAATCTTCCAGCTCGTACGATGCTGAGACTCGAAAATTTTACAGGAGACGATTACCCGACTCTTGTACTCGATTGGAACCAAGCGTGAAGTCGAACGCCACCTACGCATCTTCTCCTCGTCTTCCGATTCCTCTGAACCTGCAAAGTTCGCCGTCATCAAAATCGGAGGTGCCGTCCTCGACCAACTGGATGAGCTGGCCATCAGCATCAGCTTCCTGTACCGCGTCGGACTCTACCCCGTCATTCTGCATGGTGGAGGGCCTCAACTCAACGGAATCATGGAGAGGGAAGGTGTTATCCCCGAGTACATCGACGGCATTCGCGTTACGGGTGAGTTTAGACCCCCTGCTACTACCACCCGTTCTGACACCCTGGGCAGACGCAAGGACCTTGCACATTGCTCGTCGTGTCTTCCTCGAAGAAAACTTGAAGCTCGTCGCCGCCCTCGAGAAGCTTGGAACACGCGCTCGACCTATCACCTCCGGCATCTTTACCGCAGACTACTTGGACAGGGAGAAGTATGGCCTTGTGGGAAAGATCAGCAAGGTTGACAAGCGTCCTTTGGAGGAGTCTATCCGCGCCGGCGCTTTGCCTATCCTTACCAGCTTGGCCGAGTCCGAGACTGGTCAAATTCTCAACGTCAACGCCGACATTGCCGCCGGAGAGCTCGCCAAGGAACTCGAGCCTATGAAGATCGTCTTCCTCAACGATAAAGGTGGCATGTTCCACGGTGTTACTGGTGAAAAGCTCGATGTCATCAACCTGGACGAGGTCAGTCCGTGCTCTCGTTTCTTTTGAGGTTCAAGATACTAATAGGACGTTCAGGAATACGACCAGCTGATGAAGGAGCCGTGGGTGAAGTACGGTACCAAGCTGAAACTCCGTGAGTTTAAGGAGCTCTTGGACCACCTACCCCGTACCTCTTCCGTCGCCGTTATCTCCGCTGCCTCTCTGCAGAAGGAGCTTTTCACCGACAGCGGTGCTGGAACTCTCATCCGAAGAGGTTACAAGCTCTTCAAACACGACTCCATCGAGGGTATCGGTGCCGACCGTCTCCGCCAAGTCATCCACGACCGCGACCCTGATGTCAAGTCCGGAGAGAACAGCATCACTGGCGTCTTGAACGAACTCAAGAAGGAACCTTTCACAATCTACGGCGATGAACCCCTTGACGCCGTCGCCATCGTCTCAACTCCGGAGGGCGAAGTTCCCATCATGACCCATCTCCTCACCAATCGTGGTGGTATTATGAACAACGTGATGGACAACGTCTTCAATTCCATCAAAAAGGACCACCGTAAGCTGTTCTGGCTTGCCCGCGCTGACGATGAAAATCGTGGCTGGCATTTCGAACGTGCTGACGGAAGCTTCACCCGTGCCGGTCGGACACTTTTCTGGTATGGGGTTCAGGATGTGAAGGAGGTCGAGGGGATCGTGAGGGGATTTGAGCAGCGAGGCCGCATCCCAAGGGCTTACCTTCCCGTTGGTCCTTCTGCCCCACCGCACAGGGTTGCCCAATCCAATGCCAATGGCGTGCGGCCCTACTCGACTTGGACCCATAGACCCCACATCCCTGGCTCGTCTCGTGGTTACGCTACCCAAGCGTCGACAGAGCCTAAGCGTGTGGCGCTCATTGGGGCTAGGGGCTTCACCGGCCAGACTCTGACGACCCTCCTGTCTGGACACCCTCACCTCTCCCTTACCCATGTCTCATCTCGTCAACTCGCTGGATTCCCGCTCGAGAGTTATACCAAGAACCAAATCGTCTACAGCAACCTCTCGGTGAAGGATGTAGAGAAAATGGAAAAGGAGGGCGAGGTCGACGCTTGGGTCACCGCCCTCCCAAATGGCGTATGCAAGCCTTTCGTCGACGCCGTGGAGAGAGGATCAAAAGAACGCGCGAACCCTAGCGTTATCGTCGACCTGAGCGCGGACTACAGGTTCGAAGAGGGCTGGACATACGGGTTACCGGGTGCGGTGTAATATACACTTGTCTGTGAAATATGCTGTTCTAATACACAACGTTTCCTTGTCTGCATGACAACTGTTTCCTTCCGGTTTGACAGAGCTGTACTCGAGAGAAGCGATCCGCCAATCCAAGAGGATCTCTAACCCTGGGTGCTACGCCACTTCTACACAACTCCTCGTTGCCCCACTCCTGAAATATCTCCAACCTGGTGCCTTGCCTACTGTGTTCGGCGTTTCCGGATACAGCGGTGCAGGTACCGTAACTGGACCTAATGACCTCACCGGCCGACCGACCACCGTGCCGAAGGTGCCGGCTGAGAGCCTTCACGGTGGTCTGAGATCTTACTCCCTCACGGACCACATCCACGAACGCGAAGCTGGAAGACACCTTTCCACACTCCTTCCACCGGGATCTAACCTGAAGGTCGCGTTCGTTCCAACCGTTGGTCCGTGGTTTAGCGGGATTCAGTCCGTGTTGAGCATGCCGCTCAACGGAAAGGTTACCGCTAAGAACGTCAGGGAGCTGTACGAAGAGAAGTACGAGGGGGAGAAACTCGTCAAGATCCTTAAGCCTGTGCCTGACCTCAAGGATTACGAGAACAAGCACGGATGGGTCGTTGGCGGGTTCCAAGTCCACAGTGAGGGAGACCGAGCCGTTGTGGTTGTAAGTACCCCTCGTCTTCAGTCCCTCACCAGCTTGACTAATTCCATCTGTAGGGTGGACTGGATAATCTCCTCAAGGGTGCCGCCACGCAGTGCCTCCAGAACCTCAACCTCGCGTTGGGTTATGACGAATACGCTGGTATTCCCCTTGACTAGATAACTAAAAGCTTGCAAGGATACGATCCGCTTCGTTTAGTACACCATGGCAGCACAGGCACCCGCCAAAATGGCACTTACAAGCTTGGGGATATATCTACCGATACCGGCTCAAAGTGTGGAAAAAAGTATACAAGCATGTAGACGAGGCTGCAGAGAGTCACAAGTGCAAAAGTACCAGGAATAGATGGGTTAGATGAAGCCATGTGCATCAGACCGTGAACTTTCGTGGGTCGGTCAAACACACGCAAGGTCACGTCGTCTCATACCGCTTTAGTGCCCTCGGCCGTGCCTGTGGTTTCCTCCCTCGGGCGATTCTATCAGCCAATCGCTCGACGACACCGTCCCCATCCTTGTCCTCCTCCATAGCCTTCTTGATCAATTCCTCCATGTTCTCCTGTCTCATACTGGGAGCAGTGACGAGAGGGTCTTTTGAGTTGACCGGGTCGAACTTTGGCAGACGTTCGTTGCCCATATCCGACCGACGACTGGTCAACAGTTCAGTTAGTTGGCGAAACCGATGGTGTGAAACCTGAACTACGTACGCTTCGTCGAAGCTGCGAACCCACTGATTGTCGTGCACATTGAGGGCATCGGCTCCAAGCCGGACGCCGAGTGTTCCCGACGCCCCTGGAACAGGTGGGCCTTGTAGGTTGTGGCCGGCGTGAGCCAGTTCTGATGCCCCTTCTGCTTCCTCTCTGTGATGTGCGCGTAAGTGCATCAGCGACTAAATTCCGACCTGGTATACATACCGAAGCACGTTGAACACCCTTTGCAACCTTCCAACCGCAAGAATCTTATTCTTGATCAGCTGCCTTCGGGCGGAGATTTCTGGCGACATAGGCATGTCTCTAAACTTCTCGTCCGCGTCGCTAACGTCTGTGTCCTCCTCAGACGACTCCTCAAGTTCTTCTGCGCTGCAAATACTCAAAATCGCCAACAACATCTCCGCAACTAAAAAGCGATATCACGTCAATACTCGCATCGAAGTGCCAAGCTCTCTGGCACATACTCTTGGCTCCAACGAACGGTAAACTCCACGTGAATCCATCCATGAAATTTGGGAGCCAATATGGATGAGGACTGGAGTTGTACTGCCGAATGGTGATATTCTTGTTTGCATATTTGAGGACCGCACCGCGGTTGTGGTAGGCGTCCAAGTAATTCGGGGCTGAAAAGACCGTGATGACAGAAGGGAATTTCTTCGTCGGTGTTTTCCTGTGCATGGTATAACCCGCGTCCTGTGCTTCGTGCCCTCGGAACACGCCAAGTAGGTTATTCCTGTTCAGGAAAGCACAAACCGCATCGTATCTACAGGGCAGAGGGTGTTCGGTGTTAATGCGGGGTGGGATGAAAGCGGCACACGCACGTGTAGTAAAACGAACAACCTCGAGCACCGTTGTGTATAAACATCGTCCCCGGGGATATTTTCCCATCTTCCTGCTCATGTCCATAGGTTGGAACAGGGTCCGCCCACAGGAGGTCGACCAAGAGACCATGGGAACCTGGCTCTTGAAAGCGGTTTAGCTGTTCACGTGTCAGTAGTTGATAAGCACGTAACGCAGAATAAAATTACTTTCTCCAGATCACGCAGCGTTTCGAGTTCCGGGGAGATACCGCCATGAACACAAAAGAAACGTTTGTCGATTAAGGCGGCGAGTGGCAAGGCATTGAACGATCGTATGCAGGCGTCATAAACCCGTTCCGAATACTTGAATAGACCTTTGGGAATGTGGGAGGTCAGGCGTTACCCCATTGGTGGAGTGAATGAACTCACACTCGCGGCGGAACGTAAAGTAGGTCGTAAGGTGTTGGCACTCGTGATTACCTCGGATTAAAAACACACGGTTAGGATGCCACATCTTAAAGACGTAGAGATACAATAAACACTGGGATCTTTCGTGAACGACGGCCAAAACGCGTAAAAATATGCGAACCCACCTCGATTCCAAAGCTGCCTCGATCAACATAGTCCCCAAGGAATAAATACGAGTTCTCGACCACAGTTCCGCCCACTTCAAAGATCTTCATGAGGTCGTACTAGGGGAGGAGTTCAATTGATTGATTACGCCACCGGAGATGTTCGATACCTACATACTGGCCGTGAATGTCGCCACAAACTGAGGTGGCGTATCATAAGACAGGGACATGCGCCGATAGGATAGGGAGACTCACCAGTGACGGGACTGGGTACAGACAGTAGGTTCGGCTCACGCGAGAGCAAATCCGTCGCTCGGTCCAAGATGTAGATAGCTTGCTGCTCGGTCAGCCTCCCCTCTGCATGGAAATGGCCCCGTATGAAATCGAGGTTTGGTATCACGGCCCCGTTACGGTCATGGGTGAAAAACTCTTGGTCTTTGGGTCTGTTGGTGGCTGGATGGGGTACATCCTTTGCTTGGCGATCCGTGTATTTCGGTTTGTCTTCCTCGAACGAACCCGGGATCTCTTGCGGTGTCGCTTTTGGAGTGTTGGCGATCTGGTAAGCAGCAGATCTGATGTAGTTCCGCTGAGATTCCCGCTGAGGTTCTGGCGACATGGTAGGGGTGAGGGTGATGCTGATCATGGGCGCTCGATGCTTATGCACAATCCACGATCAAATCGATTGCAACCTGTAAATCTACTGAACACGCGTGCAAGTCCCTGTATATGCTATGGTTGGTCCGAGAAGTAGTTTCCGCCCAGGAGAGACGAGAAATCGGCGTCCTTCTCCGCAAACCGTTGTAGTCGGAACTTCTGGAGAACCTCCAGTACGCGGCTTTCGTTGGGCTGTCGAATTTTCAACGCTTCCCGGGCCGGTACCGTGGGTCTGAGCTGGAAGATTGCCCGAGCGACCTTAACCCGCTCGAGGTAGTCGGAAATAATGAGTTTAGGGGTGTACTTGGGTTCTCCCTCGATAATTTTCTCGATAGACCCATAGCAGAGGATGAATTTAAGGGCACCGACCGGTCCGACGCCCCTGATCCGGTCAGTGAAGTCTGTTCCCAGCAGCAGCGCGAAATCGAGGAACTGGGAAGAGTCCATGTCTAGTGCATCTCTGACCTCGCGTCCTTCGATGAGCGTGAGAGGTTCAGTACCACTGGTGACATTGCGGAGCATGGGTACGCCGTAAACCAGGACGTCCTGTGTCATCGATCAGCCAACAAGAGTATCGAAGGGCGGAAAAGGGCTCACCGTGTCTTCGCTAGCCACATAGTCTGCAAACCCGTCCCGTACAATCGCGGCCGCGAGAGCTTCACCTTCTACGCCACCCTTAGCGTTGATACAGGGAACACCCATAGCTTGTAGAATAGTCTTGCTCTGGGTATAAACCTCATTGGTTGGGGGGTTGTTACGTCGTTCATATGAGGTCAGTATCTTGGCACTCTTGTCCTCCAGCTCACGAGCCAAAAGGGAAACGTCTCCCTCGACCCCCTCTTCGCTCGTCTCCTCTAGGAGCTGTTTCCATATCTCTCCCTCTTCCGTGACAAGTCGTCGTTGGGCCTGTGACAATTCCTGGGTGACCTCCGTTTCGTCATCCTGTTCCTCAGGTCTGGGGAGCACAGTCCGCGGTGACAGAAGCGCCCCCATCGGGCGAACGCTAGCGAGGAAACTATAGTAAAGGGCAGCCAGCATGGACGACAATTGACTGGGGTGAAGGATCGCAGGTCCTTCTGCCGGGCCTACTATCGTTTGTGTTGGTGGTAGTCCCGCATCGGCGTGTTCGGTGGCAATGATCAGCGATCCCATGTCTGAGGTTACTTCGTCCAATGCAGAACCAACAGGGTCACCTCCGGTCACAGATGGTGACGGCCCATCAGCGGTGGTTAGGGTGTCAGTGCATTCTCGTGAATAGTCTGGCGGTGCGTCTGGCTTGTCGGTCTCCAGCTCAAAAGTCACCTCGTTAACCGGGACCTCGTCAACCAGGACCTCATCAACCGGAACCTCGTCAACCGGGACCTCGTCGACTGGGACCCCGTCGACCGGGTGTTGGTCCGTTGGAAGGCCCTTGGTGGTGTTCCGCAACGAGGTGGTGACCTCTACTTTCCCCTCTTTGGGTAATGACTCGTACGACGTAATGAGGGGCGTGAGTCGGGTAAGTCGTGATAGTCGTTCCATCTCCATTGTTCCACGAGCGCGGGCCACATTCCGTTGCCCACACCTCTTCAGGGTCTGTAAACAGAGAAAGATGGGGTATGTGCGGGTAATATACACGAGACCACTTACTTCGCGTTGCTTAGCCGGGCTCCGCTCTTTTCCATCGAACACGCAGATAGCGCGTACGCCGTTTTCATGGAGCTCTTGGATCATCCGGTACCACCCAAGAATGTGACGGTGTTCGTGGGGAATGGGAGCAAAGTGGAACCGTTGGGTGATGAGAGTGCCATCGCTGGTGGTTGGGAGTAGTCAATTCCGAATTCCTCGCGTGACGTAGAGTAGAGCGGCCTACAAGACGACCACCTTTCCTTGCAGCTCCTTAAACCGGGATGGGACACTTTTCAGCACGTGTGGACTGGTCGTCGCGTCAGCACCTAGACGAGAGTCTATGAGGAGATCAGGCTCACCTTTTCTTCCGGAGAAATGGGACCAAACCGGAGACCCCCATCCTTCGAAAATCAAGAGCGCCACCGTCACGGTCGCTGGAGGAATGTATGCGGCACGTGATCACTCGTTATCACAGGCGGCCGAAGCTCAAGAACTCACCCCCACCCTCAATTCAGTCAGAGATAAGAGGAACCTTTAAAATGGCCGTGCTTGCAGATTCTTCTGTTCTCTGTGGCTTGTTTTGCTCCCGCTCGAGCCTCTAGCTGCTGCTGTCATGGCCGAAAGTCCCACAAAGAAGTTCATCCAACGGCTCGAGGTCAACCATGAGCCTGGTCTCAGCCATGCTCAGCTCATGCTTATGGTGGGCCTGGACATACAATGATCCTGTCCACAGGAAGGCTGATTCTCACCCTCATCCTAGAACGAAGATTTGCTCCCAGTTCCTCCAGAGAAGAGGACATGGGCCGCCTGGAATTTTGTTGCCTTCTGTGTCGCGGACAGTTTCAACGTCAACACGTACGTTACGTGCTGTTATCGTATTCATTCCTGATTAAGATCCCCGCTCTCATCAGCTGGATGATCGCGTCCTCCATGGTAACCCTTGGCCTCTCTCCCTGGCAGGCATGGGGTTGCGTGTGGATCGGCTACTCTCTGGTGGCGCCATTCATCGTGCTCAACGCGCGACCCGGCGCGATACTGCATGTGACGTTCCCTATTGTCGCCCGCATGTCCTTCGGCATCTGGGGAAGCTTATGGTGTGTGTTCAATCGAGCAGCCATGGCATGGTGGGACCTCTCGTTTGGTCGCGTGACCTGTGATATATGACTGATGGGGCCCGTATTCAGTATCTGGTACGGCGTCCAGGCGAGCATCGGTGGATCGTGCGTAAAGGTGATGCTGAGGGCCATTTGGCCTAGTATCAATGATATTCGTCAGTCCCTGCGACCCCGGCTACTGACGCCCCTGCCAACTTACGACTTCGGATAGCCAATGACCTCCCTGAATCTGTTGGAATCACCACACGAGACTTTTTATGTTTCTTCCTTTTCTCCCTTATTTCTTTGCCCGCAATTTGGTTCCCGATCCACCAGATGTGCGTCCCCCCCCCACAAACAAATTCCCAGATCGCCAACGTCCTTCTCAAACAGCCGACACCTGTTCACGCTGAAAGCAGTTGTTGTTCCACCGCGGGTATCACGTTCTTCGTGTGGTGTATCGTTAAAGCTCATGGAATCGGACCCGTTGTAAAGCAACCCGCCAAGCTCCACGGTTCCGACCTCGGGTGGGCAATGGTCTTCAGTCTTATGTCTTGCATCTCCAACATGGCCACGCTTGTGACGTGCGTCCACCCGTCTCCCTACCCGGTGCAAGTTTGGACTTACACTCTATAGTAACGCGCCAGACTTTGTGTCTCGCGCAAAAACCCCCGCAGCTGCTTTCGGTACCTCTTGGGTTTTCCCTCGTTAGCTTTATTGGCGTCATCGTCAGCTCCTCTTCCCACACGATCTACGGCGAGACTGTATGGAACCCAATCGAGTTACTCAACATGTTTTTGAACGACTCGCCGTCCAGCGCCACTAGGTTTGGAGTATGTTACCCTATTATACTGACTTGGTCCTAGTCCTTTTTCACGACTTTTTTAAGGTCTGGTTTGTTGCGTTCGCCTTTATCATCGCGCAGGTGAGGAAGTTTCCGCTTCTCCCGTCATCCGAAATGCTGATGTCTTTGACAGATCGGGCACGTGTCACTCCGGTTTATCTTATCTAGCACGGCCGCCGCTGATCGGCGTCTCTAGCACAAACATTTCTGCAAACTCAATCAGCGCTGGATGCGATTTAACTGCCCTCTTCCCCCGCTTCATTGTAAGCCGAGTTCTCCCAGGGTGGGTCGCTTGCGCCTAACCAAATATCAAGAATATCAGGCGAGGCGGTTTCATCGCGGCTGCTGTTGGGTTCGCAATGTGCCCGTGGAACCTCCTGCCGAGCAGTAACAAATTCACGTCTTATCTCTCTGCCTACTCTGTCTTCCTAAGCTCCATTCATCGGCAAAACCGTCCGATTGCTGTGGCGCTGTGCGCGTCATAGCGATCACATAGCAACGATCACCACAGACATACCCTTTGGTGACACAGAAGCTCACAGCGCCACAGAGACTCCGGACGGTTTTGCTGATGTTGCCGGAGTTATGATCACAGATTACTATATCATCCGTCAGGGTCACTATCGCCTAAACGACCTCTACACTACTGAGCAGGGCGGGTGGTATTGGTACACCTATGGGTTCAATTTCAGGGCGTACCCAGCCTACATCTCAGGCATTCTTATCAACGTTGTTGGGTTCGCAGGAGCAAGAGTTCTCCAGCCTACGAGAAAGGTGACGAGAAGACGGATATCTATACTACCCAGGCTTGAATGAAGATGTACAAATATAGTCTACGACACTGGCACCTTCGGTGCAAGAGTTT
>Ga0307516_10004888_pt1 | contig 16310 bp, 19 predicted proteins | sample 19_EM_MG_FD_203310 | JGI IMG/M metagenome (GOLD analysis project Ga0307516, IMG submission 203310) | Populus trichocarpa ectomycorrhiza microbial communities from riparian zone in the Pacific Northwest, United States - 19_EM | ecosystem: Host-associated > Plants > Roots > Unclassified | place...
AGACTGTCTCCCGAACCGGTGCTCGGAGACTAAGGCTGCTGTCATCTCCGGACATGTTGCCTCTGGTCCGTCATCTCCGGACGCCGTCTCCGGTCCGTCATCTCCGGACGCCCATTATTCTGACACACCGGTCCTACTCTATTCGGCCCCGACGATGGAAAACCTGTATACGATGAATGACTCCGATCTCGCAAAGGAAAAAGGGGGTGCGGTTCTTTGGTGAAGAAAAGGGGGTGCGGGGGATGAGGAGTTGGAAAAGGAAAGAAGGTTTTCTTTTCTTTTGTTGAGCATTTTCTTGCATCCTGTCGGCTAGCGTGAGTCAGCACTCTTTTTCCTACTAGCAGGTGTTTTTCCCACGAGGTTTTCACTGCAGAGGTTTTAATGAGTTCGACGAGGATTTAATGGGATTGATTTTGTTTTTCTTTTATGCTTCTGATTTGGTGGATTTCTGTTTGGTACGGAGCACGAGAAGAGCGGGTGTGTTGGAATTGCTTCTCGCTGCTCCGGTGTGGCGCGCCGATGGAAGCGTCACTGCAGTAATGGCGACGACAGCAACGCTGTGGGGAGCAATGGCATATCAACGGCAGTGGCAAGGGGATCCTGGTAATGACGGCTTGGCATTCTCCCATAGCAGCGTCTTTCGCATTCTTTCTTCTGTACTCTTAAATACTCCTATATAGCACAGAAAAGATATGACACATCGTGGTTGAGCGATTCCATCAAACTTCAACGATCAAATCATCTCATTCTGTTCCTCACTCGTTCCTCTCTCTCTCTCCCTCTCTACACGTGAAGACTGTTAAAGAAACCGGTGACCGGGCAAACTTTATCAAAACGTCCACCTAATGGAATTCCAAGGAAACGTGGAAAAATGGGCTGCTGACCACCAAAAAAAGGTAGAAACGCTCGAGCGACAACGAAACGAAGACCAAGATCGAATGGCCGGCCTAGAGCAACGGCTGGCCCAAGCACAAGACGAATTGTTGCGAGTAGCAACTGCAGTTCCCCTGCCCACAACACCGGCTGGACGGACACGGCCCACTCCAAGCCCAGGGGCACCACCAACCCAATTAATGCTACGGAGCCTCTTACTTGGAGGAACCCAACAACAACGACAAAGGCCCCTGGCAGTTCCAGCTACGGACCCGCCGCACAGACCCCAAGGTAGAGGAGGGGCAGGAAGAGGTGGACCCCCACCGAGACCTCCCCAAAGGGGAATACCGCCCTCGCCTTCGCCCCCTCCTAGCGAGGATGACAACGACCCGTACGAACGGAACCTACCAACAGGAAGGCCCCAACCAGGAAAAAGGGAACCCACCCAGGAACGGCTGGCAACCATGCTCATGCCAGGGGAAATAGCCCAGCTAGTGGGAGCCGGGATCGCAGCAGTACAAGCCGTAGAGCAACCGGAAAGAGAAGCCTGAGTACACACCTCTAGGCTCAAGATGGAGAATCCGGGAAAATGCGACGGAAAAAGCTTGTCCACCTTCAACCAATGGTGGGAATCGGTCACGATGTATCTGGGATTCTACCCTGAAACGGTCGACCACCAGAAAATCGCCTGGGTCAGGACCCTCCTAACCGACACCGCCCTAGTATAGCACCTTCACCGGTACCGAGAACTAGGAGAAAATGACAGCTGAATCAACGACTCCGTGGCCATCCGAACGGAATACCGGAACGAACGGGAAGCAGCGGATGCCCAACTTAAGCTAGGACAGCTCAAGTACCAAGGGTCCATCCGTGCCTACCTGACGGAGTTTCGAGCGCTCAACAACTTCGCACAGGCCACTGGGGAGGCACTGAGAGAAAAAGTAGACCTGGCCATGCCCGACGCAGGGCTGAACATGCAATTCGCCCACTACCTCGAGGACTTCGCAGATGATGAGGGCTTCCTACAGGCCACCCACCAAGCCGGCCTACAGGTGGAAAAGAAAAAGGCGCTCAGGGCAGCCAAGGAAGCAATGCGAAGTGGGGCGGCATCCAACAAGGACAGCACAAGAAACGACCACCCCCGGGAACAAGGAAAGAAAGACAACACACGACCAAGTCCCAAAGAAGGAGCCCCGCAACCCAGGTCAAACAACACCAGACCACCAAAAAAGGACTCCTGGCCGTCGCAAGACGTGGCCCTCAAAGGCGTACCCAGCAGGGAGGCGGAGGAATAGCGGAGAAGCCGAGAAGACTGCTGGCGATACGGCCGCCCAGGCCACAGGACCTACGACTGCTTCTCCTTCCAGACGGTATAGCGAACAGCCTTGCCACCGGCACCATGGAAGGTTGCGGCCGTGGAAACAACGAAACGAAAAAGAGAAGACGAGTCGGAGGAACCCCCGCTGGCAAAACAGCAGAAGGTGGCAGCGGTCAAGGAAATGGCCATGAACCTACCATTATGGGAAGACTCGGAAGACTCGGATTTTTGAGAAACTCCGCCTGGCCGTGAATCGGAGTAAAACACCTTGTATGCGGCACCTCGAAAAGAAAAAGAAAGGAGCCGGGCCCGGAAGACTCGGCACCAGGGAAGTAAAGAAAGAGGAACGATTGACCAATAGTCTCCATGATGCTCCACTGGAATGGAAGCCAGTACCCGATAAAGGCACTGCTAGACACAGGATGCTCAGTCGCCCTGATCAACCAACAGACGATTAAGCGACTGGGAATATGAACCAAAACACACAAAAACCCTTGAACCATTGAGAACTTCACCGGGGAAGTGGTCGGAGGGGCTGGACAGAGCTACACGGGGATAATACGTCTGCAACACCGGAAGCAGTTCTCAGAAGAAACCTTCGAAGTAATTCCAATGGAAGCAGCTATCAACGTCTTCCACCCGTTTAGCTGGATAGAGCAACACCTACCACAGGGGGCTTGGACAAACGAAGAGGTACGATTCAACAGCGCAGAATGTATGAGGAAATGCACCCGGTACAAAACGGGGCCTTTCTCCCTAACCTGGGACGAATCAATCGCAACCGATCACAGCGCTCGAGTTATCGGATACGTGTCAGCAGTAAGAGAGGACGACCCGGAAAGCCGTTCCAATAGAATTCCACCAGTACCTTGGAATCATGAGAAAAGAGGTGGCAGATGCCCTCCCAGATCACCGACCCTACGACTGCAAAATCGACCTCCAGGAGGGAAGCACAGCACCATGGGGGCCCATCTACCCCCTCTCCGAAGAAGAACTCCGGACCCTAAGAGAATGGCTGACGGAAATGGAGAAAACAGGGAAAATCAAGCGCTCCACATCCCCAGCAGGCTCACCAATCCTCTTCGTGCTGAAACCGCATAGACGAGGACGACGTCTATGCGTAGACTATCGAGCCCTAAATCGGATCACGATCCCGAACCGGTACCCACTACCTCTTATGCAGGAACTGCAGGACCGGGTCCGAGGCGCGCAATGGTTCACAAAGATGGACCTCAAAAATGGATTTCACCTAATCCGAATCTGCGAAGGGGACCAATGGAAAACAGCGTTCAGAATCCGATACGGGCTTTTCGAATTCCAAGTCATGCCGTTCCGACTCACCAACGCCCCCTCCACCTTCCAAGATATGATGAACCACATCTTTTCCGACATGCTCGACGTGGGAACACTGGCATACATGGACGACATAGTGGTCTATGCCAAAATGGAGGAAAAACATGATGAAACAGTCAAAGAAGTCCTAAAACGCCTACAAAATAATGGTCTAGCCGTCTTGCCCGAAAAGTGCGTATGGAAAGCCCAGGAAGTGGAATTTCTAGGCTATATCATCGGAAGAAACGGGATAAGAATGTCAGAAGAAAAGGTGGAAGCGATACTTGGCTGGAAAACGCCGGAATCCCTGACAGAAACCCAATTGTTTTTAGGGTTCGCCAACTTCTACAGACGCTTTATCCAGGACTACTCCCGGTGGCGAGACCACCCACAGAGCTGACCAAGAAGGACAAAGAATGGAACTGGAATGCGGAGGGAAGAGTAAAAAAACGATTCACTACGGCCCCAATCCTAGCACACTTCGACCCCGCAAAAGAAGTGATCATCGAAACCGACGCATTGGACTTTGCAATAGGAGCAATACTATCACAGCGGGACGAGGAAAGACGCCTACACCTGGTAGCATTCCACTCCAGGAAGTTCCAACCCGCGGAAATGAACTATGAGATCCACGACAAGGAACTCCTGGCGATAGTGGACGCCTTCAAACATTGGCGGCGATACTGTGAAGGCGCAACCCACCAGGTCCAGGTCTATTCAGACCATCAGAACTTGGAATACTTTACAACAACCAAAGTATTAAACCGACGGCAAGCAAGATGGGCACAAGAGTTGGCCGGCGTTAACTTCCGAATCTACTACCAGCCAGGCACACAGAACAGAAAACCAGATGCACTATCGAGGCGTTCGGAGTACCGCCCTGAGAAAGGGGGGGTAGAAAAACAGCCGATAACCATGGTTTTGGGAAAAAATCACTTCGAGGAATAACTAACGCGGTCGTTCATTTGCTCCTCGGCGCGGCTAGCATCCCTTCCGGAAAGAAGGTGGGTAGAGGAATTCCTGGCAAGCGTCAGAGGAGAAGGGGAGAAGGATGAACTCTATGAACAGGCAAGGAGACAGGAAGCGGCAACGGAAGACCCGTCGCCGAAGGACTGAAAAGCCAAGGAAGTAAGCTGCGAAAACGACCTGCTGTATAAACGGAACCGGCTCTGGGTACCAAAGGGACTGGTGCAGAGGATTATGGAATCAGAACATGATACAAAAGTGGCTGGACACATGGGTCAGGACAAGACCATCGAGCTAATCCGACAAAACTTCTGGTGGCCAAAGATGAACGAACGAATCATCGACTTTGTCAGAAGCTGCCCGGAATGCCAGCAGAATAAGGTGTCCCGGCACCAATCCTACGGACTATCCGCGCCGTTAGAATTGCCCTACGCTCCATGGCAATCCATAGCAATGGACTTCATCACGGAACTCCCAGCCTCGGAAGGCCATGACCAGCTATGGGTGATCATCGACCAATTTACCAAGATGGCACACTTTCTCCCCTTGAAAACAGAGCGAAAGACAGCAGCAGACCTGGCCATCATCTTTGCTCGAGAGGTATGGAAGTATCATGGCCTCCCCACCGATATCGTGTCGGACCACGACTCCAGGTTCACCTCGGAAACCTGGAAAGAGTTCCTACGGCTCTCGGGAATCCAGCCCCGAATGTCAACCGCGTTCGACCCACAGACCGACGGACAGACGGAACGGCTCAATCAAAGAATCGAGGCCTACCTCCGAGCCTTTGCCACTAGGAAACAGGATAACTGGGTGTCCCTACTACCAATGGCGGAATTCGCATACAATAACTCGCTCACCATGGGCAACAGAATGACGCCGTTCTACGCCAACTACGGGTTTCACCCAATGGCGGTCAACCCACCTAAGGAAACGGGCGAACCTCTTAATCCGGCCAGTACCGTCTACGGCCATTGGATGAAGATGGTACACGAAGAGTCTCGGAAGGGACTGGAGGCCGCACAAGAATGAATGTGCTGATACACCGATCTGGATCGAAAGGAACCCCCAGCATACCAGGTGGGAGACTTGGTAATGGTCAACGGCCACAACATCAGAACGCGCCGCCCCTGAAAGAAACTGGACCACAAAAATCATGGTCCCTTCCAGATAGAAAAGATTGTTTCCCCGCTGGCCGTCCGCCTCACGCTACCTCGGAAATGGAAGATCCACAATACCTTCCATGTTTCGCTCCTCGAACCATACCAAACCAGCGAACACCGAGCACCTCCGGACCCATCGAAGGTGTTGTGAGAGGCTGACGACATCGAACAATCGGAGGAATACGATATGGAGCAAGTTATGTCCTCAGTCAAGCGCGGCCGAGGAAACAACAAACGAATCCTATACCTCGTTAAATGGCTTGACTATCCAGAACGCAAGGACTGGACGGAGGAACCATTCAACAACTTTTCGGTAGGAGGTTTGGAGAAACTCTGGGAGTTTCACCAACGGAATCCGGATGCACCGAGGGACTACCGACTCGTCGACACCTAGACGGGATGTCCATGAAAGGGCCCGACGAAGCACGAGCGGCAGTAGGGATGAAGGGGTTGGAGGACTTCATCCACCACACACTTATGACACACGGAAAAACCAACTTTCGGACGGAATTCGAAATGAAGAAGCAGCGCGAGAAGAGACCCGCTTCTCGGGCACCGATCCCACAAGCACAGCAAAGCCACCAACCAGGCACCCGACGAGGAGTGCACGCGACCGAAACCGTTGAGATACAAGAAAACCGTTCAGAACAGACGTATCGACCTCTCGGCGACCGACTCAGACTGACGGAAGCGGCGCGGAAGGCACATAAGCGGTGAAGTGAGTCCCCGACAGTGCTGTCACTACTCCAGCATACTAGTCTCCCCCCGTAAGGACGTGGGCGTGGTCACTGCCGAGTATACGGGTTACTAGCACGAAGGACACCATGCCTCTCCCGATTCCCTGTGCCAACCACGACCCCGGAACCTCACCGAGCCAGCCAAGCCTTGACACAGCACGGCGGCGAGTACAACTCAATATGACACGACAAATAACAGTACGCACCGGCCTACTCTGAGGGCCCAGTCATACCGACGGATTACAGGTGCGTTCTGAGGGAAGAACTCTGATCCGGTGACTGGGAGGGCTGCAGGGGAGGAGGACTGCAGTCCGTGAAGCTGAAGGAACTTCGGCGTTGAAAGAACCTTATGGTCGGAAAGAGATGGACTACTCAGATAAGAAAGTGTTAGTGCTCGGGACGAGGCTAAGGGGGGGGGGAGGTACTGTTACACCTGAGTATCTAGAGAACATAGCGGAAGAGTTAGAATGGGGCTGGCGGGTGACAGATGATGATCCCAGAGTCTAGGTGGGAGTTAAGGGAACAGAGATTAGCTTACAGCCGAGACCGGCAGTGAGGAGTAAACTCCGGGATGAGGGGTCGAAGTGCCAACGACGCGGATGAGCTAGGCAGACACTGGTTGGGCTCTCGAATGAGAGGAACCATGTACGATAAGAAGTCTTGGTCCCTGCGGGGAGAGACCACGTACAAGCGGTCTGGGGCTAGCACCCCGCCCGACGGCATGGAGAGCTCATCTCCCTTATCTACACCCCGGCCATGACCAATGGATCACCCACGGGGCCTATGTGCCCTGGGGGAATCCAAACCCGAGGTACCACTTCTCACGCTACTGCTCTCAGAATAAAAAGAGAGAGATTCTTCCTCCCGGCGAGAAAGAATCCTCAACACGAACACCACCAAATACTACCACTGAACCCACACACAAGATCTAAGATTATTCCGTTGTGAATTATCGAAAGTAGCCTGATTACCTTTGATTCTACCCGAACACCGGTTACAATACAACCCCAGTGTTACACCGAGCAACCGCAACCGTACGAGTGCGGCCTACCACAAGGATCCCCCATCTCACCAATCCTATTCCTCATCTACAGCAACGCAATGCTTGAAAAACAACATCACCCCTCAGACGCAACCGACACCTCCTACGTAGACGACGTCTGCATGGTCCAAATGTCACCCACTGTATCCAGAGCCAACACCCTACACGAAGAGAGGAAAGACCAACACGTACAGAGGGGGTCCCGCCTGGGACTCACCTTTGCCCAAAAACAGAACTCCTGTACTGCCTCCCCCTCACCAGCAAGAATAAAAACAAAAGTCTCGCCTCATACCCCCCCCTCCGAATCGGAAACAACACCATCATGGCAACACGCCAGATTAAATACCTGGGAGTGTTTATCGACGAATCACTCAGCTTCCGCCACCACGCCACAATGGCCGCAGCCAAAGGAAACAAAACACTTGGCAGCCTAGGCTTCCTACGCCACCGGTCATGTGGCATCCCTGCACATATCGCCCAGCATCTGGCAATGACGGTGATACTGCCAACCATGTTCTGGGCGTCCCCAGCATGGTGGACAGGCACCCCAATGGTAATAGCTACCCACAGCACCACTTATAACTTGATCGCCCGATGGATCACAGGATTCCCACTCAACACCAGAATCTCCAACCTCCTCACACTCACCCAATTACCCCCCCTGGAAGCATACCTGGACTACCTGTCACTACGATACGCCATACGCCTCCACTTCCTCCCATCCCATCATGCACTGGGGCCCCCACGGGCAGCACTAAACACCACCCCCAGCCTCCCGAGAATCGACCGCCTATACAATATAAGCAAACACTTGGTAATGGGCAAACTGGAAAACCGGACAAGCATATCCTCGGCGGAGGGGGTCCCCATCACCCCATCTCCGAACACGGACAAAACAACCCAACCTCAAAAACTCCACGAACAATGGCTCTAATCACAAGGAAATCACACCATAATCATCTACACAGATGGCTCCAAACTTGACAATGGGTCAACTGGATGTGGATGGGCAATCTACCACTACGGCGACCAACACTTATACAGACTGGACGAGGGCAGCTGTCACCTAGGCAGCCGGGCCGAGGTGTACAATGTCGAACTAAACGCGGTCCAGGAAGCAGTCTCCACTCTCCTCACCACCACAGCACCATGGGGCACAGTCATCATCTGCATCGACAACCAAGCGGCAATAGCCACATTAAACTTTAACAAACACAACCACGAATACACCCAATGGGCCCTCGACTCTATTGAAGACCTGTGCACCCTCGGCTGGCAAATCTCCATCACTTGGTGCCCATCACACTGCAACATCAGAGGCAACGAGAGGGCTGACACACTCGCCAAGCAAGGGGTAGGCAGCTCAGTTCCGTGCAGCTTCACACTTACAACAAAAACGTGGCTACTCGTGCAAGCGCGAGCACAGTTCATGGAACGATGGAAGACTCAGTGTCCCCTCTCCATGCCATCCTTCACTTTCCCCAAACACCTCCAAGAGGTGGAATGGGCCGACACACGAGCTCTCTGGCGGGTCTTCTGCAGCCGTACACCAACTGACCCACCCTCCAACATCACCGCTGACCCCTACCCATACGGCATGGACCTTGTCACCTGACACCACCTCCTCCGGGAATGCCAACTGCTGACTACACAGGGAACAATCCTCCAACGCGCCACCACAGGGGACATCTACACCCCACAATTCATCACATCACCAGAAAATGGCCTTCCGCTCCACAAGTTCCGCCGCGCAACCAGCCTGGGCCACTGCACGCATCTCCGCTTCGCGGAGGACCAACCTGCAACACAAGGTACCGAAGACTCAGGTTCAGACTCGCCTGAACCAGACTTCGGCGCCTTCAAAAATTAAAACAATCACACGAACGAAACGATGAAGCTCGAAGAAGGACGGACCAGAACAAATTTCCTTGGTACTGTTGGAGTGTTTCCTTGCTCGAACGTTTCTGTAGCATGTCTCTCATGGTGTTGGAATTCTGTTTCTTTGGTGCGAATACGTTCTGGGCGGAAGGGAAAGATGGAAGCCCCGTGGGGGTCATATGGTAAGGAGGAGTGCATATTACCTGTAGTGTAAAGCTCAATATATCGAAGTCGCATATTATCCACTCCAACACCTCCAACCTTCTGCGAGCACAACAACAACAACTTCTCCCCACGGCTATCATTGTCTACCTCTGATGGCCGAGGGCATCTACAACACTTCCTCTGTCGCGCCATCGTGATAGATCCAACTCTTTCTTTCCCTGTCGCGCTCGTGGGAGAGAAAATGACAACTTCTCTCTGGTCACGTCGTTTACGTCGGTGCGACCAGACCCCTCCTCAAAAACCCCGGGGGTATGGCTTTGACCCTGAAAAGTCAGCCAAGCCCACACCCACCCACACCTCGGCTACAGCAGGACCCCTGTCCTGGCTGCCAGCCACCAACCACGTCCCGTCCCGGTAGCCGCGCATTCCCACACACATACCCAGCGGCCCACTACCACCCGGCGGCTGTGTGTTTTGGCATGTGTAAACCGCCACCACGATGCCCAGCGGTTGTGGGTTACGGCTCACGTATCCACCAGGCCCCTCGGCAGTCGTATGCCTGGCGTATACGGCCAACGATCCAAAGCACCACTCCCCCGATGGCTGTATATACCGGCATATGCTCCCGACGGCCCAGCACCACCTGGTAGCTGTTGGCCACAGCCCACACTGCCCCAAACACCACCGGCAATCGAGTGCCCTAGCACACCCGAATGCCAAAACATCACCACCCGGTGACTGACGGCACCAGCCTCGTCACCACCAAACCACATGGTCATGGGCTTTGGCACCCGGGATCAACCCACTGCACGGTTGTGGGCTCCCGTATGTGCGACCACACACCTTTTCCTTTTTCCTTGGGTTGTTGTTTTTCCTTGGTGCCTCTTCTTTCCTTTTGAGATGACTAGAAGGCGAGCCCGGACCTGTATACTTTGTGCTTCGTGCCATAGCTAGATGGGTACTGAGTGGGTGGTCCGATCCCAGAGGGACTGTTCGTAGGCTAGCAGGAGGAGGAGAACATTTATCACAAAGATGGGAGCTCCATGGGGGTGGTATAGCGAGGAGGAGCACATATTACCTGTAGTGTAAAGCGCAATAGATTGAAGTCGCATATTATCCTCACAGCACTCCCCAAAACTTCACTGTTTTTGCGACACCAAAAATCTTCTTCTCCAATTAAGTTTTCAACAAACCCATAAAGTTACCTCAGGAGTCGGTCAATAGTTAATTAACTAGAGGCTGCACCCCTACGGAACCCTTCTGGGAATTTTCCCTCCTGTCGCTGTCTGCTTTTCGTGATTTTGGCTCGCGTCGCCAAACTTTCACCACCTCGCTAAAAGGCTTCATGTCCACCAACAACCACGGTCAAGGATCCCTCGACGCCTTCCTACACCCGAACACCACAGCCACCACGAAAATCTTTACGCATAGCAACCGAACAGCCCACTCCCAGCAGCACCCCTCCCGACACCACCTTCAACCTCCTGCAGTCGCAGCCTCACGGTCACCCTCTGCCGCAAAGTGAGTGCACGGGGAAAACGACACCCACTCCGACTCTGACTCCGACTCCGACGACTCTGAAGATGAAGGAAGGGAAGCAGACGACGACAACGCTATATACTTCCAAAACACAGAACACGTCACTGCAATGTAGGCGATCGGAGGAGACATGGATGAGCCCACCAGTACTGCCCGCCAGATGGCAGCCCCACTCAGCCCGTAGCATGCTGCACTCCGTGCTGACATCGAAATCATCACCAGCAACCTGCTAGACCAATTTGCCAGAACCATTAGTGCTGAGATCTTCGTGCTTTTCGTCCAAAACAACACCACCTTTCAAATCGCCACAAACAGCCTAACCAAGCAAATCGTCACGCTGGGCACCCAGGTCACTCCAATACAACAACAAATCCTCTTGGCCACACAGGGCCCTACCACCACCGCTAAGCTGACCGGGGACCCAAGCAACATTGGCCCCAACCCCAAGAAAGAGAGAAAGAGAAAGGGGAAGGGAGCTACCAAGAACAAATACAACGCCAACAACCCTCCGACCAATAATGGCACCAGCACCCGCACATACGCCGATGCCACCAAAACACCCACCGCCCAACCACACCAACCAACTGAACATGCCACACACGCCACCAACATTGAAGGATGGGAGAACTTGAAGAAGAAAACCCAAGGAAGGAAGCCTGCCACACCCAAGCTTATCCAGACCATATACCCCCAAGACGAGCAGGAGGTCACACGCCATTTTCCGGCCGCGTACCCCACTGAAGCCGCCACCCACGCTGAACGAGACTACATCGCCCACCAAGTCGTCGCAGATGCACCCCTCCACCGAGTCAACATAGCCCTGGTTGACAACCAGAACGTAACCACCCCCCCCTTCCTCTGTGTCCGGGTAACTATGTGTGGATCCATCATCTTCACCACCACCAACATCCAAAACAACATCATCTATGAAGACTACACGACGACCATCGCCGACGCCCTCTCCTACTACGGCAAGTGCGAGAAGGTTGAAATCGGGAAGCGCTTCAGCAAGTTAATGCTCCACGGAGTTCCGACCCACCTCCCCCTGCCCAATATCTCCGATAGCATCCCCACCAACTACCCCCAGCTGATACAGTGCCAGACACCACGCAGGCTCACCCTGGCAGACCGACGCGAACAGAAAGAAACCTCAACAATAGTCATGACCCTTAGCGGCAGCACCAAGAAGGCTGACATTGGAAGGCACTACCTCACCATCTGCAACCGCGAATGCCAACTTGATGACTACATCTCATACGTAAGAAGAACCCAGTGTTGGAACTGCCAGGGCTACGGGCATCCCGCCGACCTGTGCAAAAATCAGTCCCAGTGCACCGTCTGTGCAGACGCCTACGAAACGAAAGACCACCCATGCACCATCCCGGCCTGCAAGAGAGGCTCCACCTGCACCCACCCACCAATCTGCTGTGCCAACTACGACGCACCCCACAAGGCCAGCGACTCCAACTGCCCTACACGCATCAAGATCCAATACTTCAACAACACAAAGACAATGGTGACGACCACCCCGTGAGACGCCCACATGGCGGGAATGACCAAATTAAATGCTCTCCCACACCATCGGGTCCGTACAGCTGCTGAACTGTGCCAGGGGCCAAGCGACTACGATTTCAGCATTGCAAGAGTTTGCAAGAAAACCCGAAAACGTTAACTGCCTCCTCCAAGAAGCATGGTGCGACAGACATAGAAACCCTCCTACTATGCCAAACTTCGACAGGTTCACCCCAACACCAACACGGCCCAGATGTGCGACATACGTACGCCGCGTGCCTGGGCTCAGTTCTACCACCACCTTTACGGCCCAGGATTCCTTCCTGGGCACCACCATCACATCCCTCCAACAACAATTGTATGGCACCATTCCGAAAATCGGACACTTAAGACGATTCGGATGCCGAGCATACAAACATATTCCACCCGCTCAGAGAACGGAGAAGAAATCCAGAAACCATTCCAGTATGTGCATGATGCTGGGATATGTTCATAACACTACGAAAATCTGGAGAATTTGGGATTTCAAATCAGGAAAAATCGGACGAGCAGTGGAATGCTCGAGTGTAGCGTTTGCCGAAGAAGAAAATGCACATACAGAAGAGCAGACGGAAGACATTGAGTTTCCAAACACCACCGGTGAAGCACAGACCGATGGAGCGCAGGACAAAACTCATGAAATGAATGACGCACATGGTCTAGAGAATACTAGTAAGTAACAAATACCCGATTTCTTTCGTCATGCAGTGAAATCGCTCTATGAGCGGCTGCGAAATATGCGTTATACCTGCCGAATTCAGCGAATGCTAGGCAGATGACTGCTGAATTCAGCGTATGCTGGGCAGTGTGCCGAATTCAGCGAACATGCTGGGCAGATACCTGCAGAATTCAGCGAATGCTGGGCAGATGCCTGCTGAAATCAGCGAATGCTGGGCAGAAGAAGTCGAGAACATCTTGCAAAAGCGATAACTTCTGGTGACTTGTATGCTGAATTCAGCGAATATGCTGGGCATTACCTGCTGAAATCAGCGAATGCGGGGCAGAAGAAGTCGAGAACATCTTGCGAAAGCGATAACTTCTGGTGACTTGTATGCTGAATTCAGCGAATATGCTGGGCATTACCTGCTGAATTCAGCGAATGCTGGGCAGAAGTCGAGAATATCTTGCGGAATAGCGAGAGCTGGTGACGTGGATTCCATATGATTGAGAACAAGACTGATTGAAATGGCAGACAAGAATAAATATGTTTCTGCATGGACACACAGCAAGGCACGCCTTGAAACCAATGAAACGATTTTGAGCAAGGTTCACGAAGAAGGGGGTGATATGACGTCTTCGGAACGCCTCGCCTCAGCCTTCCTGCCACTGCTCAGGATCGATGACTCGATATCTGATGACGAAGCCGAAATCGAACCAATCATTGAGCCCACCACTGTTGAGTGCGAGAACGAGAGCGAACCGCTCACCTACAAAGCTGCATTACAAAGTCCGCAAGCAAGATAATGGAAGGAAGCCATCTGCCAGGAATGGCAGGCATTGGTGGAGAATCACACATTCGATATCATAGAAAAAGGTACTACCGTCCATACACCAATGACTGACAGGACAGTAGAAGAGCCTATTGGATGTAAGTGGATCTACAAGAGGAAGATTAATCCGGATGGATCCACTCAGTACAAAGCACGACTAGTCATCAAGGGCTACGAACAAAAGGAAGGTATCGACTACGACGAAAATTATGTACCGGTATCCAAAATGGTGACGTTCCGATTGATACTGGTACTGGCCGCTCAGTATGGCTGGGATGTTGATCACATGGACGTAGTAACGGCCTTCCTAAATCCAAGGATTGACCGAGACAACATCTATATGGAAATGCCGCTTGGAATCGATTGGCGTGCGTCGAGCGGAAGCGTGCCAAGCGGAAGTGTATTGATACTCGGGAAGGCTCTCTACGGGCTGAAACAGGAGCCCAGACTTTGGTGCGAGGATATTGATGGATATTTGCAATCCATAGGATTCCGACAATCGGCGGAAGATCCAAACCTGTACCTCCAACAGGGAGTTCTTCTAGTACTATATGTGGACGATCTGCTCATTACGCACAATGGTGCAGAAGGACGGGGATATCGGATCAAGCAGCTGCTGCAAAAGAAGTACAAGATGTGCGACTTGGGTGCGGCAAAGCGGTTCCTAGGAATCGAGATCGAGAGGACCAAAGATGGAGTATTCAGTATCTGTCAATGAGGTTACATCAACACAATGATATGACGATTCGGACTGATGGATGCAAAACCGACTAAGTCTCCACTTGATCCTCAGACAGACCTGGCTAACACCCACTGTGAGGACAAACCGGCAAACCGCAAAGAATATCTGTGACACCTGGGTACGCGAGTACGGAGGTGGAGGTAAAGATATTGTAGTGTCAGATTCGATTTCTTTATTCACAGCGGAATAATCTTAGGTTCGTCGTGTCGGGGTGTTTCGTGAGTGTGTGTTATCCGAGGATGGGGGAATCGAGAGGAACTTGGTGGAGCTTCCGTGCGGTATATATGCCTGTTCGTCCGGTCACGTGGTCCTTCTTCCTGTCGCTACGCCGGAGGTCCTAGTTCTAAGACGTGCGCCTCTTAGAGAGTTTCGCACATGGGTGAGGTTTGGCCCTGGCCGGTCCTAGCGATAAGGGTGGAGGCTGACAGTCGGCGACCTCGTATTCCCCCCGGCGCTAGTCTTTCGGACTATGCGGGTTTCGTATCGAGGTCCTAGTCAGGATCGGTCGTAACTCTTTCGGAGTTCACCGTCCCTCCTAGTTTTGCCGCTGGCCCCGCTCCGGAGTTATTCTTTCGTCCGTTCGTCTCGGCCGTAAGGTCCTAACTCCGGGTCTTATCTCCCGCCTAGACTCTCCCAGACCTGTCTTGCGACATGGTGCCCCGCTTATGGCGTGCAACTTGCAGGAAGCTAGTTCTACCCTTGTCTCGTTCCCGTATGCAGCGGCTACAAGAGTCGGCAGTGTGTCGGGTCTACCCGGCGGGCTGGCCTAAGATCCATCACCCGTCGAGGTTACCCTCCGTTCTACCTGTTCTTGCCGAACTGCTTTCCGGGGCCCCGAGCCGTTCATCAGGGATTCTAGTCACGTGACTTACTGTTCGGCTACCTTTCTCCTTGTATCTTTTTCCCCTTGTTACCCTCGGGTACAACACTACTCTCCCCCTTTCTTAGCTTCGGCCCGAAGCTAACCTCCTGACTCCTCCTCTTTCTTTGTATGAAGTCGGTGGAATGCAGTCCTCCATCCCCTGCATCCCTCCGACCACCTGGCCCGAAGAAAACCCTCCAGCGGGAAAAAACTTCGGAACCAATTCGATTGGTGGTCGGCCCTCGGATCTGGGTGGTCTCCCGACCGGTCCAGGATCCTACGTCGGAGTGGTGCAAAAGGAAACCAGGGAACAGCACCGTTCCCCCGAAGAGGTGATCAGAAGACGGGTTGGCCTGGCATGCCGGTGTAGCAGGGGATCAGGCCGGCCGTACGGTAGTCTCGCTGCCAGAGCCGGTCAAAACCAGTGGCTCTTAACCGGCCACCCACGCCTCGCCACAGTTAAAGGACGGGTGCTGTTTCGTTCTGGGATTACAATACCTTTTGCTCTTCTGCTCGTCGGAAAGTCTTTGTTTGGATGAAGTCCTCCTCCCCTTCATCCTACTACCCCCCGACCGTGCTTCAACCCCCTCGGCTTCGATATGCGCCAGGGGCGGGTCGGAGTCTAGCCCTCGGTGAGCCGGTAGTCCCTCGG
>Ga0307516_10004889_pt1 | contig 16310 bp, 10 predicted proteins | sample 19_EM_MG_FD_203310 | JGI IMG/M metagenome (GOLD analysis project Ga0307516, IMG submission 203310) | Populus trichocarpa ectomycorrhiza microbial communities from riparian zone in the Pacific Northwest, United States - 19_EM | ecosystem: Host-associated > Plants > Roots > Unclassified | place...
GGCACCGCGCCAATCCGTGGACAACGCGGGGCGTTGCCCACCGCTTGTCGCTTGGCCCACATGCCCACAGGCTCTACCAACTTGTTCAGATTCATCACAACCCGAACCATACAAGCTTGTCGAAGGGCTCGTGCGCATGGCGCCAGGGGCTTCGGCAAGCTCAGCCCGAACGGGGTGATCTGTATCCCCCCGCTGATGCGGGAGAGTGAGTGCGCAGAGGCAACCGGACGTGCTCATCGCGCAACCGGCCGCACGCCCAGCGCAGCCAGCACGTCCTGGCAGGCGCCCATCGTGTGGTAGTCGGTCTTGCCGGCGGGGCTCTTCTCGTCGCTGAGCTTGCCGTTGGCCGGCGAGAGCACGCGGTACCAGGCCCCGTGCTCGTGGTCGACGAAGTGCTGCCAGGCATAGGCCCAGAGCCGGTCGTACCACTGCCAGTACACCGCGTCGCCGCTGCGCACCGCCAGCCAGGCAGCCGCGGCCAGGCTCTCGGCCTGGACCCAGAAGTACTTGTCGCCATCGCACACGCTGCCATCCGGCGCGAAGCCGTAGACCAGGCCACCGTGGACAGGGTCCCAGCCGTGGCGCATGGCGGCGTCGAACAGGTGGCACGCCTTCTCGGCCAGCCACGCGGGAGCACCCGCGCCCAGGCGCCGCTCCAGTTGCAGCAGCAGCTTGGCCCATTCGGTGAGGTGGCCGGTCTGGTAGCCCCAGGGGCGGAAGATATTGGTCTTGTCGTGGCGGTTGTAGTCCCAGTCCGGCGTCCAGTCGGCGTGGTAGTGCTCCCAGACCAGGCCGTTGGTCAAGGCGGCCTGGCGCCGGGTGATGGCGTAGGCCAGCACCAGCGCGCGGTCCAGGTAGCGGGGCTCGCCGGTGGCGGCATGCGCGGCCAGCAGGGCCTCGCAGGCGTGCATGTTGGCGTTCTGGCCGCGGTAGGGCCCCAACTGCCAGTCGGGCGTGGCCTCGTCGGCGTACAGCGCGTGGGCAGGCTGCCAGAAGCGGCGCTCCATCAGGTCAAAGGTCTCGGCGATGCCTTCGCGCGCGCCCGGCACGCCGGCCTCGGCGGCGTGGGCATGGGCCAGCAGCACGAAGGCCAGGCCGTAGCAGTGGTTCGTGCCGTCCAGCACGCGGGCACGGCCATCGTGCCAGTCGATCAGCCAGGCGTAGCCGCCGTGGGGCTGGGCATGCGCGCCGCGCACGAAACCCAGCGCATGGGCCACGCCGGCCACCGGTTCGCCGAACCAGCGCCAGGCCAGCGCGTGGTTGAAGACGAAGCGCGTGCTGCTGACGAGGTGGCGCGTGCGCGTGTCGTAGACGCTGCCGTCGTCCTTGAAGAAGTGGAAGCAGCCGCCCGTGGCGTCGCGCGCGCGGGGGGCGTAGAAGCTCAGCGTGTGGCGCATGTGCGTCAGCAGCGACTCGGGGTGGCGCAGGTCGGGGCGTGGGGGCATGGGGGTCACGGCAGTACCTTGTGGCGCAGGAAGCTCACCAGTTCGTCGGCCATCTGGGCGTGCACGTCAATGCGTGGGTGGGCCCAGGCGAAAGCATCGAACCGGTAGGTCCAGATGCGGCGGTCGCCTTCCTCCTGCAACCGGCGTGCGGTTTCGGCCAGCGTGTGTTCCAGCGCCGGCTGTTCCTGCCACGCCGACATGCCGCCGAGCAGCAGCACCAGCTTGGCCTGGGGATAGCGCAGCCGCAGCCCGCGCACGAAGGCGAGGTAGCGCTCGCTGAAGTCGGCCGCAAAAGGCTCGCCGAGCGAGGCCGGCAAGCCGTGGTCGTTCTGGCCCAGGTTCACCAGCACCACGTCGGGCGGGTGCGCGCCCAGGGGTGCGAGGGGGGCGTCGGCATGCGGGGCCACGCGGTCCCAGACCTGCGGCATGAGCACGTCGCCCCAGGTGCGCGTGATGCCGATGCCGCTGACTGCGATGCCCACGTAGTCGGCGCCCAGCCGCTCGGCCGCGAGCGCGCCGTAGGCCCGCGTGCCGTCATGGCTGGAGAGGTCGTCGTATTGGTCGATCTCCATGTCGCCGTTGCAGGCGCCGGCGGTGATGGAGTCGCCGTAGAACTCCAGCCGCAGGGGCCGCGGGCGCGGCGGGGCGAGCAGTTGGCCGTCATCGGCCAGCAGCAGGCCCAGGAAGCGCGCCTCGGCCATGGCGGCCTCGGTGCGCTTGATGAGGCGCAGCTCGTGCGCGCCGGGCCGCAGCGGCTTGCGCAGCCGCCAGTCCATCGCCCCCTCGCCGCGCAGCGCCAGCATGTGGCGGCGGCCGTCTACCTCCACGGTATAGAAGCTGGTGCCGCGCGTGGCCTGCAAGCGCAGCGCCAGCCGGGTGCCGCTGAAACGGGCGCGGATCTCGCTGCCGTTCCACGCCAGCAGCGGCGCGTTGGGCATCGAGGTGTCGAAGCGGCCCACGTAGCGCAGGCCGGGATCGCGGGCGTGCACGAGCTGCCAGCCGGGTGCCGTGTCACGTGCTGGCAGGGGCTCGAAGTCGCCGGGCTGCTGCGCCCGCAGCGCCGGTGGCAACAGGCCGGCGGCCATCACGGCGATGAAGCTCGCCGGCCGGCCGCTGCCTGCAAAGCCGTCGCGCTTGACGCGCACGTGCAGCAGGTGCGCGCCGGGCTCCAGGTCGTGGCCGACCACGGTGTAGTGCCAGCCCAGGTAGCCCTGGCGCAGGGCCTGGTAGCCCCGCACGGCGACAGGCGGGCCGTCATCGACCCAGGCTTCGAGGTCGCGGTAGTGCTCGCTCTCGGCATGGAACAGCGCGACCTGCGAGCCCCAGACCAGGAACGAGGCCTCGGCGTCGTCGGCCGTGGTGGTCCAGCCGGGGGGTTGGCCGCCCGGCAGCGAGGCCCACTCGTGATGGACCTCGCCGCCGCGAATGAAGCCCCGGTTGCGCCAGGGCTTCAGCTCGCTTCCGGCGATGCTGCGGACGAACTCGTGGTCGTACCCGTGCAGGGGTGCGGGCAGGGTGGACGGCGTTGACGAGCTGGCAGTCTGGGCGGCCTGCATGGCCTCGATGACGGCTTCGGCAATGGCATCGTGGCCGCGCTGGTTGGGGTGCACGGGCTCGTCGTAGAGCGGCTCCCAGCGCGCCTGGCCGGCGTCCACGCTCCTCTGCATCCAGGCGCCGAAGTCGATGGCCGTCAGCCCGTAGTGCGCGGCCAGCCGCAGTTGCGGCTCCACCGCGCCGCGCGGCTGGTTGCCCTGCTGCGTGAGCATCAGTGCCACCACCGCCGGCGGCCTGGGGGCGGCCAGCAGTTGGCGCAGCAGGCCCTCATAGCTGGCCTCGCGCACGCGTGGGTCCAGCCATTCGTCGTTGACGCCGAACTCGACGATCACCAGGTCGGGGTTGGCATCCAGCACGTGCGTCTTGACGCGTTGCGCCGCGGCGGCCGAGTCGGTGCCGCTGGCGCCGGCATTGATGAAGCGCACGTTGCCGCGCCGGCCCAGCCAGGCCGCCACCTGCGCGGCCCAGCCGCGCTCTCGCGGCGGGTCGGCCGCATAGCCGGTGGTGATCGATCCCCCGATCGTTGCCACGGTGACGGGCTGGCCCGCGTCCAGCCGGCTCAGCACCGCCTGCAGCCGTGCGTCGGCGGCCTCCATGGCCTCAGCCGCGTCAATCATCAGTCCCATGGCCAGTATCCCTATGAACAACCATTTCACGTCGCCGTTCCTTCGATCTGCCACAGCCGCCGGAACAACTCGCAGCGTGCCAGCAGTTCACCGTGGCGGCCGCGGTCGACGATGCGCCCCGCGTCCATCACGACGATGCAGTCGGCATCGGCCACCGTCGACAAGCGGTGGGCAATGACCAGGGTCGTGCGTTCGCCGCGGCGGCGCGCCAGCGCGGCCAGCACGGTGCGTTCGCTTTCGCCGTCCAGCGCGCTGGTGGGCTCGTCCAGCACCAGCAGGCGCGGCTCGCGCAGCAGGGCACGCGCCAGCGCCAGGCGCTGCCGCTCGCCGCCCGAGAGGCGGTGGCCATGGTGGCCCAGCGGCGTGTCCAGGCCTTGGGGCAGGCGCGCCACGAACTCGGCGCAACCGGTCTCGCGCAGCAGCTCTTGGAGCCGGGCATCGTCCACCTCGCCCAGGCCGAAGACCAGGCTGTCGCGCACGCTGCCGTCACCCATCAGCGCATCCTGCGGCACCCAGCCGACGTGGCGCCGCCAGGCGCGCGGCTCGATGGCCTGCAGCTCCACGCCATCGACACGGATGCGGCCTTGTTGCGGCCGCAGCAGCCCGCAGGCCAGCATCGCCAGCGTGGTCTTGCCCGAGCCGCTGGGGCCCACCAGCGCGACCGTGCTGCCCGGCGCCAGCTCCAGCGTGATGCCTTGCACCCCGGCGCCCGCGCCGGCCTCGTGGTGGTGGGTCACGTCTTCGAAGCGCAGGCTGCCGCGCAGCGCGGCGGGCCGCTCGGCGCCGGCCGGCTCCACGGGCGCCGCGCGCAGCAACTCGTCGATCGAGCGGATGGCCTCGATGCCGCGGTGGATCTGTGGCACCAGCCCCGCCAGGCCCAGCACCGAGTGCGTCAGCGTGACGAAGAAGCCCGACAGCAGCACCACGTCGCCCAGTGTCATGGGCAGCAGGCCGCTGGCGTATACGCCAGCGGCCACGAACAGGCACAGCGCGTTGAGCCCCTGGAACCCGGCCCAGGCCAGCGCACCGAAGCGCCCGCCGACGAGATCCAGCGCCAGCCCGGTGCGGGCGGCGGCGTCGATGTGCCCGCCCACGCGTTCGAGCTGCGCGTGTTCGAGCCCGTGTGCACGCGTGAGCGGCAGCAGCCGCGCCATCTCGGCGGCGCTGTCGCCCAGCGCCTCCACCGCCAGGCGGTGCTCGCGCTGCGCCACCGCCATGCGCCCGCGCGTGACCCACACCAGCGCCACGGCCATGGGCACGGTGATAAGGAACAGCCACAGGAACTGCGGCGCGCGCCAGGCGGTGACGGCCAGCGCCACCACGATGCCGCTGCCGCAGCCGAGCACGCCGTCGGCCAGCGCGATGGTGAGCTGGCCGAGCGCCTCCACGTCGCGCAGCAGCTTGGTCTGCAGCGCCGCGGGCGACTGGCGCCACCACCAGGGCAGGGCCAGCACCTGCAGGCGCTGCGCCAGCGCCGAGCGCAGCGCCGCCTCCATGCCGCGCACGGCCTGGCTGACCCAGCGCACGTACAGCCGGTGGCCGGGCAGGTTCTGTGCGATCAGCAGCGCGGTGGCCAGCGCGCACAAGGCAATGCGTTCGGGCGGCGCCTTCTGCGCCAGCAGGTCGACCGTGTAGCCGGTGATCACCGGCAGCAGCACGGCCGGGCTGTGCTTGACGAGGTACACCGCCCCGGCAGCCAGCAGGCGCCGCTGCTGGCCGGCGAAGAGCCGCCAGTACGTCGCGAGCGCTGCGCCGGGGGTGTCGGCGGGGGCCGTGAAGGCGGCAGCGAGGGTGTTCATCGGGCAGGGCCCGTGCGGGCCAGGCGCTCGGTCATTTCCAGGCAGGCGCGCACGTGGTGGTACGGGCACTCCCAGGGGCCGGCCTTGGGCACCTCGGGCAGCGGGGTGCCGTGCTCGTCGAGCACCTTGAACCAGTCGCCGCCACGGCGGTCCACATGGTGGCGCTCGATGTATTGCCAGGCACGCCAGGCGGCGCTTGCGTGGCGGGGGTTGCCGCCGGTCTGCCAGGCGTCCCAGAAGCCCACCACGGCCTCGGCCTGGCACCACCAGTGGCGCCGCCGGTCGGTGACGCTGCCGTCGAACAGGCCGGCGCCGAGCACGCTGCCATCGGCGGCCACGCCGCGTTCGAGCACCGCATCAGCCACGTCGATGGACAAGGCCTGCGCGCGCTGGCGCAGGCCCGGGTCGCCCAGCACCTCGCAGGCACGCACCAGCAGCCAGGCGGCTTCGATGTCGTGGCCCCAGGACACCTGCGGCGTGAGATTGCGCCAGTCGCGCGTGAAGAAGAGCCCGAAGCAGCGGTGTTGCGGCAGCCACAACCGGGTGAGGAAGATCTCGACCAGCTCGCGCAACCGGGCCGCCAGCCGCAGCTTGGGGTAGCAACGCAGCAGCTCGGTGCAGGCCTCCAGCACGTGCAGCATCGTGTTCATGGACTTGGGTGCCGGCGGCTCCTGCGCGGAGAGCTTGGCACCGGGCAGCGGCTGCCAGGTTCGCGTGCAGCCCTCGAAGAAGCCGCCTTCGGTGGTGTCCAGCGCGTGCGCTTCCAGCAGGTTGAAGAGCTGCAGCGCGTGTTGCAGCGCCGAGGTCATGGTGCGTGGCGACAGGCGCTGCTCGGCGCATTGCCAGGCGTGGCAGGCGGTGAGTGCGTAGATGGCGAAGGCCTGGGCGTAGGTCTGCTTGTGGTCGGCGATGGGCCGGCCTTCGGCGTCGACCGACCAGTAGATGCCGCCGTGCTCGGCATCGCTGAGGGGGCCGTTCAACCAGTCCCAGGCGCGCTGCGCGGCGCGGGCGCGTGCGGGGTCGGGTCTCAGGCGCACTTGCGCGCTGGCGAAGGTCCACAGCAGGCGGGTGCCCAGCACGGCGCTGCGCGGCAGGTCGAGCAGCGTGCCGTCGTTGCTGCGTCCACCCAGGACGCGGCCGTCGGTGCTGAAGATCTCGCTCTGCCACCAGGGGAGTACGTGGTGCGCGGCTTCGTGCTGCAGGCGTGTGGCCCAGGCTTGGGCATCGACGGGGATCGCGTCGTCGCGAAGGAATTCGGGAGTGGGCTTTCTCACGCTGGTCATGTCAAGGTCTTGGCTGTGCCGCTATTCGCGTGATGTTCTCTTCTACTGCGTGATAGCCCGCCGGGTATTCGGCCCGGCTGCCGACCCCCTTTTCTTTGCTGGTGCAAAGAAAAGGGGGCAAAAGAAAGCACCTTAAAACCCATTTGACCGAGCCATGACACGGCAAGCGCTCCAACACCGCCGTGCCCGGGCTGCAACTCGCCTCGCGGCTCAAACAGTTCCCCCTGTGCAGGCCGTGAACGCTCCAGCGGCGGAGCCGCCCACTCGTCTCCGCAGGATCGAGGCCGTGCCATGCGGAGACGTCTGGGCAGCACCTGGGTGGAGTGTCTGCCGTGCATACAGTGGGAACTGTTTGAGCCGCGAGGCGAGTTGTAGCCCGACCCGAGCGGTGGAGCAGGCAGATTGGGAAGAAGCCAAATGGGTTTTGAGGTGCTTTCTTTGCCTTCTTTCTTTGCACCAGCAAAGAAAGAAGGTCGCCGGCCGGGCGAACTCCGGCGGGCTCTCTCGCAGACAGCGAGAACATCGCGCGAATAGCGGCACCCCATCATGTTCAAAGGACGATCGCCGCGAGATCACGCTCGAAAGCCGGGCACGCCAGTTCCAGCACACCGCCAAGCACCCTGGCTGCAACACTGGCCACGGGATCGCCGCTCTCGGCGTCGAACCAGCGCACCTGCACCTGCCCATCGGCCAGCGCGAGCCCTTCCACGCGCACGCTGCCATCGCGGAGGACCGGGTACCCGGGCAGCCACGGCCTGCCCGGCTCGCTGCCCCCGGTCGCTTCGCTCCAGGCCTCGCGCAGCGCAGCGGCATCGTGCAGGTCGGCACGCACCCAGAGCAACACACTGCCCGCGCCCACCAGCGCCAACGCGTGCGCATCGCCACCGCTGAAGCGGGCGGCATGCCGGCGGTGGCCGGCCAGCCGCAGGCCCGCGCCGTGCAGCGCCTGCAGGTAGCGCGCCACGCCACGATAGGCTGGCCACACGTTCAACGGATCGACCATGTGGTCCCACCACCAGTACAGCGCGGTGGCCGCATAGCCATGGAACAGCGGTGCCCACAGGCCGTTGTGCAAGTGCACGGCGTCGAAGTTGAACGGCCGCGGGGCCTTGGCGTCGTGCGTGGTCTCCAGGCCCAGTTCGCCGGGCACCAGCGGCTTGGCGTTGATGCCGTCGTCCTGCCAGTCGTTGTCCCACTCGCGCGCCCCGGCGGCGTAATGCAGCATCAAGTCGCGCCCGGTGTAGTCGTGCTGTTGCGCGTAGTCCAGCTCCGGCATCCGCCAGGCCGCGGCATCACCTCGGTCGGCCCAGCTGGTGGTGCGCAGGCGGCGGTAGGGGTCGTGCGCGTCCAGCACGCGGCTCATGCGCGTGAACCACGGGTGCAGCTCTGCCGCGGCAATGGGCGTCCAGGTGACCTCGTTCCACCACTCCCAGCTGTGCAGCGCCGGGCTGTGCGACCAGCGTGCCGCGATGTAGCGCACACGGCGCTCGAACAGCACCTGCGCGCGCTCGTCGGTGACGAACTGCTCGGGCGCTGCGAGCGGGCCGCCGTTGGCCCGGTTGTAGGGGTTGTCCTTCCACTCCGAGTCGTTCTTCTCGGTGAAGGCGCCGTGGTTGACCAGGCACAGCATGAGGCGGATGCCCAGCGACTCGGCCAGCTCGAACACCTCATCCAGCTGCGCGGCGCGGTCCATGCGCGCGGCATAGTCGCCCAGGCCGGTGTCCTTCCACTCGATGCCGAAGGACCAGCTCGCCATCCACAGCCGGGCGAAGTTGCCGCCGTTGGCGGCCAGGCGCTGGAACCAGCGGCGGTAGTCGGCCAGCGGCTGCGCCCCGGCGCCCCAGCACACGTTCAGCCCCACGGGCACGAAGGGGCTGCCGTCGTCGAAGGCAAAGTAGCGCGGGTCCTGCGGGTCGACGACGATGCGCTGGCGTGCCACGACCTTGGCCACGCTGAATTCGAACGGCCGGCCCAGCGCCAGCGGCTCGCCACCGCCGATGCGGGCACGCGGCACCGCCTTCCAGCGGCCGGCCACCGGCGGCAACAGGCGCAGCACCCACTGGCCACCCTGCGGGCCGCGGCTCCAGAACGCGGTGGCGCGCAGGCTGCGATCGCCCGGGCCGCTGAACTCGCACCACAGGTCGAACAGCGCGGGGTCGAAGTGGTGGGCCGGCGTGGCCCCCGGCGGTGTGCCCAAGCGCCATTCGAGCCAGCCGCTGCCGCGCACGCGCGGGCCGCTCCAGCGCGCCGCGATGGCAACCCGGCGCGCGCGCTGCAGTTCGGTGGCTGTCATCGTGGCCGCACCGGCGACATCCGCGAAGCCGGCGCCGAGCAGGCCGGCCACCACGCGGCGGCGGGAAAGTGAGGGTCCATCATGGCCACGCCGGGCGGCTCCATTCATGGGTTCAGCCTTTCGTCGCACCGGCGGTCAGGCCATCGACGAACTGGCGCTGGAAGAACAGGAAGAGCGCTACCGCCGGCAGCGAGGCGATCAGCGCACCGGCCATCAGCACCGCGGCGGACTGCGGGTTGTAGCTCAGGTTGCCGGCCAGGCGGCCCAGTTGCAGCGGCAGCGTCGAGTGCTGCGCGTCGTTGATCACCAGCAGCGGCCACAGGAAGCTGTTCCATTCGGCAATGGCCACCGGGATGGCGATGGCCGCGAGGGCCGGCCGCAGCAGCGGCAGCACCACGCTCCACCAGATGCGCAGCGTGCCGGCGCCGTCCATCGTCGCAGCATCCACCAGCTCGCTGGAGATCGAGAGAATGACCTGGCGGAAGTAGAAGACCACAAAGGCCTTGGCCAGCCCCGGCACCAGCAGGGCCGGGTAGGAGTTGATCCAGCCCAGCGTGGCCACGGTGATGAAGTTGGGGATGATGGTCACCTCCCACGGCACCATCATGCTGGCCAGCATCAGGTTGAACACCACGCGGCTGCCCGGAAAGGGCCGCTTGGTCAGCACGAAGGCAACGAACGATGCCGCCAGGATGCTGAGGGCGGTCACGAACACCGTCACCACCAGGCTGTTCAGGTAGTAGTGGGCAAAGCCGAAGCCCTCGCTGGCGATCTGGAAGATGCCGGCCCAGTGGTCCGGGTCGACGACGTTGTCGTTGAAGCCCGGGTCGTGGAAGTTCTGCAGGGTGGGCTTGCTGACCCAGAAGGTGGGCGGCTGCTGCACCAGCTCCGGCGCGGTCTTGAAGGCACCGATGAACATCCAGTAGTACGGCACCAGCATGCTGGCCATCAGCAGCCACAGCGGCAGGCGCGCCAGGGCGAGCCAGCGGCTGGGCTTCTCAAACGGCAAGGGTCTCATCAGTGCGGCTCCGACGCGCGACCCAGCTTCAGGTTCAGCCAGGTCAGGAAGAACAGGATGCTCGTCAGCACCCAGGCCGCGGCCGAGGCGTAGCCCAGGTCGAGCTGGTGGAAGCCGTAGTCGAACAGGTAGGTCACCAGCGTCAGCGCCGAGTCGAGCGGGCCGCCGATGGCATCGACGGAGCCGAACAGCAGGTACGGCTCGTAGAACACCTGGAACGACGCGATCATGCCGGTGATGCCCACATACAGCAGCGTGGGCCGCAGCAGGGGCAGCGTGATGTGCCGCACGCGCTGCCAGCGTGTGGCGCCGTCCAAGGTGGCGGCCTCGTACAGGTCGGCCGGGATCGAGCGCAGGCCGGCCACAAAGATGATCATGTGGTAGCCCATCACCGACCACACGCCCACGGCCACCAGAATCACCATGCTCCACGACGGGTCGCCGAGGAAGCGCACGGGCTCCAGGCCGAACCAGCCGCGCAGGCTGTTGATGAGGCCATAGGGCTCGGAGTTGGCCATCCACTTCCATGCGGCGATCGCGCCGACCCCGCCTGCCACCGAGGGCATGAAGAAGGCCACGCGGGCGAACTGGTGCAGCCGCGACTGCGTGCCGAAGGCCATGGCCAGCACCAGCCCCAGCGCCACGGAGAGCAGCGTCACCAGGGTCATGTACAGGCTGGTATTGGCCAGCGCGCGCCAGAAGCGCTCGTCGGCAAAGAGATCGGCGTAGTTGCGCAGGCCGACCCAGCGCGGCGCCGTGGTGGCGTGGTATTCGGTGAAGCTGAGCCATGCGGAGCGCAGCACGGGCCAGAGGCAGAAGACTGCAAACAGCGCCAGGAATGGCGCCACCAGGAGCATGTCGCGGCCGTGGCGGCGCAGCGTGCGGCGCAGGGCAAGAGAGGCCGTTTTTTCTGTTTTCAATTGGGTCATTGGCCTGGCCATTTCAATGTCTTTGCCGTGCCGCTGTTCGCGCGATGTTCTCTCTTACTTTGGGAGAGCCCGCCGGAGTTCGCCCGGCCGGCGACCTCCTTTCTTTGCTGGTGCAAAGAAAGGAGGCAAAGAAAGCACCTTAAAACCCATTTGACCGAGCGATGACACGGACACCGCTCCCACACCGCTGTGCCTGGCCTGCAACTCGCCTTGCGGCTCAAACAGTTCCCCCTGTGCAGGCCGCGAACGCTCCAGCGGCGGTGCCGCCCACACGTCTCCGCATGAATGCGGCCGTGCCATGCGGAGACGTCTGGGCAGCACCTGGGTGGAGTGTCTGCCATGCATCCAGGGGGAACTGTTTGAGCCGCGAGGCGAGTTGTCGCCTTGGCTCCATTGGTGGAGCAGGCAGATTGGGAAGAAACCAAATGGGTTTTCAGGTGCTTTCTTTGCCTTCTTTCTTTGCACCAGCAAAGAAAGAAGGTCGCCGGCCGGGCGAACTCCGGCGGGTTCTCCCGAAGTAAGAAATAACATCGCGCGAACAGCGGCACCGACAAGCCCACGGCCAACACCACCTCGAGACAAGGCTGAATCATCGCCCGCTACGCAATGCCGCGTTCATCTTCTCTGCCGCCTTGCCAAGCTCCAACTGCGCATCCCCATCCGCCAGCACCACCCGCTGCACCGCCCGGGTCAGCGACTCCGACAGCCGCTGCCACCCCGGGCAGTTGGGCGGGCCTTCGGTGTCCTTCAACTGGTCCAGCAACGCCTGCCGCTGCTCAGGCTTCAGCGGCACGGCCTCCAACTGGTCGGCCCGCCCGCCAGGCAGCCACAGCAGCCCGAACTTGGGAGCCTCCTGGGCCATGAGCCGCGTGACCTCGGCGCTGTAGACCGTGCGCATGAAGTCCAGCGCCAAGTCCACGTTCGGCGAGAACGAGGTGACCCCCATCACCGTGCCGCCGACAAAGGCCGTGCGCCGCCCGGTGGGCCCGGCCGGCAGCGGCGCTGCCGCCCAGCGGCCGATGATCTTGCGGCGCACCACATCCAGGCTGGTCAGTTGCCAGGTGCCGGACTGAATCAGCGGGTAGCTGCCGTTCTCCAGGCCGCCGTCGGCGTCGGGCCAGGTGTCGGTAGGGGCCTTGAGCTGGCGGTACAACGTGGCGTAGTAGTTCAGCGCGCGCACGGCCTCGGGGCTGTCCACCAGCGCTCGGGTGCATTGGGCGTCGTACAGCGCGCCACCCGCCTGCAGCAGGTAAGGGAAGAAGCCCAGCCAGCTGGTGTTGCCCCACTGCTGCGCAAAGCCGCGTGCGCCGGCGGCGCGCAGCCGGCGCACCGTGGCGTCGAACTCCTCATAGGTGGCGGGGGCCTTGGGCAGCAGGTCGGTGCGGTAGAACTGCAGTTGCAAGTGCATGTCGAACGGCACCGCGTGCATCACGCCGTCGGGGCGGCGCACCGAGCGCAGCGCGCCGGGCACTGCGTACTGGTTCAGCAGCTTCACCAGGTCGGGCGCACGCTGGTTCAGGTCGATCAGCGCACCCTTGGCGCCCAGGTCGATGCCGAAGGTGGTGCCACCGGTGATCACGTCGGGCCCGGTGCGGCTGGCCAGCGCCGCCGAGTACTTGGACATGGCGTCGGCCCAGGGCACGTCGCGCATCTCGACTGCCACGCCCGGGTGCTGCGCCTGGAAGGCTGCCACGGCGGGCCGCAGGATGCGCGGCACCTTGTCGTCGCCCACCATCCACACGACGAGCTTCTGTGCCTGTGCCTGCGCGCAGCACGCCGCGGCCAGCAGCAGCGCGGCCACGCCGAGCCGGACAAGCACTGTCTTCATGGGCGGCCCTCCTCCAAAGCCTGCATGTGCACCCGCCAGGTGTCGCATCATCGTTTACTAAACTAATCGCATTGTCTCCAAACAAAGTGCCCGTGCACCTGCAGCACACTCCAGGCTTTCACCTAGGTGCAAGTCCGAAGTTACGGTGAAGCGACAACGAAACAAACTACTCAACAACAATGTTGTTTAGTTTGCCGAGTCGTTCTGGCATGGAGATCAAGGCGTGGCCGGACTGGTGTTGAAGGGAGTGGAGAAGGCGTTCGGGGCCGTGCCGGTGCTGCACGGCATCGATCTTGACATCGCAGATGGCGAGTTCATGGTCTTCGTGGGGCCTTCCGGCTGCGGCAAGTCCACCACGCTGCGCGTGATTGCGGGGCTGGAGGATGTGACCCGCGGCACCTTGGCCATCGGCGAGCGGGTGGTCAACGACGTGCCGGCCGCGCAGCGCGGCGTGGCCATGGTGTTCCAGAGCTATGCGCTGTACCCGCACATGACCGTGGCCCAGAACCTGGCCTTCGCGCTGAAGCTGGCAGGCCGCCCGCGCGCCGAGATCGACGCGGCGGTCGGCCGGGCCGCCGGCATCCTGCAGATCGAGCCGCTGCTGCAGCGCAAGCCGGGCTCGCTGTCGGGCGGGCAGCGCCAGCGCGTGGCCATCGGCCGCGCGATCGTGCGCCAGCCGTCGGTCTTTTTGTTCGACGAGCCGCTGTCCAACCTGGATGCCTCGCTGCGCGTGCAGATGCGCACGGAGCTGGCGCGGCTGCACCGCCAACTGGGCACGACCATGGTCTACGTGACCCACGACCAGGTCGAGGCCATGACCCTGGGGCAGCGCATCGCCGTGTTCAACGGCGGCCGCATCGAGCAATGCGGCGCCCCGTTGTCGCTGTATGACCAGCCGGCCAGCCGCTTCGTGGCCGGCTTCATCGGCAGCCCGTCGATGAACTTCCTGCGCGCGCACGCCATCGGGCCTGGCTCGTTGAGGGTGGGCGGCCATCTGCTGCAGGTGCCACCCGCCGCCACGCCGTGGCCGGCCGAGCTGGTGCTGGGCGTGCGGCCCGAGCACCTGGAGCTGGCACCGCCCGGCAGCGGCATCGATGGCTGCGTCGACTTCGTCGAGCACCTGGGCGACGCACAGATCGCGCACCTTTCTTTGACGGCCGGCGAATCGCTGGTCGTGCGGCTGCCGGCCGAGCACGCGCGGCCCCGCATCGGCGACGCCGTCGGCGTGCGGCTGCAGCCCTCGCGCATCCACCTGTTCGGCACCGGCACTGACGGCCGCCGCCTCCATTGAACCCAGGCCCCCACCCGTGAACCCAGAAGTACTTTCCGAACTCCAGCGTGGCTGGATGCTGGCCGAGGCGCCGGCCGGCGCAGACTGGCCCGCCATCGCGGCCCTGCCCGAATCGGCCTGGCTGCCTGCGGCCGTGCCCGGCACCACCCACGGCGCGCTGCTGGCGGCCGGGCGCATTCCCGACCCGTTCTTTGCGATGAACGAGACCGCGGTGCAATGGGTCAGCGAGCGCACCTGGGCCTGGCGTCACCCCTTCGAGGTGACCGACCTCGCCACGCACGAAGACCTGGTGTTCGAGGGGCTGGACACCTATTGCACGGCCTGGCTCAACGGCACGCACCTGCTGGCCTCGGCCAACATGTTCGTGCCGCAGCGCGTGGACGTGCGTGCGCTGCTGCGCCGGGGCCGCAACGAACTCGTGCTGCGCTTTGATCCGCCGCTGCAGCGGGCCCGCGAAGAGGAGGCCGTGCACGGCAAGCGCGTGCTGTGGAACGGCGACAGCGCCCGCCTGTATGCGCGCAAGGCGCAGTACCACTTCGGCTGGGACTGGGGCCCGGTGCTGCTGACCAGCGGCCCATGGCAGCCGGTGCGGCGCCATGGCTGGGACGTGCGCATTGCCGAGATAGCCTGCACTCCGCAGGTGGATGCAGGTGCCGCACGCGCGACGCTGCAGCTTCATACGCGGCTGGCGGGCGCCACCACCGGCCTGCGCCTGGAACACGAGCTGCTCGACCCCGAGGGCCGCCTCGTGGCCGCAGCGTCGCAACCGGCCGGCATGGCCCACGCGTCGCTGGTGGTCGATGGCGCGCGCCTGTGGTGGCCGCGCGGCCTGGGCGGGCAGCCGCTGTACACCTTGCGCACCCGCGTCACCGACGGCGCGGCCACACTGCTTGAAGACCGCCGCCGCATCGGGCTGCGCACGCTGCGCCTGGTGCAGGCCCCGGTGCAGGCGGAGGCGGGCCTGAGCTTCTGCTTCGAGGTCAACGGCACCGAGTTCTTTGCCGGGGGCGCGAACTGGATTCCCGACGACAGCCTGCTCGAACGCATCACCCCCGCACGCTACCGCGAACGCGTGACCCAGGCGGCGGCCGCGCACATGAACATGCTGCGCGTGTGGGGCGGCGGCATCTACGAGAACGACGCCTTCTACGACGCCTGCGACGAACTGGGCATCCTGGTGTGGCAGGACTTCATGTTCGCCTGCGGCATGTACCCGGCGCATGCCTCGTTCCAGGACAGCGTGCGCGCCGAGGCCAGCGCCGCGGTCGTGCGCCTGCGCCACCATGCCTGCCTGGCGCTCTGGTGCGGCAACAACGAAGACTATTCGGTGGCCGAGTCCATCGGCTGCCATGGTCCTGGCGCCGCCCCCGGCCGCTTCGACGCCCGCGCGATCTATGAGCAGCTGCTGCCCGACGTGTGCCTGGCGCTGGACCCGGGGCGGGCGTACTGGCCGGGCAGCCCTTACTCTCCAAACCCGTCTCCAAACCCGTCCCCCAACTCCGACGGCACCACCCCGGCCGCCGACCCCACCGTCGGTGACCGCCACAGCTGGGAGGTCTGGCACCAGCAGATGCTGCCGTACCAGCGCTATGGCGAGGTGCAGGCGCGCTTTGTCAGCGAGTTCGGCATGCAGTCGCACGCCTCGCTGGGGCTGCTGGAGTCGGTGCTGCCGCTGGCCGAGCGCTTTCCGCAAAGCCGCACGGTGGCGTGGCACAACAAGGCCGGCTCGGGCACGCCCGACGGCCATCGCCGGCTGGCCGTGTACCTGGCCGACAACCTGCGCGTCGGGCCCACGCTGGCCGAGCATGTGTACGCCACGCAGTTCGTGCAGGCCGAGGCCATGCGCTACGCCTACCAGGACTTCCGCCGCCGCTGGCAGCAGCCCGGCGCGCGCGCCGTGGGCGGCGCGCTGGTCTGGCAGCTCAACGACTGCTGGCCGGTCACCAGCTGGGCGCTGATCGACTCGGCCGGCGTCGTCAAGCCGGCCTGGCACACGATCCGCCGTGCCTTGGCGCCCCTGGCGGTGGCGCTGCGGCTGCAGGAGCAGACCGCAACAATGGCCGTGATGAACGCCACGCAGGCGCGCGAGTTGTGCCTGGCGTTGAGCGTGTTCAGCCTGGATGGCCGCTGTTTGCTGCAGACTCGGCTCGACGTGGCTGCGGCGGCCAACGCCTGCACCGAACGAGGCGTGGCGCTGCCACCATTCGGCGAGCCGGTGGTGGGCCTGGTGCGCGTGTTCGATGC
>Ga0307516_10004891_pt1 | contig 16308 bp, 16 predicted proteins | sample 19_EM_MG_FD_203310 | JGI IMG/M metagenome (GOLD analysis project Ga0307516, IMG submission 203310) | Populus trichocarpa ectomycorrhiza microbial communities from riparian zone in the Pacific Northwest, United States - 19_EM | ecosystem: Host-associated > Plants > Roots > Unclassified | place...
GCAAAATTTTGTGTCTCTCCGATCTATGGTTGTTGAGTATCGTCGTTTTTTCTCATTTCTAATAGTGTCCGACTAATGGGTAGTAGCCGGGTAACCCCTACAGTACGTTATGCTTGTCACAGCGAGACGTAGATAAATGGGCCCCGATATCGCCGGCCCCCGCGCTTACCGCTCGCTCCTCAGGAGCTACTTTTGACGCGAGAGTTGTCGACTAGTTGCCTCGTTTCTCTCCCTCTCGTACAGGATCGGCTCTGTAGCACGAATCGCTGTCTTTGCTTCTCTAGCAGAATCGTCGTCAGTTACAGGCTTGGCGCTGTGGCACGAATCGCTGTCTTTGCTTCTCTCGCAGAATTTGCTTGTGATGCTTCCCTTCCGGTCCTGCTTCGCTCATCTCGTGGGAAGAAAATTCGAGGATTCATTGCTCGTTTCGCAGAATTCACTCGTAGTGGAAGTGTTGCTACCAGTTGAGGAGGATCGAGAAGCATGTCCATTCGAAGGGCCGGGGGCAGCAGCAGATCCTTATAGGAAGCATCCGTTGAGCCTATCACTCGAGACTAGCCTACTCTAGACTAGTGCTCCCTGCCTAGCGTCGGCACCCGAATCCCACTCCTACATCAAGGTAATCTTCCCAAAATTGACGCAGCACTACGAGGGCCTTCTGCATGACCACAGACGTCTGTATGAACTGGCCCAGGCCGAAAAGGAACAAATGCACTATGCCTCAGAAGAGGCTTTCTGGCAGCTGTCAGTAGCGAGCACCCAGTTCTCTGACCAGGTGTCCACCGCTATTCTAGCTGCCCAGACTAAGGATGAAGCGCAGTTCAAACACCTGGCAGCGGTAACGGAGGCACTTCATGCCAATGCTACCCATGTCAAGGCTGTGATGAATGAGTTTGCTGCTACAAAGGATGCCGAAATCAAGGTACGTCAGAACTCCAGCACCGCCATGAAGACGGATATTGCGGCCCTCCGTAAGGAGGTAAAACGCAAGCCCAAAGCAGCCGATGTCAAAAAGCAAGAAAAGAAGCTGCAGGAGTTCTTCGATGCAGCAATCAAAAAGGCAAAGGAGTCGGCCAACCCCATTGTGCTTGTGGGTGAACTGGAAGGGCTGGGGTGCTCCGTAAAGGAAGTGAGGTCCGTGAAAGAAGTGGCCTCGCTAAGAGAAGAACCCTCAGTGAAAAAGGAGAAGGCTATCGAAAGCGACCCTGAGAGACCAGTCCCACCTATCGAGCGAGACTCAGGGGAAGACCCAGTGGCCCCTCCACTCAGACCTTTCCGTTTGGAGTTGTATGACTCAGACGAAGAAGAGGAGGAGGAGGCCAACTGAGCCGCAGGTGGAGCGGGAGGTGGTGGTGGTGGACGACGGACAGGGGGTGTTGGTGGGGGCGCTAGCCCACTTTGCAGTCCCAGTGACACGTCATCAGATGAGGGGTCACCCTCACCCCCACCATCCCCATCAGCAAAAAAATGGAAAGTTGAAGTATATTGCTTTTTTTTACAGGTGAGACATAAATTTGAACTAATATTTCTCGAGGTTTCAGCTAAAAATAAAGCCCATTTATTTCTGTAAATCCTTACTGGAGCAAAATATAACTTCTCCTCTTATGGGAGTTAGCGATGCTTACGGGAGCTACGGGAGCTACGGAAGCTCGCAAGGAATTCTCAAATTTTTTGCTGATGCCAACTACCGAGGTGGTCACCCACCCCGCAGTGAAACCCTAGGGTGTTATCTCCCAGGAGGGGGCTATGGGATCACAAATGCTCACCGTCGCCGTACAAGCTCCAAGATCCGGTCTGTGTCACGATCGAAAAACCTGTGTTAGATAAGCCAGAAAAATTTTCCAGTCGTGATGCAAACTCTACATACGCAGCATGGTGGGCTCGTGTTGGAAATTATTTCAAATACTACGAGACCACCTATGTGAAGGAAACGGACAAAATTGCTTTCGTGGGGCACCGGATGTTACGCAATGCAGAAGAGTGGTATCAGGCACGTGCCGCTCAACTGAATCAACAAAACAAAGAGGATGATTGGAAGTCGTTTGCATCGGCGATCGAGACCCGATTCTCCAGTCGATTCGACCAATGCGACGCCTTGCGCAAAATTGACCGTATCATCTACGATGGCGATATCGAGCTCTACATCGATAAAATAGAAATCGCAAATGCCCAAGTAGGACTCTCTGGTGTTATCTAGAGGGAAAAGCTGAAGGGAGAACTCACAAGGCCCATGAAAAAGAAGCTTTCCAATGTGGGATGGCTTCCAGAAGATGATATCGAGTTCATAGAGGAGCTTTGGGAAGTGGGGAAAAATCTGCAGAACGAGGTTAAAGAGGAAAATCGTTCTCATCGGAAATTGCCCGAGCCAAAAAACCCAAAGAAAACCCCAGGGTCCAAAGAAGTGAAGAACCACAACTCTTCGCACTGGGTCAACAAAAAGACTGGGAAAAAGGGTGACAAAGGGGATCAGAGCGACAAGGGATCAAGCGCGAAGAAGGAGCAACGCTACGAGATGAAGGAGGACATAACCAAGGGGGTCGACCCCAAGCTGGTTGAAAAACGATTCAAGAATAACGATTGCCTCGCATGTGGCAAACCGAACCATCGCTGGTTCCAATGCCATGGGCCAATTGTTACGACATCCTTTCATTCGGTGGCTGGCAACAAGTGCCGCATCCACGACTCTGCGATTGAGGAGGAAGAGGGAGAAAACCCCAAGCATAATACCAAGCGTGCCAAGGTCTCGGCACTTGGGGTTGGAGGAGAAGAATCTTCTGAGCCACGCTGATACATGCGACTTATCCCAGCATGGGAGAAGAAGTTGTTTGAGGAGGACTCCAAAAAGGAGAGTAATTAAAGAGACACATCTATTTCATCGGCTAGGTAAGGCCCCTCTATAAAAAAATAGTTGGATCGAGATTGACAGAAGTTAGGCGCTGACAAGCGCAGAATATGAAGGGGGAAATTGATTTCCTTTGTTGATTTTTCTGTTCTTATGAGAAATGAGTTTCCTTGAACTATCTGCAGATATGACCAGGGGGTCGAAAAAATCAGAAAATAAGGAATAAAACATTGGGATTCTATTTGGTTCTAGGCGTTTGTATTTTTTTGAAAATGAAGTTTCTTTTTCCAAAAAATCACAAACAAACTGAGGAGGGTTGAAGACCCGAAACGCGCAGGCACGTCTATGCCCTGATATATGAAACCACTTAAAGATCTACAATCTCAAGAGACTAAGAAGCTCAAAACAAAAATCCAACTTCTACATATTACAACTGTGAAAATTGACTTGCACGCTGGGAAAGCTGCAACTCAACCACTCCAAAAGCAAGATGAGTTCCAATAAGAGAAAGCGTGACTCTAGCGAGTCTTCAATCAGACGTCCCCATAAAGAGCCAAGAATTGGCGAACGGCCCATGGTGGTTATGCACCTTTCATGGGACCGACGTCCCAAGATACCGGTACGCATACTGCTCGATTCAGGTGTACAAATCTTTACGATCTCGGAGGCAATAGTCAGGAAGTACAGTATACCATGCTGGAGAAGGCAGGTCCCACTGAAGTTAAATAACTTTGAAGGTGAATCAGTATCTGGAGCAGGATGGCAGTATATGCGGCCTTTGTGCATGCGCCACCAACAGCACTATGATAACCAAGCATTCGAGGTGTCTCCTATGGAGCCTTCATTTGATATGGTGCTTCCATACTGGTACCTTCAAGTACACCAGCCGTCAGGCTTCTTTGACAATTGTTCCACATTTGACTCCAAATAGTGTAACATAAATTGCACCAAGGAGAAGACCGATCAACTGGACATTGAATATGATTCAGGTCTACTGGAAAATGTTGATCAAGAAACAGAGGGCTTCCTGGGTGTTGTGGGCATGAGCGCTCAGGAAGTCGAACTTGTGGATTGGAGGGGCATAGTACCTGAACGGTACAAGGAGTTCATTGATTTGTTTGATCTGGAAGGAACTACAGCCGAACTACCTCTGTATAGTTCGTTTGATCACGCCATTGACCTTAAGGAAGGAGCACAACCCCCATGGGGTCCTATCTACGTGTTATCAGAGGTAGAACTGGAGGCACTAAAAGAATACCTGGAGGGGATGCTTCGAACGGGCAAGATCAGGCCTAGCAAGTCTCCAGCTGGTGCCCCAATACTGTTTGTACCAAAGCCTCATGGTCATGGCCTTAGGCTGTGTGTGGATTATCGCGGACTTAATAAAGTCACGATAATGAACTGCTACCCGTTACCCCTGATGAACGAGTTACATGATTGAGTACAAGGTGCCAAAATCTTCACTAAGATTGACTTGAAATTGGGATATAACTTGATCCGTATCAAAGAGGGTGATGAATGGAAAACAGCATTCCGAACAAGATATGATCTCTATGAGTACCTGGTGATGCCGTTTGGGCTTGCTAATGTGCCCGCAACATTGCAGAATATGATTAATGAGGTCTTGAGGGACTTAATTGATCAAGGGGTAGTGGCATACATGGATGATATCCTCATCTACTCACCTACAGAGGATGAGCATGTTCACATAGTGACGAGTGTATTACGGCTTTTGCAAGAAAATGGCTTAGTGGTAGCACCGGAAAAGTGTGAATGGCATACCTCAAAGGTTGAGTTCTTGGGATACATCATCTCAGCCGATGGAGTCAGTATGGCAGAGGATAAAGTGCAGACCCTGTTGGAGTGGGCTCCACCTACAAATCTAATGGCAGTGAAATCCTTTCTAGGATTTGCTAACTTCTACCGAAGGTTCATCGAGGGGTTCTCTAAGATCTGTAAGCCACTTACGGACTTGACCAAAAAAAGGTATCCGATGGCAATGGACCGAGGAAGTGCAGAATGCCTTCGAGATGTTGATAAGATGGTTCACCATTGCGCCAATCTTGAGACACTTTGATCCTGCACTTCCAACAGTTATGGAGACTAATGCCAGTGACTTCACTATTGGAGCAGTGCTATCGCAGCAAGTCGAAGGAAGACTGCACCCTGTTCTTTCCACTCACAAAAAATGGATAAAGCCGAGATTAACTATGAGATCCATGATAAAGAGATGCTCGCAGTAGTATCAGCCTTTACATCAGGAAATAAAATAATTGCGTCCTAAGCGTTCGGACGTACTAGACAGACTGGACGTTTCGGACGCAACCTGCTTAACTCGAACGTATATCGCCACGGCACCATGCGTCCAGACATAGGTCGCCACAGTATCTGCCTACTGGACGGAGTGTGGCAGGGCATTTTCCTTCTGGACACAGCCGTGTCAGGGTATTTTCCTTCTGGACACAGCTGTGACAGGGCATTTTCCTACTGGACGCATCCGGGCGACACATGTCAAGGCACCATGGTCACGCTGGCTGTCAAGGTGCAGAACATTGCAGCAAATACTCGCTTTGCATTCGCAAACACGCAGTGGGTTCCAGGTATAGTGACTCAATCCACTTCTATTCTCTATATCTAATGTACATCTATATATGCTACTACCACACTTTGCGTTCCCAGCGCAAGCACCCAGCGTCACGTCCATCGCCACGATTAAGTAGTAATACTGTTTTGATGTGAGTAGTATTGCCCTGTGTGTTGGAAACAAAGGAAAGTTAGCAAATACGACATGATGCGATCAGCACGACACGATGAGCACGGCGCGATGAGCACGGCACGATGAGCAGGATGTGATGAGGAGGATGGCGATGAGGATGCCAGCGGCAAGGACGATAGAGAGTAGGATGCAGAGAGTATGATGGCAAGTAACATCAGGAAAAAAAAATCTGCGTTCCAACAGAGACTGGTGTTAGATGCGTTGAGAGCATTGGAAAAATGGTTAGATTCCAATTTTACGTTGATATGCAGTTGGCATGCCGGTAACTGCCAACACGCAGCTCCTCCGTCCAAACGCTATGCCAGACGGGGCATCTACTATCGACGAAGAATACCATATTCATTTCCGTTAGAAGGTAGTTCGGAGGACGAATTATCCTGTCCAGGCAGCGCTTCCATCCAAACGCTTCGTCAGGCTGCGTATCTACTACCCACACAGAATACATTACACATTTCGGTTGGAAGGTTGTCCGGAGGTCGAACTATCCTGTCCACACAGCGCATCCGTTCAAACGCTACGCCAGCGGGGCATCTACCATCTACGCAGAATATATTACTTATTTCTGTTGGAAGGTAGTCCGGAGGTCGAATTATCCTGTCCACAGAGTGCTTCCATCCAAACACTACGCCAGGCGGGGCATCTACTATCCACACATGGTACTTTGCTGCTTCTGATGAAAGGTCATACCGAGGACGAATTATTCTCTCCACACAGGCATCTGCTCGTAAGACGGATCATTTACAGTCCGTGAAGTCTGGGTTTCTTTTACTCTCTGAAATTCAACAATAATGAAATAAACTCAATACACAAAATAACACAATAGCAGCATTAAGTGACCGCATTCGATGAGTACGTTCAAAATTTAGCAAGAGAAATATGGCGAGCAAAGAGAGTATTTGGCGATAGCATCTGGGGGGAAGATCCAGTGAGAGAATCCAGCGAGGTGAGCGAATTCAGCTAGCAGGTCCAGCACGCGAATCTAGTAGGAGAATGAGTGGGAGAATCCAGTGAGCGAATCCAGCGAGCGGGACAAGCAAGAGAATCTAGTATGAGAATCAGCAAGAGAATCAGTAAGAGAATCCAGCGAGCGAATCCATCGAGAGAATCTAGTAAGAGAATCAGCAAGAGAATGCGTAAGAGAATCAGCAAGAGAATCAGCAAGAGAATGAGTAAGAGAATCCAATGAGCGAATCCAGTGAGAGAATCTAGTAAGAGAATCAGCAAGAGAATGAGTAAGAGAATCCAGCGAGAGAATCCAGGGAGCTGGTCGAGAGAGAAAATCTAGTAAAATGCGGGAGGATGGAATGTGGAGTGACGACGTATGGGCAACAGATATCGTTTAAAGGAGCCGTTTCCACTTCTTTCATTCTTTTTCTTCCTCAGGCAACAAGAAGAATCACACTTTCTTTCCCACGACCCTTCTCCTCCTCGCTGCACACCGTCCGCTCACTGCCGTCCACTGTCAGGAGGGTTGCCTGACCCTGCCGCGTTACAGCTAGATTCGCCTGCTCGATTCGCTCACTGGATTCGCTTGCTGGATTTTCTCACTGGATTCTCTCGCTGGATTCTCTCGCTGGATTCTCTTACTCATCCTCTTGCTGATTCTCTTGCTGATTCTCTTGCTGATTCTCTTACTAGATTCTCTTGCTCTACCAGCTCACTGGATTTGCTCGTTGGATTTGCTCGCTGGATTCTCTCACTGGATTCTCTTACTCATTCTCTTGCTGATTCTGTTACTAGATTCTCTCACTGGATTTGCTCGATGGATTCTCTTACTCATTCTCTTGATGATTCTCTTGCTGATTCTCTTACTCATTCTCTTGCTGATTCTCTTACTAGATTCTCTCGATGGATTCTCTCGCTGGATTCTCTTACTCATTCTCTTGCTGATTCTCTTGCTGATTCACTTACTCATTCTCTTGCTGATTCTCTTACTAGATTCTTTCGATAGATTCGCTCGCTGGATTCTCTTACTCATTCTCTTGCTGATGCTCTTACTAGATTATCTCACTGGATTCACTTGCTGAATTCGCTCGCTGGATTCGCTCGATGGATTCGCTCGATGGATTCTCTCGCTCGACCCGCTCGCTGGATTCTCTTGCTGGATTCTCTTGCTGGATTCTCTTACTCATCCTCTTGCTGGTTCTCTTGCTGATTCTCTTGCTGATTCTCTTACTAGATTATCTTGCTCTACCTGCTTGCTGGATTTGCTCGCTGGATGTTACACTGGAATATCACAGGGTGGTATATACTCTGGTACGTACTGGAGGGAAGGACGTATCCTTAGAGAGGTACGTACCAAGGGAAGACACGTACCAGTAGCTACCTATTTTCATAGGTGGACCATAGAGAGTCTAGACGGGAGATAAGAACGGAGTTAAAGGTTATGGCCGCCAATCGGTCGTAAGGAGTAATTCTGGAGAGGGGGACACGGCAAACCGGAGACGCGAGAGGGAAGGTGCTAGGACGAGACTCTCCAGAAAGCTCGGTCGAGACTCTTCTGAGAGCTCGTTGGTCATAGCCACCCAGCTCCAGATGGCTACCGGGCCGCGAAAAGAACTCAGTCTAGAACTGAGGGAATTCTGCGGTGCCAATCGGACCTGGCCTCTCACCTTATCGCCAGTAACGACCAGGACCAATAGTAGTTTCAGACGGGCTCACACTCAGGTGGGGGTCCATCGACCTCGGAGGAATAGTTAGCTCGAGTTACCAGATCTCACCCCACCCCGCGCCTATATATGTCGACCTTTCTCGCCCCAATCAGAGAGAAGATAGACCGAACACTACCAAGGAAACCCACATACAAGATCTAAGAGTATTCCGTTATGAATTATCGAAAGTTGCCTGATTACCTTTGATTCTCTCCACACTCCAGTTACGATACAACCCCAGTGTCACACTATAATCTTGATCTCAAAATCACCCTACTTTTATGTCCTACTTCGACGATACCTACTTCGAAGATGTGAGCCTGGGGTGTAGGAGTACACGGCAGGGGAGGTAAATCGAGAAGAAGTAGAGGTAGGTAGAAGAGTCAGGTTTCTTTTCGATATTCACAGTGGAATAATCTAAGGTTTGTTGTTTGGGGTGGTTTGGTGTTCGTGTCGGTCTGATCCGGCTTTTTCTTGCCACGCTGGGAGCTCGGATATATATGGCGAAGAAGGTAGTCAGGTGATCTCTCCCCGTATGCTGCCGGAGGGCGAACACCCAAGGGCGAGTTCGTGCGCGGGGGGAGAGGCCTGTTTGCACAGGTCCCTTCCTCGTGGGTCATGGCTGCTGCCTAGCTGAGGGGGATGCGTACGCTCGCCACCATATGAGGGGCGTGGGTGAATACCCGGAGCTGATTGGTCCTGGTCGGTGATGGCAACAAGGATGCGTAGGTAGTCGGCTGTTTCATGCGGAGGGATGTGGGGACCGCGTGTTGACGCACAGGGGAAGACCTGTGGGATGATGCCTCAGCGCACATGTGTTCCGCAATCTAGCCCGCCTTGCGACTCCGGAGTTAAGATAACGTACGTCCGTTACGGCCATAGTTCTTAACCCCGTACCATATCCCCCGCCTAGACTCTCTCGACCCTGCGTATGCGTCATGCTCTGCGTATGGCATGCTATGACTCACGAGGGTTTTTGTCAGAGATAGCGCTCGTGGCCGTTTCTTCCGTGGCAACTGCGTATGGCGCCCTGCCCCTACCAGCCCCTCACCGGAGTACCCTGCGGACCCCCTCGCGGCTATCCAACGCACCCGCGCCGTGCGCTCGACCATGTGGTCGTCGCTCTCGGCCCGAGTGTTACGCTGACCTCCCGGCGCATAACTATGTACCATATACTCCTATTGTCATCCCCCATCTACCAGGGTGTGACACTACTCCCCCCTTCCGAAGCTTCATCCCGAAGTGAACAAGAGATGGGTTGGTGACTTAACTGTGGGAACCTAGTGATGGTTCCATCGGAATGCAGTCCTCCAGCCCCTGCATCCCTCCGATCGTCTAACTATGAAGAAAACCCTCCTACGGGAAAAAACTTCATAGTTAATACGACTGGTGATCGGCCCTCTATTCAGCCCTCTGAGATGTGGTAAATGTACTGTCGGAGCATGGTGATCCCGAACCTTCCGACACACGGAAACCAATTAGAGGTGATCAGAAGACGGGTTGACACTGCCACGCTGGTGTAGCATTACCAGAGCCGGTCAAAAGCAGCTGGGTCTTGTTCCCTGGTGCCCCTGCCTTGCCACAGTAAAAGGTTTCGGTTTGCCGGATAGGAATTACAACAGAGATATTCGGATGCTTGTTGAAGTGATGTGAATGAAGTCCTCCGTCCCCTTCATCCTACTACCGTTGACGGTCCAGAGGCCCGCGCACTTTGGAAGGGCGTCAATCTAGCTCTCGGTCAGCCGGTAGTCCCTCGGAGCGTCTGGATTCTTGCGGTGAAACTCTCAAAGTTTCTCCAGACCTCCTACTGAGAAGTTGTTGAATGGTTCTTCGGTCCAGTCCCGTCAGTTGGGATAGTTGAGCCATCGGACAAGGTATAGGACTCGGCGTCCTCGCTTGGTGCTGCCAAGAACCTCATCGACATTGTATTCCTCACTCTGCTCGATGTCGTATGCCTCCCGGAGTATTTTGGATGGGTCCGGGGGCGCTCGGTGTTCGCTGGTTCGATAGGGTTCTAGCAGCGAGACATGGAAGACGTTGTGTATCTTCCATTTCCGTGGGAGCGTGAGACGAGCGGCGAGAGGAGAGACAAGTTTTTCGATCTGAAAGGGACCATGATTTTTGTGGTCCATTTTCCGAGAGGGGCGACGTGTTTGGACATTGCGTCCGTTGAGCATGACCAAGTCCCCTACTTGGTATGCGGGGGCCTCCTTGCGACTGGGGTCTGCGTACCGGCGCATCCACTCCTGTGCCGTCTCGAGACCCCTTTGGGCCTCGTCGTGTATGGTGTGTATCCAGTGCGCATAGACCTTGCTGGCAGGGTTGAGAATATTGACCGCAGCAGGGTTCGTGGCATTGGGGTTGAATCCGTAATTGGCGTAGAACGGTGACAGGCCCGTACCGGCCGTAACCGAGTTCTTGTAGGGGAACTCAGCCATTGGCAGCAGGGAGACCCAGTCGTTTTGCTCGTGATTGGTGAATGAGCGGAGGTAAGCCTCGATGGTTTGGTCGAGGCGTTCGGTTTGGCCGTCCGTTTGAGGGTGGAAGGCCATGGACATCCGGGGGCGGATGCTCGAGAGTCGGAGGAATTCTTTCTATACTTCGGAGGTGAAGCGTGAATCTTAGTCCGATACTATATCCGATGGCAGCCCATGGTGCCGCCAGATCTCTCGTGCAAAGATCTTTGCGAGATCGCTTGCCGTCTTGCCCTCTTTTGGGAGAGGGAGGAAGTGCGCCATCTTGGTAAATCGGTCGACGACTACCCAGAGCTGGTCGCATTCGTCGGAGATCGGTAAGTCGGTGATAAAGTCCATGGCAATCGATTGCCATGGAGCTTAGGGGAGCGCTAGAGGATGGAGGAGCCCGTAGGGGTGGTGGCGTGCTGTTTTGTTTCGTTGGAATTCCAAGCGGCTCCGGACGAAGTCTATAATTCGCTCGTCCATTTTTGGCCACCAGAAGTTGCGGCGAATCAGCTCGATCGTTTTGTCCTGGCCCATATGACCAGCGACCTTCATGTCGTGTTCTGATTCGAGGATCCTTTGAATGAGATCCTTGTCATTGGGGACCCACAACAAACCCTTCCGGTATACCATTCCTTCCCTCAGTTCCAGAATTTCTCTCCTGGCCTTTGTGGCCGCCCGCTGCTTCTCACGAGGGAGAGCGGTAACCTCCTTGATGGCTGAGCCGTCATTCGGCGCTGGTCTTTCCAATGCAGCTTCCTGTTCCAAGGCCTCGCGCACCTTGCGGTACTCGGGGTCCTTCTGTCCAGCCTCCCACACAGAACCTGCAAACCCTTCACTCCATCTCCTTGACGGGATACTACTAAGTTGTGCTGCTGAGGAAACATAGATAGTTCCTGGGCCGGCGGCGCTGATTCTGCCCGAAAAATGGGATGCGTGCAGAATCGTGGTGATTGGCTGGTCCTCACTCCCCCCTTTCTCAGGGCAGTACTCTGAACACCTGGATAGTGCGTCCGGCTTACCGTTTTGGGAGCCGGGTTGGACGAAGATTTTGAAGTCGATGCCAGCAAGTTCTTGTGCCCAGCGAGCTTGTCGACGGTTGAGTACCTTAGTCGTAGTACAGTACTCAAGGTTCTGGTGGTCCGAGAACACCTGCACTTGGTGTATTGCGCCTTCGCAGTATCATCTCCAGTGTTTGAAGGAATCGACGATCGCGAGGAGTTCCTTGTCGTGGATTTCGTAGTTGATTTCCGCAGGGGAGAATTTCCTCGAATGGAAGGCGACCGGATGCAGGCGGTTCTCGTGGTCTCGTTGGGAGAGGATCGCTCTGAGGGCAAAGTCCGATGCGTCTGTTTCCACGATCACTGGTTTTTGGGGGTCGAAGTGTGCCAGGATCGGGGCAGTCGTGAATCGGTCCTTCAGTTCTTTAAATGCGAGCTCGGCCTCGGGCGTCCATTCCCAGTCCTTGGCGTTACCCTTCGTGAGCTCCGTGAGTGGATGGGCTACTCTCGAATAATCTTGGATAAAGCGTCGGTAAAAATTAGCGAAGCCCAAGAAGGATTGGACTTCAGTCAGGAATGAGGGGGACTTCCACTCTAGTACCGCCTCGACTTTCTCCTGAGACATCTTGATCCCTTCTCTGCCGATCAAGTATCCCAGGAATTCCACCTCGGTCTGCTGCCAGACGCACTTGTCTGGGGATACGGCCAGTTTGTTCTCGCGTAGCCTTCGGAGGACTTCTTGGACGATTCTATCGTGCTCCTCAACCATTTTTGGGTAGATGAGGAGGTCATCCATGTAGGCGAGTAGTCCGAGGTCGAGCATGTCCTGGAAGATATGGTTTATCATATCTTGGAAGGTTGCGGGGACATTGCTTAATCTGAAGGCATAACGAGGAATTCGTATAGGCCGTACGGAGTGCGAAAGGCGGTCTTCCATTCATCTCCCTCTTTGATCCGGATCAGGTGGAACCCATTCTTTAGGTCCATCTTGGTGAACCATTGGGCTCCCTGAATCCGATCTTGCAGTTCCTGCATTAGAGGGAGGGGGTACCGATTGGGGATCGTGATCCGGTTAATCCCTCGGTAGTCGACGCAGAGTCGAAAGCCATGACCGTTCGGCTAGGGAACGAAGAGGATTGGGGAGCCAGCGCTGGAGGTGGATCGCTGGATCTTCCCGGTCCTCAACATCTCCTTCAGCCACTTGCGGAGGGTTTCCAATTCGTGCTCCGAGAGGGGGTAGATCGGTCCCCAGGGGGCTGATTCTCCCACCCTGAGGTCGATGGCGTGGTCGTAGGAGCAGTGCTCCGGGAGCGCGTCGGCGGCGTCTTTTCCCATAATTCCGAGAAACTGCCGAAATTCTTCCGGTACCTGCTCCAGTGAGTCGTTGGCCGTTAAGTCTACGGCCGAGACATATCCGATGAACCTAGCCTCGGGGTGCGACAAAATAGAGTCGTCGAGGCTCAGGGAGAATTCCCGGACTGCGGTTTTGGTGCAGAGGTCCAGGCAGGCGGGGGAGCTGAATCGGAGCTCAGGTGAATCCCAGGCGCCTTGCGGGGGGTGCTTGGCAATCCACCAGAAGGGGAGGAACACGTCCACCTCAGGTTCCAGAGGGGATACCTCGAAGACTTCCCGGGTGTAGTACTTCCGGTGTTGTAGCAGGATGGGCTTGGTGTATTCGTACCCAGCTCCTGGTACGATATCGCCAGTGAAGTTGCGGATGACGATATCGGTTTGGTGGGGGAGGCATGGGATACCCATCTTGTCAACAAAGGACTTGCTGATAAGTGAGGTTGAGCATCCGGTGTTGAGGAGGGCATGGATGGTGGTCTGTTTTGTGTTCCAATGGACCACCATCTTCACGATCGGTCGGTTGCCGCATAGTGGTTTCTCGGAGGTGTTGACGGGCGCGGCCGGCTTACCGGAAGCCAGCTTTCTTCGTTGTCTATCCTTCGACGTTCCAGCACTTGGTTCGTCCGGACCCTTCCGTTTCCGAGATATTCCACAAACTATAGTAAAGGCCTCAGGGTGCGACATGCCCTGGCCTTTTAAAAATCTGCCCCATCCGATGAGTCGACCCAGAAGGGGCCTTCTCGCATGTCCGAGTTGTCCGTTTGGGTGGCGGAGACTTTGGCTTGCTTCGGAGCAGGGGATTCGGTTGTCGGGGCGTTGTCCGTTGCGCGCTTCCTTTTTCCTGCGCTGGACGCTGACGCCGTGGTACCCTTGGTAGGGAGAGGGGTGCCTTTCTTTGTTGCCTTGGCGTAGCATTCGGTGGTGTGGTGCCTTTTATCGCCACACCGCCAGCAACTGCTTTGGTTGTCCTTTTTGTGGGAGTCGATCTCCGCTTGGTCGACTCCCGCCAAAGCAGCATGGGCGTTCTCCCATACCCTTTCCTTTCCTGACCTTGCGGTCTGACCACCCGAGTCAGTCTTTCCTGACTGCTTGTGGTCTACCTCTTTTCTGCCGGTGTTCCCGGGCTTTCCTGACCTTTCGGTCTTCCCAGGGCCCTTCCCGGAGCCCTGAGCATCCTTGTTTCCCCCACCCTCCTGCTGCTGCTGAGCTGCCTCCAGTCTCTTCCTCTTCGCCACATGGATTCCTGCCTCGTAGGTGGCGTTCAGGAAATCCCCGTCTTCGAGGAAGTCGAAGGCGTTGTGGGCGAAGCGCATGTCCAGTATATCGCTGGGTATTGCGTGGTCGATTTTTTCCTGGAGGCTCTCTCCCGTGACCCCTGTGTAGATATTCAGGGCCCAGAACTCGACGAAGTAGGCCTTGATGTCTCCTTTGTAGCGGAGTTGGCCGATCTTCTCGAGGGCATTGGCGGCTTCCCGTGAGTTCCGAAAGTCTGTCTGGATTGCCTCCGAATAGGCTCCCCAGGTGTCTCCGGTTCTTCGGGTGATTTTTCGGTGGTGGAGGTGCCAGGCTTTCGCGGTGCCTGTCAACCGGGTTCCGACCCAGGCGATCTTCTGAGCCTCCGACGTCCCTGGGTAGAAGCTGAGGTAGTCTTCTACTGACTCCCACCAGGTGTTGAATGGCGTTGTGGGCTTGCCGTCATACTCCGATGGGTTCTCCATTTTTAGTCGGGGTGCGTGGACCGCCTCGGGTCTCGGTGGCTGGGGGCCCCCTCCTGTCTGAGCTGCCCGGATTCCTTCTCCGATCATGGGAGCGAGTCTTTCAGGGGTGAACTCGTTGTCATCATCGTTTTCTCCTTCCTTTTTACCCTACCCTATGTCCGTTTTACGGATCGGGGGTCCAGGTGTGGAGTAGAGGTCGGCGTCATCGTGGTCGCCGTTCTCGGACGGCTCGCTGGGAACCAGGGAGATCTTTGGTGGTCGTGGTGGTGGCCCAGTACCTCCAGACCCACCAGCAGCAACTGCAGGTTCTTCCGGAATGGCGGGAGGTCGGATGGTCCGGCGGGCCATTTGGAGGTAGGTCGGCTTCCGAGCTTTGAGCTCTTCAGCCTTTTTGCGGATGGCTGCGAGGTCGGCTTTGTTCGCAGCGTTGTCGGCTGCCAACTTCTCGGTGGTGGCCTGTTGTGTAGCAGCCCATTGTTCCATGTTGTGGTTGAAGTTGGCTTGTCCCTGACACCTTTGCCTGTCGGCAGTCTGGATGAAGGCGAGGGCGTCGTTAAGCCTAGCGATCTGGAGGCCTCGCTGGTGGTCGGCCATGGTGGTCTCCGCATTTTTCTCCACGATCGTCCGCCAGACATCTGCGGTGAACTGCTGCGTAGCGTTGGCAGTCCGCATCAGCTCTGTCTGAATCCATTCGTGGGACGCCGTAGAGTCGGCCTCCTGCTGGGCGTACAGGTATTGCACTGCCTCGCAGAGAACCTGGTAGTTGCGCTCGATCTCGATGACCTCGAGGTCGGTTCGATCGAACTTGTTGCCCAGGGTTCGCTTGAGTTCCCTGAGGTCTTGGTGGGCCTGCTGCTGTTGCTAAACTAGCAGACGGACCCAGGCGGCGGGCTGCTGGATCTCCACGGTATCGAGGGAGGGTCGAATACCGTGGTAGATCTCGATCACCGTTTGGGGTTGCTCGATTCGTAGCATGTTGACATTCGAGGACGCGACTGCAGGGGTCGAGGGGGTCATTATTGTGAGGGACGAAAAGTAAGGTGACTAATCCCTTAGATTATAGTGTGAGCCTGGGGTGTAGGAGTACACGGCAGGGGAGGTAAATGGAGAAGAAGTAGAGGTAGGTAGAAGAGTCAGGTTTCTTTTCGATATTTACAGTGGAAGTGTAAGCCTGGGGTGTAGGAGTACAGGGCAAGGGAGGTAAATCGAGAAGAAGTAGAGGTAGGTAGAAGAGTCAGGTTTCTTTTCGATATTCACAGTGGAATAATCTAAGGCTTTTTTGTTCGGTGTGGTTTGGTGTTCGTGTCGGTCTGATCCGGCTTTTTCTTGCCGCGCTGGGAGCTCGGATATATATGGCGAAGAAGGTAGTCAGGTGATCTCTCCCTGTTACACCTGAACGTTTTGTCCCGGGTACGTAGCTAGACAGAGAAGATCCCGTAGCGAAGGACAAGGAGGATAAAGCCGTGGCAAGGTCAGAGAGTCTAGGTCGGGGATAGACGGAGATCGGCCGA
>Ga0307516_10004892_pt1 | contig 16305 bp, 20 predicted proteins | sample 19_EM_MG_FD_203310 | JGI IMG/M metagenome (GOLD analysis project Ga0307516, IMG submission 203310) | Populus trichocarpa ectomycorrhiza microbial communities from riparian zone in the Pacific Northwest, United States - 19_EM | ecosystem: Host-associated > Plants > Roots > Unclassified | place...
CGCGGGCGGTCTGAAGGAGGTTGGCAAGAAGTACAATGCGGCTGCAGGTCAGGTTGCCTTGGCGTGTGTGTTGGCTCAGGGAGAGGACGTGGTCCATATCCCTGGTACTACTAGGCTTCCTGTAAGGCCGATGTTGGGATCGCACCGACCTAGAACTGCTGCTAAAATGGTGAAAGGTTTGCAGAATCTCATGGAAAATATGGGTGCTGGAAGGATTAAGCTCTCCCGGAGGATGCTCGAGTTGTTCGAGAGGTCGCAGATCCGGCGAATGCCGCCCATGGTGATCGTTACCCTGAGGCTTATATGAAGGCGTTGTTCGCGGATACTCCTCTTCCTTGAGCTCCGAATCAGGCGCTAGTGATACTCGACGAACATGGAGGGTCGCCCTATGTACTGGATAATCAAGCGATGGGAGATATGCTATGGCGAATAAAATAGGATTGTCGATGTGCACACTGTCCGGTTCCCTTGTCCGGGATTAGGGCAAGTGCTCTCACATGTCAGAATGCCACAGCGTCATTTAAGCGGGTGAGGATATCCTCTATCCTGGGCCGTGCGTCGCGATCCTTCGACCAGCATTTTTCAACAGTCTTCCACAGTTCGTCGCTGAATCCGAGGCGTTTCGCATCCTGACCTTCCGGCTTCCTCGGTTGGACCCCTTCCATAATTGCGTGGACAACTAGTATATCCGACGGGATCTCGAGGTACGGGTGATGTCCACATAGGACCTAAGGTATGACCGGTCAACCATCCACAACAGCGAGTTTGCTCGTGAGAAGACCTACTTCGTAGATCACCATCCCGAGAGCGTAGCAATCGGATCGTCTCGTCGGCCTGTTATCCGAAATCCCAAACAGTTCCGGATTCAGAAGTTCAGGGCTCATCCACCGACGGGTCCCTGCATCAGTAAATGACATGAGCGAATCGATTGAGACCAATGGCGTCGGAGAAGCCCCGGTGGTGGCGTGAGCTACGATCCCAGCGACGGTCGTCAGCCCGAAGTCGGCGATGCAGGCTCGCCGGTCCTTGTTGATAAGTATGTTGGCCTTTGTGGGTGAGTTAGAGGCGTGTAGATACTTGATATGGGAGAAACACGTACCCCCTTCAGATCTCCGTGAACTATGCCGAGGGAGTGCATATACTTCAGGCCGTTCGCAACGTTAACCAGCTGAACAGTGGATCAGTGAGGCTCCTGCCGTGGTAGAGGGTAACGCATACAAGCTCAACGCGGTTCGCATGTGGATGCTTCTTGACAAACTCGTTGATGGTTCCATGGTCCATCCACTCGGAAACCATTGCAAACTGGTGTTCACTGACCGTCACCCCAAGAAATGGCAGGATACTGGGGTGCCTGAGGTGCTTCCAGGCGACTGCCTCTCGGTAGGATCCCTGCAATCCATTCACTCAGACGAGCCCAATGGTACGAGAGACGGACTCACGCTGAGGACTCCACCCCGGTCACTAGTGTACATGCGCACAACTTTGATGGCTACCTGACGCCTTTCGTATGTACCCTGTGATATGTCGGCAAAGCCTCCGCATTTGACTTCCACGGAGCCTTTGGAACAGTCTGGGATGTGCATGGACTTTGGGACCACGCGGTGTTGGCTGCACGTTTTGCAGAGCTTGTTGAACAATCTCGTCCACTCAGGACCCGATAAAGTACAGCTTTCTAGACGCTGCAGCCCATGTCAATCGTGGAGGGGAGCGGGGGATGTGGAAATGCCTACCTTGTCCATTTCGTCAACATCCCTTTCGATTTCGTCAACACCCCTCCCGATTTCTGGGAAGGGTTTCCCACGTTGCAGTGGTTCGTCTTCAGTGTCTGGAACTCTTGAGGCGTCATTTAAGCAGGCGAGGATATCCCCTACCCTGGGCCGTGCGTTGCGATCCTTCGACCAGCATTGTTCAACAGTCCTCCACAGTTCGTCGCTGAATTCGAGGTGTTTCGTATCCTGACCTTCCGGCTTCTTCGGTCGAACCCCTTCCATAATTGCGAAGGGAACTTGTCTATCCGACTGGATCTCAAGGTACGGATGATGTCCACATAGAACCTGGGGTATAACTGGTCAAGCATCCACAACAGCGAGTTTGCTGGTGGGAACACCTACTTCGTAGATCACCATCCCGAGAGCGTAGCAATCGGATTGCGTCGTCGGCCTGTTACCTTCTGATTCTGGAACCCCAAACAGTCCCGGATTCAGAAGTTCAGGGCTCATCCACCGATAGGTCCCTCCATCAGTAAATGACATGAGTGAATCGATTGAGACCAACGACGTCGAAGAAGCCCCAGTGGTGGCGTGAGTTACGATCCCAGTGACGGTCGTGAGCCCGAAATCAGTGATGCAGGCTTGCCGGTTCTTGTCGATAAGTATGTTGGCCTTTTTGGGTGAGTGAGAGGCGTGTAGATACTTGATATGGGAGAAACACGTACCCCCTTCAGATCTCCGTGAACTATGCCGAGGGAGTGCATATACTTCAGGCCGTTCGCAACGTTAACCAGCTGAACAGTGGATCAGTGAGGCTCCTGCCGTGGTAGAGGGTAACGCGTACAAGCTCAACGCGGTTCACATGTCGATTCTTCTCGACGAACTTGTTGATGTCTCCCTGGTCCATCCACGTGGAAACCATCGCGAACCGGTGTTCACCGACCGTCACCCCAAGTAATGGCAAGATATTGGGGTGCTGGAGGTGCCTCCAGGCTACCGCCTCCCGACAGAATCTCTGTAATCCATTTACCCAGACGAGCGCAACGGTACAAGCAATGGACTCACGCTGAGGACTGCACCTCGGTCACTAGTGATGGACACACGCACGACCTTGATGGCTACCTGACGCCCATCCGAGTATGTACCCTGCGATACGTTGGCAAAACCTCCGGATTCGACTTCCACGGAGCCTTCGGAACAGTCTGGGATGTGCATGGACGTTGGGACCACGCGATGTCGGCTGCATGTTTTGCAGAGCTTGTTGAACAATTTCAACCGCTCACCACCCGACTCCGATACAGCCCAGTCTTCTAGACGCTGTAGCCCATGTCAATCTTGGAGGGGGACGGGGAACAGTGTGGAAAAGCCTACCTTGTCCATTTCGTCGACATCCCTTTGGATTTCTTGGAGGGGTTTCCCGCGTTGCCGTGGCCTGTCTTCAGTGTCTGGGACTCTTCAGTCATTATGGGGTTTCTGTTGTCGTGAGAGTTGCCAATCACCTAGTTGAGCGTTCTGCAGGTCCTGGGAGCTCCCGAGTTCAAGCGGGGGGCCCTCTCTCGCCTCGGGGTGCGCCAACTCTACAACGACTAACGACGTCGAAAATGCTTGACACAAGCCGGAAAGTTCACACCGTCGTCCTGGATCATGATTCCAACAGGTCGTGATCACGTTCCAGACCCGATCCTGCAACCATCGATTCTGACCTGGGCGCAATGGTCGTACGCCGAGTTTAATGCCGATCATGATACTCTGGGAATCGTTGCCGCGCGGAAATACCCCGGTCAGGACCTAATCGTAAGAGGCGGTCCCATCAAGCATTGGGACGGTTCACGATGGAGAAGGAACGCACCGCGAAGGAAGTCATGGCAAGGGAGTAAACATCACTCTTGGTTGAAGGGCCCCCGATGGGACCCGAAAAGCCGTTGTCGAGTAAAAACAGCTCCGGGGCCATGTATCGGATAGTTTCTTCTTTAAGAGTATCATACCAGAGTCCTCCGAACGCGAGAGCGATACCAAAGTCTCCGAGGCATGCCCGGCCGTCCCGGGTAATCAAGATGTTGCTCTAGACATGCCAAGTATCAGCGCACGGGCCCACTAGTTTTTTTGGTTTTCCCACCGGTTTAATATTACCATGTAAAACCTTCAACCCATGAAGAAATGTAAGGCCGTGACAGACTTGGGCGAGCTATTTTGTGTCGCGGTCAGTAGGCTGCCTTCATCGATTCGGTTGACGGGCGCGTACAAGCATCAGCCGATCGACGTCTGGGTTTATTTGGGTGTGCTGGATGATATTCCCATCTGGCATCCACGGAGCCATGATGCAAACCGGAAACAGTACCTCCGACTCCGAAACGTCAAATACGGGGAGCACGTTCGGATGGGGGTTACGTTTACTCTCCTCAACCACACGAAGGAACCTCTGGGATGGGTCACATCAATATGTCTTGGGTGGGATATAAAAGCTGCATACTCTTTTCATTTCCTTCAGGCGGGTCGGTTCCTGAGTCCGGATTGCCTTAATGCATACCGGCTCCCCACGATAATTCCCCTTCCAAACGTCCGCGAACCCGGTGGACGCGTATTCAAGGGATTCGTCGCACAGTTCTACGATGGGGAATATTCGTGATCCGCGGAGGAGGGCGTGAAAATAAAGCCGAAGCCACAAGCCGGACAACAAATGGAACCGGGTGGGGGACAATAAGACCGATACGGCCTAACCGCTGGAGACATCAGAAACGGGGGGACATTTGATGGGGATAGACCCACTTTCTGAAGCGTTCTCGCCAATGCTGCTGCTTCCGCTGGGGACAAGCTTGTCGGAGAAGATCCACCTCTTGGTATGATGTCGGAGATCGATGATATATACTTGCGGTCCGCCGCCATGGCGAGGCGCAATGGGTTCAGGCGGAGAGTCTTGAATGCACACACCATATCTTCCCCCAACCTCACGAGGTCCTTGGGGTCAAACTGGGTGAAGTTAACTAAAATTTCCACTCGTCAACTACCACCAGCAAGTTCAGATGAGGAGCTCACTTCGAAAGTATTGGATGGACATTACTGCCTGACCGAGGGTAAAGAAAGAGAACGGTTACAGGGAGTGTGTGCTCTGCAAAACAGCGCCACGCCCCCGTCGTACTCTGGTCACAAGCCCCCAGTGGCATCAGCAAAACATGAGGATTCGGGTTTGCCTGACGGAAAGTGCCGGACCTTGTGGAGGCAGCTCCCACCACCCCGCACCCCGGACACGCGCTGATGACCAAACGACCGGACACGCTCTGCAAGCCACTCGCGGTGCGCAAGGACATCCCAAATGGAAAGGGAAATACCTGATCGATTAATCGATTATCATCGAAATCATTCGAATCGGTGAACTCGATCGGAGGTCGTGCCTTGCAGAGGTCCTCCAACCGCCAGGCGTATCGAGACTACCGTACCAATCCGACCAATCCGGCGGGGGGTTGGTTGATGACAAAAAAATCACGGTCACTGGCAGCGGCGGAGGGCCGGATGGCGATGACAACCAAGCCCGGACGGCGGTCACGCCAATGATGATTGATGACAACCAGCCCAGCTTTCGCTGGATCGAAGCCTCCCCACCTGGCGATGTCATCTTACCCCTTGTCATTCCTGCCTTAGATAGTGGTTTTTCGTTCTGGCTTAGATCACACTGTCTTTGAACTTCCCTTGCATTCGAGTCTTCCCCTTCCACCCGTTAAGAGGCATGAGAAAAACAGTATTTAAGTTCACATCCAGCGCGGGGAGAGGTCCAGCATTAATGGACATGGAAATCGCCCTTGGCCAGGCCCCCACCACCAGTCTGCCTTGTCATCCCTCTCGACACCGAATTTACTCTTCCGAGAGGGTGCCTCCCGGCTGGTTTCGGTCATGACGACTGCCGCAGTCCAGCACGGGCCTTGGAGCTGTTTAACGCACGGTTCGCAACCTCCTCTTGGACTCGGCGGGATGGTACTACCTACAATTACATGTTTAGAACCTCTAGATACAAAAATTTGGCCTGGCCCGGGTGACCTCCGAAAATTGGTGACAAGTCGAGCCCAGCGGCGGACCCCCAGATGACTGGTGACACCCGACCAAAATTCCGGCCGGCGGACCCCCCGATGACGATGACCAACTGGATTGGTCGGATTGGTACAGTATTAGCGAGAGAGGCTGTAGGACGCTGACGACATTGGTCAAAAGTCCAAACAGGGTGGTACCTTTCTATTCCGCGAGAGCATCTCCAAAGTTTTCTTGAATACATGGTACAATGCTCGAGGCAAACACCAGTACATGAACCATCGTAGCGGCGCCGGGGCGCTAATCCCCGACTCCATCCCACTGAGATGTTCTTTCGTTGGGTTTCTAGCTTCGGCGATTGCTGGCGATACAAGTTTGTGAATGTATAGTATCTCATCCGTTCGCTTCACGTTCTGCCGTCTGTCCACGATTTCCTGGGACTCATTCCCACACGCGGTGACCGGTGACCATCAATTCACATATGCAGCCGCGTAAGGATCTCCCGCCGCCTCGGTCGTGTCGACACAAAAGTGGAGGACTTCGTTGAGGACACAATCCACCAACCGTGGGTGGCATGCCTCTGGCAATTTCCTTTCTCCCACCGTCCAGCTTGGCCAAATGTTTTCATGCGTATGGCCCGTGGGAGGTTCCCCTAGGATTTTTCAGTCCTTAGCTCGTCCCTAGAGAAGAGGGCGGCCAACGTTGACCTCCACTCCAGACGCTCCCTATCCTCCACTGTCTCGGGTTGGATGACTTGGAATCAAGCATTGGGATGGGAGCACGACCGCTCCCCCCAGTGTAGACAAACTCTCGCCATCGTTACCTAGGCCAGCTGCCGGGATGCACGGGCGGTTCTACACTGATTGTGAATCTGACAACTGGAGATACCGCTAGAAGATCATTGGTTTACGAACCGGTTCGCCTGCCGAGCGAAATGTCCCGGACTGGCTGGTGCAGCGGTGGCCGAGTTTCATTTTACATCCCTTAGGAATACTTTCCTGGGGCATTTGAGCGCATCGTGAGGAACGGGTGATAAGTGTGCAAGGGACTTGTTACTGGAACCTCACGCAAATGATAGAAGGTAGCTGCAGTAGAGAACACGATACTCCTCTTGCATCGGGGTGGCGAGTAAACGTGCATATTGTGGTGTGCAACGTGGGACCATCGAATTGATCATCCGTCTACTGGTCCGGGCTCATGCAACTTGACCACCGCGTCACCGAGGTCCATTTCGCTGTGTGACAGGGCTACCTGCATCGAACTGAACATACTCAAACTATCCAGAGGCTTAGCGGCTCAGGGTAAAGCTGAAGGAACCAAAAAACATGGGAAGGACCAGTGGCGGCTGTGGTTCGCGCGTGACTCTGTAAGGCAAAACCGGTTGGTCTGGTCGGCACGGGGGGGCCCGCATTGACGCCACGACGATGAAAGAATCAGCAGACTGAGCCCGCCAATCCCATAACCCACATGGATAGGAAAACAACGAACGACCTGTCAAAGATCGAATACATTTATGGACCCCAACTTCGGGCAAACGTACTGGAAGCCCGCCAAGCATCACATCCTTTTGACAAACAGCCAAAAAACGGGGTGTCCTGAGAGAATTTAGTGGATGCCGCACCGTTTAGCTGACTCCTGCGCCGAGCCATGAACGTTGAGCGTGTTGGGTGGAACTGAGTGGATCACGAAGGAAGATTCATGGCTCCACCTTGGGTGCTAAGTATCAGTTTTGTGAAACCCCCAGCGGACGACTCGCGACATGTGCATTGAATGATCCCTTGTACCAGCAGAGGATCCGGTGAATGGTCTCGATGGAGGGGAGTTGACGGATGTGGTTTTCGTCGTGGGCGACTCGGGGTGGCAAGTTCACGATTCCCGTTGTTTTGACTTCGGTCTATTGGATAACGCGAAACCGTTCGGATGGGTGCTGGCCACGGATGTGTCCACTTGCAATTCGAAGGCTGGAATAGGTTCACGCAACGTCGTAGGGTCGATGGTGGTCATGCGCCGCGGTCAGCCAGTCGGATATAACTTGTGATAGTAGCGCCGGCAGGCGGCGGGGCCCATGACCACCTTTCGGGCGCGATTCACATTCATTCCTAACCCTCTTCCTTTTCTTCGGCACGCTACCACCGTGTAACTCTTTTAACCAAACACTTTTCTCAAAGGAATGGTGAGAACGTGCTTTTCGTGTCAAGAAGCTGCCCCCCCTCCCACTGTTACGAACGGTTGACCAATGGGGAGCGAGAGGAAAAATGATGCATAAGACTTCCCTTCAAGCGGCGACAGTTAAAACACCAAAACCTCCTGACCTCCTCCCTTACGGTCGACTCGTGGGGGTGGTTTCGCTTCGTTTTCGCTTGGTCACCCGGGGGTCGCGGTGTGCGTCATGGGTCGAAAATGAATGAGCGCAACCTTATATAACTCGTTCTCGCTCGAGACGAGCCTTCTCCCCTTCCATCGCAGTCTCCCCCTGAGTCATGGCCGATATTATCAGTGCCGACATTATCAGTGCGTCCCCGAACATCCACCCATCTGCGCCTGAGCTCACCCCGTATCCTACACAGGCCTCCTTCCAGACTCCCTCAAGCTCCCGCCCCGCTTGTCCGCCCACAAGTATTTCTTCGTATGCTCCCTGACCGTCGCCGCTTGGGACGCCCTCGTCCTATCCCCACGGACCTGGAAGCTCCTCTGCACCGAGGGATGGCCCAAGCTCAAAACCATCTACTGCTTTATCAGAGTCTTCGTGCCAATTATCTTCACCGTCGTCGGTTCGTCTCAACCCGTGCCCTCCCACGTCACTCAGCAGAAGTCCTTATTGCCTATCTTTTCGCAGCCGTACAGTTCTTTGACAAAAAATTGACACAGGAAGTGCGTATTTTGTACGGAGTTCATCGCCTCTTCACATCTGACGCCAACGCCCGGACTCTAGAACTGCAGGAAGACTTACTCGTTTGAGCCAATTTCAACCGCCATCCTCCTTGCCTGTTGCTCGGGTATGCTCAACTTCCCCCTTCTTGATAATCAGCTTGGATTCCTTACCCGTTTCTCCAGCAGCCCATGTTATCATAATCCAGGCGATTTCCGACGGGGGCCGCGTCGTTTTGGCAGTGATTGGTGCTCTCTGGGCAGTTCAATTCGTCGTCACCGCCGTCTGCTGTGCCTTCTACTCCTGTATGTTCAATTGTTACATCGACCCTGCGAGCGTCCAAGATCTAACACCTGACCTCCACCGTATTAGCTGTTCCATTGAAGCCCGGCCAGGGTTGCATTGCTGGACCAAAGCACCCCTGGGTAGGCATCTACTGGGTCGCCCCCACTTTACTCTACACCGTTTCTGTGCGTTCAACCCCCATTCAACCTTCCCCATCCGTAACATATTTGACGCTCACCTGTCATCTTTAGTTCGGTCTTGCGCTCCTTCGTTCCATCAAGTCACTCAAGGACAACCCACTGAGCATCTGGGAGTTGATGCTCCGTGATGGCCTCCACCTCTACGGTGTTCGTCCTCCTTTTTCCCCCGATCGCGTTTCATTAACTCGCCCCGTGACGATAGTCCATCTGGATCATCAACACGACCAACATCCTGTTCTGGTTCATTATCAAACCAACTGGCACCGATGATGCTATCAGGACCATTGTCACCAGGTAATTCCGTTCGCCCTCGTTCCCCAACGGACCGCTGACCACTGGCTGTACTTAGTATGGCTGCTGTTCTGACCTCCACCATGACCATGCGCATCATTCTCTCCACCTGCTCTAAACCCGCCGACACCACCAACTCGTCAACTCCCACCCCAATCCAATAACCTCGCCATCCCTCTCCGCTCTTCTGTCTGCGTCCTCATTTTGATTCGCGTTTGCTGTGTTCTTGATTTGCACCTACTCCTTCCCCTCCCCTGGTGAATGGTGTCACGGTTGATAAATACAGCGTTAGCCCACCCCCAGTTGATATCGCTCACCCCACCCCACCCCCCAATCCACCCATCAATGTTGTGCTTATACGCGTGTCTGTAGGGTGGTTTCCAAAGAGTACACACTGAGAAAGAAGTCATCGCAAGGGAGTAAACCTTGAGGAGTGTACTCCCAACCTCGCGGGAACCACGCCGTTCCCTCGTTCTGACCACGGGAAATACCCGAATTGGTTGCACGCTTTGTGATAGGCGCATTCTCCTTCAATGTGGCTTCAATGAACGTTGAGTCCCTGGCACGCGAATCCAGTGGACGAGCCAATGTGAACGCAGAATGCCAATTTCTATTCGTTCTGCAGGATTATTACACGGTACCAATCCGTCCATCAAGACCAGGGTCAGGTCTAATGGTGAGCCTCGCCCTTTGGAATATAGGCCTCCAGGAATGACAAGAACGCGTCGGCGTCGGTCGTTCCGGAAGCAACGTGTCCCGCGTCAGCGGTGGTGGTGGAAGCAGTGGGAACGGGTTCGGTCGCATCCATACTGGGCGAGTTCCGAAGCAGGGTCGGTTGGGAGGGAGGGAGCCTGAGGTGGAGCGGGAGCGGAGAACCCTTTTACGGAACCGAGGTGGTCACTGGCAGCCTATAAAGAGGGACAAGGTCGCGAATGAGTTCTGAGGTTGAAGATTACTAGCCTACTCCAACAACTAGACGAGTCGAGCGACCGGTTTCCACCAGCGGCTCAAACGCTCACTCCTCCTACCTTGTCACCCACAGAAATCGACGATATGACCCCCAACGAACCGTGGCTCCAAATAACGAATGGAAAAGCGAGGTCGCCGCCCGCTTACGCAACGCATGGGTCCGCATTCGCACACTGTCTAAATCCGAGGAATTTGCACGGGGCGATAATGTGGAATCACCCGGTGTTCTCGCCTTTGCGGTGGGGCGGTCACACGTATTGTGAAGTGCAACCTGAACTTCACGAGGGATGGGATGAGAGAGCCGGACCACCACAGGACTGTAAGAACGTCATCACCGCCTATCTTCTGGCTGGGGACGCGAGTACAACGGTCTCTTCATCTGGTCGGGAATCGTACCGTGACTGAAGCGCCTAGAATAAGTTGAATTCTGTCCAATAAATAATCACTACACCCAGCCCATAGCAAATCAGCCTCCCTTCTTCAACTACACCCCGGGTGAGATCGGTGAGGCCGGCGTGGCGTCATCCCGCGTATTCGACGAGGTGCGGCCGCGCACAATCTGCATGCTGTATGTCTCACGACGCGGACCGCGGTTGGCGGTAGATTCGCCCATAGTCCAAGCCGATCCTTGTGGATGGGCGGCTTTCCTCAAGGAAATCATAAGCCGTGTGATCATAATCGGAAGGTACCTGTAGTTTGCGTTCCGTGTCAGTTCGACATCCGGTTGGATACAGTCTCCTGAATTCCAACTCACGCGATGTTCCCGCTTCATCGTTCAATGGATGGTTCAGCCTTAGAACAAGAAAGAGATGTGAACTGCGACGTACGCTCCTGGGAGTAGTTGAAGAGCGGGCTAAAGAAACCTCTTAACATCGTCGTGATTCGCAAAACACATTATTGAACTCACCCTAGTGAATAGGAGGGTCATGGCGAGGACGAAATGTGCCGTAAAAATGACAAAGAAGTATATCGTCGCGTCCCTCAGAATCGTGCCCAGTAAACCCGGGGCGCCGGGCTCTCGGCGGATCCCCCACCGAGCGGGCAGGCGCAGTATCACCAAAAACACGGACAAATCTTCCAAAAAAGGGATCGGTGTGACCGTGTGGAGACGGGGCAAGTTTGAGAAGTCCTACCATATGCTAGCGAAATCATAGTATAGGCAATCTCCAGTTTCCTGCGGCGCGAGTAGACACATATCTTGAAGCTGTCGAACGGAATGGACAGGACTGGTTCCGCTACGATGGGATCTATAAGTGAGGAGGGTATACGAACACCACGCTGAGAGTCGAGAGCTCACCTGGGCGTGTCACCGCCAGGAAAACCTGGTATATACCGAGGGCAAGTTGGGAGGCGGTAATCACAGCAAGAGCAACGGCGATCGGTCGACTCTTGCCTGTCACAGCGTAGATCCTGTTGGGTTCTTTAAGAACACAACTGTCCGCTACCAAGCATCTGAGGGGTGATTATCCGGACTTGCCCTCACCTTTGGGTCAAAACTATCTGTGCGATCAATGTACAGACGATAAAGGAAAGGCCCGAAATAAACGCTGTCCTATCACACCTGCAGGTCGGGAGATGTGAGCCGCCCCCACAGGGTTGGTAACGGAAACTCGTACAACTACGGGGGGGAGGTAAGCGAACGTCGCGACGCAAACCAGACTTTTTCCTACGTTTTGTGAGAGATTTGGCTGGTGGGAAACTACAACGAATGGTCAATCACTTGAGATTTGGCCCACGCGTGGAGCTGAACGCGAACCACTCAACCACCAGAATTGGAACACCATAGGGAAGTATCTGTTCTGCTCATTCTCTCAGAAAGTGGTGTGATTGAGCTAACAATCGTAAACTTACCAGCATGAAAAGGTAGAAGACTACCAGGTCATCAATACCTCAACGCCGGCGCCCGTCTCACGCAAGTCAGCGTACCCAATGTTTTGTTTGATGACCGCGCATATCGGATCTACAGAAGCGACATCAGCTCCAACAATCATGAGGGGCTACCAAAAGCCAACGACTCACCTCATCAGGGAGTATCGTGAAGTATTCACAGAAGAAAACTGTCGCCGCTGCGATCCCATAGCACTGGACTACCCGTTAAGACAAACACCACCAAGGGAGAGTCCGCACACCTTGACCGCGGTGCTATATGTTCGAATCCGAAATCGTATCAGTGACTTCGGGCGGCGGCCAGGACGTTGAGGAAATGACCAGCTCACATATCATTACCGTATTGAATGATCTGGTTAAGCTCAGAAGACATGCCTGGACGTTCACAACCGTCTATCGGTCGGAAAGGGAAATAGAGGTACAGGCTAGAACCACACCCCTGCGCTTATAAGGCCCTCTTCCACGTGTGAACAGACTCGGGAAATGAGACAGGCAACACATGGTACCAATGCGTTTGCTGACAGGGCTCAGGGTCTCGCAAGCTCAACCAATGATCGAAGTTTCCGAGGCGGACGTAAGGAAGGGGGGCGGTTCAAGCAAGGGGGTGTTGGAGTCAACAAGCCGAGGTATTTTGATCATCATTTCCCTCCGACAGGAGGGTTCCCTGCGAGCGATGTGTCTGCCTGCAACCAGACCAACCTGTTTTGGCTTATGTAATTTGACGAGAGCCACGCGCGAACCACGGGAACTCTCGCCGCCGGTCCTTCCATCAAATTTCATGTTTTTTGGTTCCTTCAGCTTTACATATCCATATCTCGGTGACGCCGTGGTCAAGTTGTATGAGCCCAGGCCGAGTCGACGAACGACCATCTCGAGCCCTCTGCTTTTCCCGTCCCTTTGGGTCCAGTGATTGCCTGGTTTTAAATTTACGGTCCCACGTTGCGCACCATCGCCACCGCGATGCAAGGGGAATACCATGTTCTCTACTGCAGCTACTTTCTATCATTTGCTTGAGGTCCCAGTACCAAGTACCTTGTATGCTTGCCGCCCGTTCCCCACGATATCGATGCACTCTCGGGATGCAAAGGTCCCGACTCGGAAGGGATGCCAAATGAAACCCGGCTACTACTGCATCAACCTAGTCCGGGGCATTTCGCTCGGCAGGCGAACCGGTTCGTAAACCCATGGTCTTCGAGGGGTAAGTATCTCCGGTGGTGAGATTCACAACCGGTGTAGAACCGCAAGTGCATCCCGGCAGCCGGCCTAGGTAGCGATGGCGAGGGTTTGTCTACACTGGGAGAAGCGGTCGTGCTCCCATCCCAATGCTTGATTCCAAGCCACCCAACCCGAGACGGTGGAGGATAGGGAATGTCTGGAGTGGCGGCCAACGTTGGCCGCCCTCTTCTCTGGAGACGAGCTAAGGACTGAAAAATCCTCGGTGCATTACATTGGGAACCTCCAACGGGCCACACATATGAGGGTATTTAGCCAAGCTGGATGGTGGAATAATGGAAATTGCCGGAGGCATGCCACTCACGGACGGTGGATTGTTTCCTCAACAAAGTCCTCCACTTTTGTGTCGACAACGACCGAGGTGGCGGAGGATCCTTACGAGGCCGCATATGTGAGCTGATTTCGGTCACCCCGTGTGGGAATGAGCCCCAGGAAACCGTGGATAGGCGGAGCGTGAAGCGAACAAATGAGATACATTCACAAACTTGCATCGCACAGCAATCGCCGAAACCGTAACCTCAACCAAGAAAGATCTCAGTGGGATGGAGTCGGGGACTGGTGTCACGGCGCCGCTACAATGGTCAACCTGACACCCGCCTTTGGGATTAGTCGTGCACTGGCCAGTGTTGGGGGTCCTCCCCTGAGCGTAGAGTCCCACAATGTACTAGGTGGCCAGTGCGTAAAGGCCTGGTAAAGGCATTTCCTCCGGGTATCTCACGGAGTGATCGTGCGCTCCGCTAACCAGGCGTTTCAGCGCTACACAAAAAAAAGCTTCCGATGATAGTCGATCAGATATTGTCCTCTCCGCTCGGGATTGAAGTCCCCGCGCGCGCCGCGAGCGGAGCGTGTCCCCCAAACGGACCCCATTCTAGACCATAATTTCCCATGACCGGGGTCATTTGGTCGTCAGCGCGTGCCAGGGGTGCGGGGAGAGTACCTGTTGAGGGCTGCCTCCACAAGGTCCGGCACTCTCCGTCAGGGAAGACCCGAATTCTCAAGGCCTCATGTTTTGCTGATGTACCTAGGGGCTGGTTACGGCGGGGGCGTGGCGCCGTTTTGCAGAGTGCACTCTCCCTGTAACCACTCCCTTTCTTCGCTACGTCTTCGCCCTTGGTCGGCAGTCATGTCTGTCCAATACTCTGAAAGTGAGTCACGTACCTGAACGTGGCCGGTGGTAGCTGACGAGTGGCAAATTTAGTTGACTTCACCAAGTTTAACCCCGAGGACCTCATGAGATTGGGGGAAGATATGCTGCGTGCATTCGACGCTCTCCGCCTGAGCCCATTGCGCCGCGTAATAGCGGTGGACCACAAGTATATATCATCAATCTCCAACATCATACTGAGAGGTGGATCACCCCCGACAAGCTTGTCCCCAGCAGAAGCAGCAGCATTAGCGAAAACGCTTCGGAAGGTGTGTCTTTCCACATCAAACGTCCCCTCAGTTCTGATGTCTCCAGCGGTTAGGCCGTATCGGTCTTATCGTCCCCCACCCCGTTCCATTTGTTGTCCGGCTTGTGGCTTCGGCTTTATTTTCACGCCCTCCTCCGTGAATCACAAAGATCCCCCATCGTAGAACTGTGCGACGAATCCCTTGGCTACGCGTCCACCGGGTTCGCGGACGTTTGGAAGGGTAATTATAATGGGAAGCCGGTATGCATTAAGGTAATTCGGACGCAGGAACAGGCCCGCCTGAGGGAAATTGAAGGGGTATGCAGCTCTTATATCCCACCTGAGACATATTTGATGTGACTCATCCCAGGAGTACAAACGCGTGGTTAAGAGTGAACGTAACCTTCATCCGAACGTGCTCCCCGTAACTGAGGTTTCGAAGTCGGAGGCAGTGTTTCCGTTTTGGATCATTGCTCCGTGGATGCCACATGGGAATATCATCCAGCACACCCAAACAAACCCAGGTGCCAATCGGCTGATGCTTGTGCGTGTCCGTCAACCGAATTGATGAAGGCAGCCTGCTGACCGCGCCACAAAATAGCTCGCCCAAGTCTGTCACGGCCTCACATTTCTTCATGGGTTGAAGGTTTTACATGGTAATATTAAACCGGTGGGCAAACCAAAAAAACGAGTGGGTTCGTGCGCTGATACTTGGCATGTCTAGAGCAACATCCTGATTACCCTGGACGGCCAGGCATGCCTCGGAGACTTTGGCATCGCTCCCGCGTTCGGAGGACTCTGGTATGATACTCTTAAAGAAGAAACTATCCGATACATGGCCCCGGAGCTGTTTTTACTCGACAACGGCTTTTCGGGTCCCATCGGGGGCCCTTCAACCAAGAGTGATGTTTACTCCCTTGCCATGACCTCCTTCGCGGTGCGTTCCTTCTCCGCCGTGAACCGTCCCAACGCTTGATGGGACCGTCTCTTACGATTAGGTCCTGACCGGGGTATTTCCGCGTGGCGACGATTCCCAGAGTATCATGATCGGCATTAAACTCGGCGTACGACCATTGCGCCCAACTCAGAATCGATGGTTGCAGGATCGAGTCTGGAACGTGATTAGGACCTGTTGGAATCATGATCCAGGACGACGGTGTGAACTCTCCGTCGTGTGTCATGTATTTTCGACGTCTTCAGTCGTTGTAGAGTCGGCACACCCCGAACGGCCCGGTCCGGGAGAGGGCTCTCCGCTTGGACTCGGGAGTTCCCAAGACGTTCAACTAGGTGATTGACAACTCTCACAACAGAAACCCCATAATAACTGAAGAGTCCCAGACACTGAAGGCGAACCACTGCAACGTGGGAAACCCTTCCTAGAAATCAAGAGGGATGTTGACGAAATCAAAAGGGATGTTGACGAAATCGAAAGGGATGTCGATGAAATCGAAAGG
>Ga0307516_10004893_pt1 | contig 16300 bp, 23 predicted proteins | sample 19_EM_MG_FD_203310 | JGI IMG/M metagenome (GOLD analysis project Ga0307516, IMG submission 203310) | Populus trichocarpa ectomycorrhiza microbial communities from riparian zone in the Pacific Northwest, United States - 19_EM | ecosystem: Host-associated > Plants > Roots > Unclassified | place...
AGTTCCCTCTACACACAACTGCCCTTAGGTGACACTGGTGGGCCCTGTTCGTATCGTGGAACCGGTATTCGATATCATCAATATCATATTCAACCACCTGGCAATCTTCTGGGCTGCTTTTTTTTTTCCCCTTCTTTCCGCAGCCGTGTCTGTACTGCATCCGTCCTGATAGTTATTCGGAAACGCTGAATGGATGGCGTCCGATTCCCCGAGAGGATAATCTCCTCAGGATCAGATCGTGGAGGCGGGCCGTAAAACCCTGACGCTCTGGAGGATTCGCGGAATCGAGTGTCTTGGCGAGCGTGTACGTAGGCTTCCCATCCCTCCTACTGGCGCCCGCCAGAGCTGAAACAAAGAACGATTGTTTATGGGGTTCGAGAGTGGTCATGGGTGTCACAGGGTATGTTGCTAGTGATGAGATTAAGTGCGGAGGAGAAAAAACGGAGAGGGAAGGCGATCAGAGGTACAACGATGAGCAGAAGATGACCGAGTTCGGTCGCTCGAGCATCTCCGAAGCTTTGTCAAACTTTTCCTGAAGCTCGACGTTCCCGATGACTTTCGCCGCTTGTGACATCTGCCGTATCAGTTCCTGCAGTCGCCGGAACACCCGAATCAAGCTGCCCTCGAACTGGTCTGTCAGCTGGTAAAAAAAAACTTCATTAGCCACTGCTGTTCGAAAAAACAGATGATCACTGGAACTACCTTGCAAATCTCGGTGAACGAAGCTCCCTTGCACCACTGTACAACCGCATCCATGAGTTCCACCTTGAAAGATGAGATGTATTCTTCCTCGTCGATCACCAGTTTCGACTCCTTCGAAACTTTCGCTATCCTGCGCGCGATCTCTTGCATCACCCTCAACGGCGCCGCCAATTCTTCCTTCAGTCTCGTTGTTTGCTCACTCTAAAAACGTGGTGGGTAAAAACGTGACACTGTTACAGCAAGACGCGGACACACCTTCTCTGTGAACACGAAACAGCTAAGCAAGCCCGCACAATGCTCTGGTGGCAGCGTGTTAAACGCCCCGTTGAAAATGAGTTCCGTCAGGAGCAGTTCGTCCCCAGTGCTGATCTCACAGGCGACCCGGCCTTTCATGTCGACGATATCTGAGGTGGATATGAAACCCAACCGACGGAGAACGCGTTTCCGGCACTTGAGTTCTTCCATCTGCAGGACATCGTTCGTCGCCTGGATCCTCTTCTTGAGGTCTCGTATCCGCATCTGGTGGTCCTGCTTCGTACAGAACAGGGAGTAGAGATTCGGTAACCTTGGGTCCTTGTGCAAAGGACTCGAATACATCTTCTTTTCCATGGTGTCGATTTTCTGTCAAAAAAAAACTCTCTAGCGTCGGTTCCGGGGTAGCAAAAAAATAAAACGAACCCTGATCAGCTCCAGGAACTTTTCGTCCTTGATTCCCATATTCTGCACAGGGTCTAACAGTCCAATCCCGTCAGGGAACCGTCGCTGCACTTCCAAAATACTTTTCCATACGGTATCACGCGCCGGTAGTTGTCGGATGTCCTTCGGCAGGAAGATTCGGAGGTGACTGAAACCCTCGATTGCCGTCAAGAGGATTGGGACAACAAGTGGCTCACCCTTGTGACCGGGTTCACAGGGTTGGATGCCCCCAGGAGTAGGTGTCATGGTCACTTGGTTTTTTGAGACTGAGGAGCCTCTTTGGCAATTCACGAGGACATCGACAACATACGATTCGTGGGGGCTCCACTCATCTGGTTTCGGCGTAGGGCGACCCTGGGATGGAGTCGGCGGAGCACGTTTATGTTACTCGAAGTCATTGCGCACCTTTGCTGGGACTCTCTTTTGGTAGTTGATGATGGCGCCCCAACCAAAGTCGAGTTTCTGGTATTTCACCTTGAGCAGCCTGCCGGGTTGCAGGAAAGGAAGGCAGTAGTTGGGATGAGTGATCACATCCCTGAAGTCAGCAGACATCTCGTCCAGCTGCCTTCGGTATTCCCAATAGTCAGCAACAGCCTCCTCGTCGGAGATCGCGATCGCCTGCTTCTTATCCTCTTCCTCTCGGAGTTCTGTTACCGGAGGTGTCAGTCGATACGGCAGAACTCGAGTGGAAATCTGACCTTTCTCGAGGAGGGGTACGCCCACACTGCTCTGAAACTGGAAGAAACACCGCTCCAACATGAACTGAGGGCTGATACCCTCGACCTTCAGGAGATTCAGGATCATGTTGTATCCGAGGTGGAAAGCCGAGTCCAGACGATCTGCCTCTCCTTTGATCATCCCCTTCGCGTCCGTCGGTTCCAACTTTTCGTCGCACATCATGATCACGACACCCCGGTCATCCAGACCTCGCCTACCAGCACGTCCTGACATTTGAATATATTCCCCAGAAGTCAGGTTTCGGAACTCCTTTCCATCGAATTTGCGAGCTGCCGTAAAAACTACAGTTTTCGCGGGCATGTTGAGACCGATTGAGAATGTCTCTGTCGCAAAGAGGACTTTGATAAGACTCTCCTGGAAGAGGATTTCGATAACCTCCTTGAGAATCGGTAAAAGGCCACCGTGGTGGATCCCAATCCCGCGTTTCAGAAGGGGGAGAAGATTTGTGATCTGGGGTAGTTGTCTGTCGTCCTGAGAAAGGTTGTTGATCGCGTTCTCGAAAATGTTCTGAACAAGGTCTTGCTCCTCGGCACTGTTCAGCTCGAATTTTGATAGGGTGAGGGCGAGACCTTCGCATTCACGTTTGCTGAACGCAAAGATGATGACGGGGTCGTAATTCTTCATCAAAATTAGCTTGGTGATTTTCTGGATGTCGGACAACCCTGGAAAATACCTTCAGCGGGGGGAATGGCAACAACAGAACGGGTCTACGGACCTTTCTTATCCCCGCCTTTCTTCGTTTTCCCTTTCTTCCCCTTGCCAGACTTGGGATCTGCCGGGTCCTCGCCCTGTTTATCCTGCAAGACCCCCATCGCTTTCGTGAACGTCTCCTCCTTGAACTCCCCTTTCTCGTTGACCACTAAATAAATCCCGTCTCCGCCTGTCGGGAAAAGGTAGTGCTGCAGGGGAGTCGGTCGGAAGTCGGTGTAGACGACGTGACACGGTTGCTGGTGGGATTTACATATCCACTCCGCGAATTGCATCGCATTTGGAATGGTGGCAGACAGGAACACATAGCGGACGGAATCAGGAAGAAGGATGATGGTTTCCTCCCATACCACACCTCGTTCTTTGTCCCGCATGTAGTGGACCTCGTCAAAGATAACCCAAGCAACTTCACGCATGACTTCGGATCCGCGATAAAGCATTGATCTCAAAATCTTCTCGGTATTAGCAATTTGCGGTTCGTTCGGCCACGACGTGACGCACCTCTGTGGTCATGACGAGGCAGGTGGATGAAGGGTCGATAGTCACGTCCCCAGTCATCAGACCGACATCTCCAAACTCAGCGCGCATGTCACGGTATTTCTGATTGCTGAGGGCTTTGATTGGGCTGGTGTAAATCACCCTCTGCTTGTTCTGTAAACATTGGGCAATAGCGTACTCGGCAACGACTGTTTTCCCGGCACTGGTGTGAGCCGAGACCAACACACTTTCATTTCGTTGGATGGCGTTCACGGAGAGTTGTTGGAAGGGGTCGAGGATGAACTTGTATTCCCGTGCAGGTTTTACGGGTGGGACGTGTTGGGATATTGGAACATATGGAAAGCCCGGAGGTACAGCGACTTGGTGTCTAACCTATAGGGATTCCAGTTAGTACACGAGCGCAAAATGGTAACAAGATGACGCGCTTGATGTTTGAGTTCTAGCCGTGGCCCAGCCTCATCCGTCTCAGCACTCATGAGGCCCGCGCTGACTTTGATTTCGCGTTTAGCCTCAACTTCAACTTCATCAATGACGATTGGGGCAGGAGAAGCGAAGCGTTGTTTCTTGTGTGAGGGTGAAACAACCCCGTTTTCGCGTTCTCCATTTTGAACAGGGTGTTCGGCAGGTGGGCTGGCCTTGCGTTTCCGTGTAGGAACCTCCACCATCCCGACGTCCTCCAGGTCTTTCTCCAGGGCATCTGGGTCCTGTTCAAAGAACGAAAAGAGGTCGGTTGAATCCATGATTCGGAAGAAAATAATCGGAACAGGCGAGGGGGAGAGAGTGTGGGAAGCGCGTGATCGGACCTAACTTTGTCCTCGACCATCGTCATGCCTGACACAGGACCATCCGCAACTTCATCCTCATCTGCCAACCCACACCTCTCATTTCCTTCCGAAGAGCAAGAACCTCAAACCCAAAGCAAACCGCCGACCTCTGTCTCCGCCCCGAAGCAACTTCTGCCCGACCGCCTTTACGTTGGGAACCTGCACCCATCCGTTGATGAGTACGTATTTTGACCCTCGGTTTCACACACGAGGGTCTGACACAAGCACAGATTCGCTCTGGTCAAGGTCTTTTCGAAGTTTGGGAAGATTTCCCACATGGATTTCCTATTTCACAAGACCGGGGCACTGAAAGGGAAGCCCCGAGGCTACGCTTTTGTGCAGTATACAAGTAAAGACGTAAGTTCTTCACCTTCGTTCCCCCACCCATCTCGTGCTGACCCCGGGTACTTTTATCTACACCACGATGCTTCTCATGTACATGTACATGGATGAGCAGACGACCCGGGGTCGGATTTTGCCGCCCGAAATTCTGGTTACGTGACTGCAGCGGAACTGACGTATATTCAGGACGCACAACGGGCATTATCTGCTGCAAATGGCAAGCTCGTTCGGGGAAGGAAAATCATTGTAACATTTGCCCAGCAAGCGCCGTTGGACAACACAAGCAGTTCGATGGCTGGGGGTAAGGTTCGGAAGATTATGAATGAAGCGGGCCGTCCGACCACATTGAGCCTGCTGAAGACGGGGGAGGGTAATGGGGGAAGGTCTGATGGGTACGTGGAAACCCTTCCGCAACTCTCCGTATGGATCTAAGCGATTCGCAGAACGAAGAACAAGATTGCTCTCATGGAAGCGAAGCTGAAACAGATGGCCCGAACAACGGCCAATCCAAGCCAAGACCATCGCCCCTCGTCATCACGCCAACCACGCTCTCACCGAAACACATCTATCATTCGCCCTACCCCTCCAAAGCCCTCGCCCGAGTCTCTGCTGTCCAAACAGTCGATTTTCCCTCGGGCTCAGCCAACTGCAATCCAGCCAAGCACGTCGAAACCAAAACCATGATGGGCACATGATTGATGTCGAGTCACAAACACACGCTCCGAACGGAATTTCTTTCACCGTGGCCACCCTCTTGCCATGGCCCGCTTCCACCGAATGTGGTATACTGGGCCACGTCTCTTTTGTTATTTAATACACGACTGTAGTTTTAATGGCACTTTACCCCTCCCTCCAACCCCATCGAACATGTCTCAGATGAGGAAGACCGTATCAATGGCCACCCCCGCTAGGAAACGTCTACGGTCTCGGTTCTCGGACGATGGTAAGACCCGCGCCGACCTCAGAGTGGCCAAGCTTATCGACCCCGTCTATAGGTTCCACCGACGCAGGGGCTGCGGATGCAGTGGTCGGTGAACCTGAGCCAACCACCTCCTTGGGGAAACCTATCGCCACTCGACCACGAACAAAGTCAACGGTTAAGAAAAACAACAAGCGTCAGATGGAGCCAAAGCGACCCACCACACCAGAGCCTGAGTCAGGGCTGTCTCTCAAAGCTGCCTCGGCCGCTCTCCCGAACCGCGTGGGGGATGAGGTGGATTCCTGTCTGACAGCGGAAGCGCCCAGTCCTCCGGTGAAGAGGAACGCACCTCGATTGTCTAGGCAGGGCACCCGCTCTTCTGCGAGGCTCAGGGGACAAAATTCAACGGTTAACTACGAGCCAACGCCAATCGAACCGGAGATCAAACAGGTCAAACGAAAGCGAGGATCTCTCGGTGAAGACAACACAGTTGAGCTTCCCAAGAAAAGGGCGAAGCGTTCCGACGATCAGGCCGACGCTCCTTCGCAAGAAAGTAGTTCTACCTTCAGCAACACTCCACCCGTTGATCTCGTTTTGAGTGAGAACATCGCCGTCGATCATCTCGGACAGCCCGCCGACCCCACGGCTGGAGGGAGTGCGGTAGCCGATCCCCCCAAGGATGAGTCGACCAAGCCCAGGGGTTTTTTCCCTCAACTGGGGGATCTGCGGGTCGCCTTTGGGCTGGGAGGCTCTGGATCGTAGGCAATTCATTGTGACTTGGCTCCACCCACAACGTTTATAGAATAAAATACCAGATAACCTCCGTAGATAACTCTAGTCAACATCACCTTCCAAAAGACGCTTTACTTCCAATCTCAAGCTGCTATCCAGGCACCTCATGCGCCATAGGCAACTCTCATCACCGTCATCACTTTCCTTGATTCTAAACAGGGCTGGGTGCGACGGTCCCGGTTGCGGTGGCTTCACCGCGACGATCTTCAGTTCACCTGCAGCGCGAATCATCAGTTTTGGTCGCAACGTCAGCATGAGGCAACTGATATCTGACCTTTAAAGGGTGGTTGGTCCGTAGAGATGACTCGCAGCTTTAGTTGGAGTTTCTGCAAAAGGCGAACAATATCATCTGAAGATCGTTCACACCACCCTCTCGAGTTAGAGTTCTCCAAACTGTTCCACACAGGCTCGAAGTCGAGGGTTTGAGATGACGCGATCGAGTCCTCATGTACGATTTGATCCGGAGGGTCTGCAATGAAGGGGGAGTCCAAGGCGATTAGGTCCGCCCTGCCAGTCTGCGAACGCTCACGTCCCATTAACATAGGATGTTTACTGCGGTGGGGATGGAACTTACCAGATGGTCAACTTCCTGATTTAAATTTAAGAAAGGAGAGTATTCTAGGTTTCTGGCCTCACTCGGCAGCAAGGTCAATTCTCCTGCAGTCATCGTCTTGGCCATCTCCGGGTCAATGAAATCGGAACTCAGCGAATCCACAGATAGCTGGGAGGGACTCCTCGCCGAGGTAGAACTTCTACTTCGGTGTTGGGTGGGGGAGCGGGAAGTGAGCCTCCTCGCTGGCGACGGGGCTTCGTAGGCGTCGTATCGCAGCGGGCGTTGCGGGGGTGACTGAGGGGGGGTTAATCCTGGAACTAACGAGGGCGCGTCAGATGTCGAGGGTTGCCCCTGAGGTCGAGCAGTCGGCTCGTGCGTTAGTCCGTAGTTGACCTCGATGGAGAGGGCGAAATCTGGGAGCTGTGGGGGATATCAGCAGCTTGTTTGAGGTGACCAACATCCCACCAACCGAGGACGACTTCGCCGTAGACACGATCTTCCGCAAGAAATCCTTGTTCTCGATTGAGAATAGGAACTGGTCGTATCTCTAGAACGCAGGGCGCATCAGCGGTGTATCAGCAACGATGAAGGACTACCAAACCCTTCGTAAGAACTTCCCGGCAATCTCTGCCATCTTTTTGACCCTTTCTATCACCTCTTCGGGGACTTCTTCACATTCGTTGGCAAGTCTAAGCATAGCTAGCACGCATGCTTCCTTCACGGATGCTGAACGGTCGTGAGTCAGGCCAACGTCGACATCGTCCCTCGGATCTGCCCACCTGTGCACGAGGGGAACCTAGTCGATAGTCCCCGTAGTAGACTCTCCGGAGAAATTGCAACGGATCTGCTATACTCGCACGCCAATGCGGCAGTGATCAGGAGGAGAGTGGGGCCCATAACTACGTTTTCTTCTGTCAAAACTGTCAATAGCACGGTGACACCGTCGACGGCCGAGAACGAAGCTAAGGGTAGCCTGTAAGCATCTCCACTCAACCATTACGGAAAACCCACCGGTTCGAATGTACGTCAAGGCGTAGTCGACCACTTCCCGGATCACCTTCCCACCCGTGTCCTCGCTTTCGATGGTTTTCAATACCCGGATGAGGTACTGCGCGTATGACTCGCTATCTTCTCCACTAAGCACCTCGGCCACTTGAAGCACCCGGAGGGCGTATTCCGCCTTGAGATCTATGGTCACCGCAGAGGAGACAGATTCTAACGTCCGGGAGAAATAGGTTACTACGATCTCAGGCTCTATTTTGTGCAGGACTCTAAGTGTCTGAGGCGGTTGGGTCAGAGACACTTGGATACCACCCAAACTGTGTCGCGTACCTTGATTCGGATCAGCCCGTCGGAGGAATCGAGTTGTTGCATTATTAGCTCCACCTCGAAGGCGTCCAACACCGCAGGGATTTTTGGATCGGTTCCCGCCCATAGTCGTGGCTCAGCCGTCTCAAGCAAACAAAGTAGAAGATATTTGTCATTCGGAGAGGTTGATCCAACCAGATGCCGCACATAAGTGATGGGGGAAACGGAGGAGTTGTCTGGTGGGATCGCAGCAGCTGTTGTGGCTTTCGTTGCTTGGAGCAACAATGCTGCGTGAGGACTTAGTAGCAGCTCATGGCTGGGGGATGTCCTGCGCACCTGGATTTGTGCATTCCTTTTGCGAAGCGAACCTGACGATGGTATTGTAGAGCCTCAACTGGTCTGCGGGCGGCCTGCTCGAGCTTCAGAACGACGACAGCGGGGAAACGGTGGGATGCTCACCCAACTTGACACAAAACACTAAGTGTATGTGTGAGTAGAGATAATTGGGAGGGGTCTGACCGGTTTTTCCAGCACTGCAGCAATAGCGCCACCGTCCGGTCTCGAGCATCATCTTTGGTGATAAGAGACGCCTGTAGGATTAGTTCAGCCGGGGCAGGTTCACCAGGAAACCGGAACACCCACTTGGACGAGGTCGGGAACCAGTATGAGAGCGGCGTTTGCAACCCCAGAGTCGAGGTCTCTCAGCCGCTTTTGCACCTTCACAATTATTGGTTCGATGAGGGACCGTTGCTTCGTGGACAGAGCCCGGAGCGCAAGAAGGGTCCTTCGACGAACGTGGGGACTTGATCATCCGGGATGTGAATAAGACATATTTTATTGCTGCAGACGACGTATACTGACGAATTATGAGAAAGGATATCGTAAAGGCGTGTCTGGACTGCGGGTATTGCGTCTTCCAGGGGATACTGGATGATTGTGTCCAAGGCCAGACAGACTCTTGTGACGTAGGGGCTTTCCAAGTCCTGGGTAGAACGTGGTTGTGCAAGATAGTCTCAAGGGTAAAGGACAGCCAAACCTTCCGGAGGGTGTTGACCAGCAACAGGTTCGTCGGGTGGTCGGGTGGCATTACCTCTGTGCAGAACAGGTAACCTGCAGGGGGTTAGTCCAAACGTCGCGTGATGTCGCGCGTACTCACCGATGCGCTTGTCAGATACATCACGGCCCATCTCGGCCAGGTTTATCGCATAAGGCAGCGCGAAGCTCAAATCCGGGCGACGAGGTCCAGTAAAGGTCATAACGCAGTACAACAACATGATCAGGCGCTCCTTGCATTCGCTCTAGGCACCTGTCTAGCTTAGAGTTCGGAGGTCAACAGGATGGCGCACAAACCGTAGACAGCGGTCGACCAGCGAACTGTTTCCGAATCGAGGCCACTTGTGCCAGCAGAATATCGTCAACAGCCTGCAGGGAAGCAGCGTTCTCGACCTGTCGCACAAGACCATAATGCGCTCTGCTCAAAGCACCAGAGGAAAGGAAAGGGACATCCATGGTGGGTAACGGAGGCTGGTGGGAAGCACGTGGCTGGTCTCGGTAACCTTCCCGTTTTGGACATCGGCGCCGTCGTCCACTTCGACAGTGTTTCTAACGTCGCGTCCAGTCGCGTTCATCCGGCATCACCCCGCCCCAAAGCTTATCTCCCTCGATGTCGACAACGGATTCTCCAAAACGAACCGCGTCACCCGTGTGTAGTTCTTTGCTTGCGTATACGCGTTGTGTTTACCATTCAGCAGCAGACCCAGGGTGCTACGCCTGTTGATCCAGAAAACGCTTCTGGGAAGCGCGGCGAGCTCGAGCCTATCCAAGGTGGAGACATTGGAAACCTTGCCCCATTCGAACCCCCTCCAGGTGGCGAACCTAGCTCTGCCCCACTTAAAAACGAAGAGGATGTAGATATGGGGGAAGGTGGAGAGGAAGAGGGGGAGTCTGCCGAAGAAAACGAAGAAGAAGACGCAGCCCAGCTCGAGGCTATAAGGGCGCGCCTCGAGGACCAAGCTCGAAAGTACCTGGCCCAACAAACACACCAGGTTATCATCCCATCCTATGCTGCCTGGTTTGACATGTCCAAAATCCACGAAGTAGAACGACGGGCTGTCCCAGAGTTCTTCAACTCTCGCAATAGGTCAAAAACGCCATCCATCTACAAGGAATACCGCGACTTTATGATTAACGCCTATCGTCTTCGGCCGACGGAATACCTCACAGTCACTGCCTGCAGAAGGAACTTGGCTGGAGATGTCTGCGCAATCATGCGAGTTCATGCTTTCGTGGAGCAGTGGGGATTGATCAATTACCAGGTTCGCCTTGAACTTTCTGAGGTGGCGTTACGTGGGGCTAAATCATGGAACGCTAGATTGACCCAGAGCAACGGCCTGCGACTCTTGCACCACCATTCACGGGTCATTTCCGTGTCATTCTTGACACCCCTCGCGGTTTACAATCCCTCCATCCCGGCACACGCCCAGGACACCCTCGAACCCAGAATCGGGCGCAAGGCCAGAACGGTCAGGTCAAGGCTGGTTCTGGCAGTAGCGCGGCCCTAACGCTCGATTTGCGATCCAACATCTACCAATCAACCCCCAAAACCGCCCGACAGGTTTCTTTGGACGAAGCTAAGTCCTTGGCCGAAACCTCTGTAAATGGAGCAAGTCAATCAACGTCCCACTCGTGTAACACTTGCGGCGTCGACTGTACCTCCGTTCGCTACTATTCCCTCAAAGTCAAGAACTTCTCGCTCTGTTCCCCGTGTTACCTTGACGGCCGCTTCCCCACAACCATGTTCAGTGGCGACTTTGTGAAGTTGTCCTCTTCTACCAATGGCGTCCATCACGCTGGGGACGACGACTGGTCAGATCAAGAGACACTGCTGCTCTTAGAGGCCGTTGAAATGTACGACGATGATTGGAACGCCATCGAAGAACACGTCGGCTCCCGCACTGCTCAGCAGTGTATCCGCAAATTCTTGGAGTTACCAATCGAGGACCCATACCTCCAAACAGAAGGCTCCATGGGCCCGCTGCGGTTCGGCCGAATCCCATTCGAGCAGGCTGACAATCCGGTTATGAGCGTCGTCGCCTGGTTGGCCGGTGTTATGGGGCCTGGTGTCGCAAGCCAGGCTGCGAAGACGGCCCTGCACAACCTGACGGATGGGAAGCCGGAGGAGGGCGACCGGAAGTCGGTAGACGCTACGAAGGAGGGTGAGGCTACCCGAACTTCACCCAATAGGGACGAGACACCTGCGAATGATGCCGGAGACGGCATGAACGTCGATGGTCCTGATCAGAAGTCCGGGCCTGGAATCCCACACTCGAAGGTCGTTCAAGCGGCAAAACTCGCTCTCGGCGCTTCAGCGAAAGCAGCGGATACCCTCGCGGATGCAGAGGACGCCCAGATCAAGTCGACGCTGGCCAACCTCATCAAGCTTACGCTCACGAAACTGGAGATTAAGATGGCACAGTTTGAGGAACTTGAGGAGCTATTAGAGGATGAGAGAAAGGGGTTGGAGAGCGCACGGGTGGCTTTGTTGAACGAGCGAATGACTGTCAAACAGTCGCTAGAAACGGTCCGGGCGGAGTTGCAGAGTAACGGAGTCGACACTGGCGTCATCCCCAACATGGGGTACACGGGGCAGGGCACGAGGGTAGCTGGCGTCCAGGATGGCACTCCCCTGGAAGGCGAGGGCGGTCCCATCTCTGGTGGTTCAATGATCCCTCTCGCTTGAGTCTATATGTATTATCGTAGATAGCGGCTTCTGTCTTCCTTGCTTTCGAAACCATTTAAACGGCCGAAAACAAATCACATTGGGGAGCAGCAAATTACAAAAACACCGAAGGGTCAAGGGTCGGCAACTTCAAAAGGGTGACGTACGAGCTCATCGTAAAGATCACTTGGGAGGTCTCGCACCAGGGTGACGGCGATACCCACCACCGGCAGCGCTTCCAGAGGGGGGAAAGTACGTAGTAAACGCATTGGGCTGGAGACATATGAGCCGCCGCGTACAAATGGAATTCCACGTTACTCACCTTGAGGAGCTCATGACCTCTTCCCTAATCAAGAGCAACTGAGCGATGACGCACAGCACATTCAAGTGTACGCCGAAAGCCAAAAGGAAGTCCCACAGTTTGAGGACCTGATCAAGTGGTGGTGTGCACGCGCAGAGCGTTAGCACGGCTACAACACTGATGTCAGAACAGTTCTCGCAGCGAATATCCCGTGGCACTAACAAGGGAAGGCGTAGAGTTCTGCCGAAAGGTTTTTCGACCGGAGGTATTGGAAAAGCTCTGGGTCCACGATCTTCAAACACCGATCCAGCAACTTTAAGCCACGGTGCACGCCCTCGAGTGTCGGTTGGACGTATAGGGGACAAGATTCTTCGATGAATTTGGCAAAGCAGAAGAAGGCTTCAACCTCAGATGGCATGGTGTAAAGGAAGGGGGCGGCCAAGACGTTCATTCCCTGAACATATGTGAACCCAAGTCGCTGGGAGTCTTCACGATCTGTAACCGACGGTCAGTTCCCTGACATGAGGTGGCGCAGAGCGACGAACCATGATTCCTCCAGACGAAAGCATCGAGAAGTCGCACAAGCATATCTTCGCGTACACGCTCCTTGAACCCTCGATCCGTAGCGAGTGTCCTGGGTGGCCCGCTCTCAACCTGGGTTCACATCCGTGCACTCTTTGGACTCTACCTGAAAGTATCATTTCTGATCTTCTCCCTAACCGCACAGGGTCCTCTGGAGACGTACTCCAAGAAGGTGTTTGCCGGCAGTTCTGTCACACCCAAGAGTATCTTCCATACCCTATGCCTGAGGGTAGGATCCTGCACGCGTGATATGTGATGAGCACTTCATGAAACACGAGACCAAGCCGACCGTTGCAGAGGGAATTCCATCGACCAGGATCAGCCGTCGGAGTTTCTTGACCGCTTCGCTGAGGTCCGCCGCAGACCTTGCCCTTGACGATGACCTCGGTAAGGACAAAATCTTGTTAAACGACTTCGCGGTATCGGAGGTCGAAGGTTTCGAAGACATCCTTCCGCGTCGAGAGTCACGTGCGGCATTGCATTTCCTTCCGGTCACGACCATTGTACGTTCCGTTGACTATCTCTTTGCCAAACGGTCCACCATTGATCATGCACTTCAGGTATACGAGGTTTCTGGACGGAGGTCAATCGTGAAGTGAAACCCCCGAATATCTATGGCAGCATGGGTAACACCCGTGTCAGTCCTACGGGTGCCAGCCCGGATGGAACTCTGGAATTGGGTAACTAGATCAGTCCCACTCTCGTTCGCAAGGAATTCCGCCATCTCCACTCCTTACGCCGAAACTAGGCCCATGGTTGCGCTCCGGGAATACCCAGTTCCAAAAACTCGACTTGACACTTCAATATTCGAGGTCTCGGAAGAGGACGAGTACCGATCCGTTGCCGAATCCTTCAAACACTCCGTTGCTGCCACGACTCCCATAGCCACCAACTCGAGCGGATTTTCTTCCTCGTCTCTACTTCAGCTGGTTCATCAACGCGATTACGCCAGTGCCAATCGCGTCCGGGAAGAAATGATCCAACACAATCTGCCCATCACCCCCGACCATGCGTACATTTTCCCCGCGATCCAGGCCGTCACATCCATTGCGGATCCAGCCGTGAGGTTGAGAGAGTTTTCCGGGTGGTTGTCCCTCCTTCCGGTGGCAACGAAGTCACTGCCCAAGTTCGGTCACCTGACCAACCTGTTCAACAACAACCCGCAAGTTGACATCGACCTCGTCATGGCCTTCACGCTTATATGCGTCTCGAAGGGCTACGTGGTCAATGTTCCGCACCAAATGATCCCCCTTGTCATCCGATTTGCCCCCCCATCCACCAGCCTTCGGTTCATCGAGCAGCTCTGCTCCCTGGCCGTCGGAGGGCCCACCCTCGGCCACCAGATGAAAGACAAGATCCGATTTTGGTACATGACCGCCATGATTGAGTACCTCAGCATTGACCTTGTCGAAGAAGCAATGAAAACCGCCCAAATGGGTTTACAACATGGTATCTCCTCTCCTCGTGTCCCCTCCTGCTGGCTGGGGGAGGTGGCTGCCAGCGACTCCGACCGCCTTGGGATGTCTGGAGTGGCCGTCGCTGCGCCCAAGCGTTCGAAAAAGCGCCTTCCGTTCCACAAGAGGTCATCACGTCGCCGGGGCCCCATGCCAAAGATCCACTCGGCCCTCGGCCCCCTTGGTTTGGGCGCCGTCCCGTCCGATCGAGAGGCACTCCTGTCAAGAGTCTGGGAGAATATCCGCAACGTGAAACCACCAGACCCACTCGACATTGCGCGTTTTCTGGAGATCTTCGACTCGCAGCCCACCTTCATCCAGTCGTTGTCCACCTACAACCAATCCAAGCCTCCCCGATATCGCGGGAAGTGGATTTTGGGCGAAATGCTGTATTACGCTAGGCGGAAGGAATGGAGAGAACTGATCGGGGTTTTCGACACGTACTTCTTCCGGGTTGGGATTCCGGGGAACATCGACGAGCACAAATCGAGGGGAAGGGTGACAACCGGCAACCTGGAGCAGCGGTTGTTCCCATCACCTTACCATACCAGCCTGGTCTGGACGGCGGTTGTGGAGCTCGCACAGAAAGCCCGCCCTATATCAACGTTATTCAAGGAGATGGTTGATCAAGCAACAGCGGCCAAAACCAGAAACTACGCTCGAGTGGGACCAACGCTGGTTTCTAGGTCTACTGAGATGTTCGACGCGGGCCATTTCACCCCATTCTTGGTCGCGGAGTACCGGGATCAAAGATTCAAACATCTGGTGGCCGCGTTTGGTCACATGTCTCGTCTGGGGATCGAGCCGAACCTGGAACAACTTTCATTACTGGCCGGTGCTTACGCTGCAAGGGCCGAGGGTCACGAAGCCGTCCGAATATTGGACAGGATAGAGGACGTTCTGAAGGGGGGAGCAAACCGGTCATCTCGGGATCACTACAGTGTCTCCCGAATTGTGGCTCTCTATCTGCCTGCTCTGAAATGGTTTATAATCAGGAAGGATATTCCTGGGGCTTCGCTAGTGAGGTTGCGGATAATTGGTCAAGGTTATGTGAAAGGTACACATCCATACCTGGACCAAAAGCTGGCGAAACTTGAGACACCAACTGCGGCTCCCAACAGTGATATTCTGTGAGTGCGAAACGCTTGACCCCAAAGGCTGGCTAACCCCGTTCTTGTTAGATAACTTGCACCATTTTCTATACCGGGTGTTTCAGGAGGTGTGTGTTTGATCGTTGGGACGTGAAACGGATGTTACATACGGATTGTAGTTAACGCTAGATGCACTTGGAATGGAGTGGTTCGATGTTGCAAGTCGCGATCGGTCCACTTTTCTCTTCCCGCTCGTATAAGTATTACCGGTCGGCTATTTGAGATGACCAACTCGGTGCACATCCTCCTCCCACCCGAACGTTGAACTCCGCCTGGTCATGGCTGGCCTGCCCGCTAACGATTGTTTCGTCATGAAATGGGGGTACCGCCTCGTCTTCTTGTGTCTCGCATACGCTGCATGCCAATGGCTCGACAAAGTCAAGGTTCGTCGCGTCGCCGGTCGCGTTCTCATAACAAGGGGGATCCTCATTTCGCGTCTGTAGGACCGGTGGTACGTGCTTGACCCAACGCACCTCCACAGCCTAGCCAAGGACGCCGTTACGGTTCACGGCGAAGACATGAACGGGATTATCCAGCATATTGTAACGAACCTGACGACCGAGTACCCTCAACTCTCGCCATCCACGTCTATGTGGTCAATTCCCTTCCAAAAAGCGCCTTCCCCCATCGTTTTCAACACCGACACTTCAGAGTGGGTATTCAACAACGCCGGAGGTGCGATGGGCGCCATGTACATCATCCATGCATCCGTCACGGAGTACCTGATTATCTTCGGCACCCCACTCGGAACTGAGGGACATAGCGGTCTCCACACCGCCGACGACTACTTCCACATCCTCCAAGGCGAGCAATGGGTCTTCGAGCCCGGCGAACTCACCAAGACGGTCTACGCTCCTGGCGATGTCAACCTCATGAAACGGGGTGTAGCGAGGCAGTACAAGATGCACGAAGGGTGCTGGGCTCTTGAATATGCCCGAGGTGAGATCAAATTCCTGTCGTCACATTTTCCTGACACTAACGCTTGACAGGTTGGATCCCGTTGATGTTACCGTT
>Ga0307516_10004894_pt1 | contig 16300 bp, 14 predicted proteins | sample 19_EM_MG_FD_203310 | JGI IMG/M metagenome (GOLD analysis project Ga0307516, IMG submission 203310) | Populus trichocarpa ectomycorrhiza microbial communities from riparian zone in the Pacific Northwest, United States - 19_EM | ecosystem: Host-associated > Plants > Roots > Unclassified | place...
ACCTGGGACAGCCCGGTGCCGCCTCGGGCCGTGGTGCAGATCGCACACGGCATGGGCGAGCACGCGAGGCGTTATCGCCCGCTGGCCGAGGCGCTGGTGCAGGCCGGGTGCGCGGTCGTGGCCAACGAGCACCGCGGCCACGGCGAAGAGGCAGCGCGTCGCGGGGCCAAGGGCGATCTCGGGCCGCGCGGGTTCACGGGGCTTGTCGATGACATGGCCGCGGTGAGCGACTTCGCCAATGCCCGCTACCCCGGTGCGCCGTTGATCCTGCTCGGCCACAGCATGGGCTCGTTCGCCGCGACGATCTATCTGCTCGACCACGCGCACCGCGTGTGCGCCGCGGCCTTGTCGGGCACCATGGCGCTGGACCTCGCCGAGGCGGGCAGCAGCTCAGCCTGGAAGCTCAATGGCGCGAGTGCTGCGCCAGCGGTGGCGCGGCGCACGCCCTACGACTGGCTGAGCCGCAACGAGGCCGAGGTCGACGCGTACATCGCCGACCCGCTGTGCGGCTTTCGCCTGCAGGTGGGGTCGCGGCAGGCGATGTATGCGGCGTATGCACGCACGACGTCGGCCGATGCGTTGCGCGTGATCCCCGCAAGCTTGCCGATCTATCTCTTCGTCGGTGGAGAAGACGCACTGCATCGCAAGCTGGCGTACTTCCGTCCGCTGGTGGAGCGGTTTCGCGCGGCGGGCCTGAGCGATGTGTCGGTGAAGATCTACGAAGGTGCCCGGCACGAGGTGTTGAACGAGATCAACCGAGATGAGGTGGTTTCCGATCTGCTGAGTTGGATCGACCGCGTGTTGGGTGACTCGGCTGTTCGAGCTGATCCAACGCCCGAACAGCCTCGAGCTCACGCCACCGGCACGTGAATGTCGGTGATCAACTCCTCCGCCGGCACCACCGACGCGTCGCTCACGTACAGCTCATAGGGCGCCGCATCCCGCAGTGAGGGTCGGGCCGCGGGCACCCAGTCGCGGTAGATCGCTCGCCACGTCTGCCACAAGGTGTTGTACGGCCCGATGTGGCGGAACACCGCCCACTTGCCGGCGTCGATGCGCTCATATGTGATGCCGGGCGTGGCCGCCAGGTCGGGTGCCGGCCCCTCGAACGACAGCGCCGCAACGAAGCGGGCATCGGGGTCGTCGGGCGATTTCACTTCGTCCGGGCACACCGCCAGGCAGCCGGTCTGGCGCGGGAGAACACCCAGTGTCTCGGCCGCAGGGAACAGGCGCGCAAACGCGCGCTGTGCCGTGGCCGACATGTCGTTGTTGATGGCGCCGCGTTCGGTGGCGCACAGCAGTTGCTGAGAAGGCAGTTCGCGAATCGTCGGTTGAAGCATGGTCTTTCTCCTTTGAGAGCGGGAAGGGATTGCCACCGCCCCTGGGTCGATGCGCGGGTCCAGCAAGGCCTCTCGCGCGCCGCTCGGCGACACGCCGAACTCGCGCCGCAGGGCCTTGGCCAGCGAGGCGCCGCCGTCGAAGCCGTAGTCCAGCGCAATGCTGCCCACCGGTGCCGTGGTGCTCCGCAAGGCCTCGATCGCGGCGGCGAGCCGCGTGCGCAGCACGTAGTAGGCCGGCGTCATGCCGGTCATTGCAGCGAACACACGGTGAAAGTGAAAGCGCGACATGGCGGCCACGTCGGCCAGCACGCTGCCGTCGAGGTCCTCGCCCAGATGGGCCTGGACATAGGCGACGACGCGGTTGACGCGTTGGCGGTAGGAGAGTTCGGACTGGTTGCGCATGGCTCAGGGGTGATGGTGCCTCCACTGTAGGCAGGCCACCCCTGGCCGCGCGCGTCCGCGATTGCTCAGTTGCGCGGCGACGCTGTCGCCGCCACCAGCAGCCGGTGCGCTGCTGGTTCCTTGTCGCGAGTTAGCGCAAGCCGCTACTTGAGCAGCGCTGTCAGACCACCCAGGCGCGCCGTATCGGCCTTGATGCCCTCGGCCACGAAGCCGGCCAGCTTCACCGCCCCCGTTTCCTGCGAGTGGGTGCGGTCGGCATTCAGGTAGTGGCCGGTGGTGGTGGCCGATGCGTAGAAGGGATAGGTCGTGGCGTCGCTCACTGCCAGGTAGTAGTCGCGCCAGCCACCGGTGGCGTTGGCCCCACCCGTGCCCACGCCGATGCTGTTGTAGAAGGCGATGCTCATCGCATCGGCATCGACCAGCGCCACGTCGTTGGCCTTCGCGGTGTCGATCACCGTTTGCGTGTAGTTGCCTGGTGCGTCGCCCTTGGTCGTGATGTGCGTGCTCTTGGTGATGGGGAACAGGCCTTCGACGTAGGTGGTGACGGCCTTGTCCTGGTTGATGCGGGTCACCGGGGTGATGAGCACCGGCGTCGCGCCCTTGGCCTTGGCCAGCGCCACGTATTTCTCCAGCGAGCGCTGGAACGACAGGTCATCGGCCACCGTGCCGGCGGTCAGCTTGTCCAGCGTCTTGGGCAGTTGGACTGCGCCGTTCGGATCGTTGGGGTAGGTGCAGCGGTTCACCCAGTCGAGCGAGCCGGTGACGTCGCACTTCTCATCGTTGTGGCCCCACTGGATCAGCAGGTAGTCGCCGGCCTTGAGGTTGTCGGCCAGCAGCTGGAACCAGCCTTCGGTGATGAAGCTGCGCGAGCTGCGGCCCGATTGCGCGAGGTTCACCACCCGCGCCGTTGCGTCAGGCTTCAGCAGGCGGCCGAACACCTGGCCCCAGCCCATGCGCGGCGCCACTTGCTGGGTGTAGTTGCTGGCGGTGGAGTCGCCCACCACGAAGATGCGCGTTGTCGCGGTTGACCAGGGCTTGAGCGCCGGGTCGAGCGCCACGTTGCTGGTGGAGATCTCGCGCATCTCCAGGTCGTAGAGCTTGCTGCCGCGCAACTGGTCGTCGGTGCCGCTGCCGAAGCCGTCGCGGTTGTGGCGCACCCGGTCGAGCACGGCGTCGATGCCTTGGTGGTTCGCCGCCATGGGCGTGCTCACCGGGTCGAAGCTGGCGGCATCGGCCAAGCCCTCGGCTGTCAGCGCCGCGAGCACCAGGCCACGCAGTTCAGCGGTCTGTTGCGCAATGCGGGCCGACGTGACGCCCGCGGTGTTGCAGGCGTTGATGAGCTGCACCGAGCCCTTCAGCGCGAGGTCGCTCTGTGCCACGTCGGAGGCGATCTTGTCGCTCAGCGGGTTGACGTTGGCGGTATTGGCCGCGCTGGCTGCTACAGACGGCAGCAGGGCCGCGTAGGCCACGGTGCCGTTGGCGGGCTGCGGCACGCCGTTGATGCTGAGAAATGCGCCGGTGGTGGCCGCCACCAGCAGCGGTGCCTTCAGCGCCGACACATCGGCGTTGTAGCTGCCGTCGGCCGCGGCCGTGGTGCTCACGCTGGCGCCCAGTGCGTCGCAGACCTTGATGGTCGCGCCCGCCAGCGGTGCGCCGGTGGCGGCCACGCCGACGAGGCGGGTGCGGGTGTCGGTGGAAGGGGTGGGTGCTGCCGGGTCATCGCCGCCGCCGCAACCCCAAAGCAAAGCAGCGGCCAGTGCGGCTGCCAGCCGGGAGGTGGTATTCATCTTGTCTCCAGTCGTGCCGGTGCGTTGCCCGGCAGGTGTTGTCAAAACCGGCGCGAGCTTATGCAGTGACTCGGGAGACGTCTTGACCGCGATTGCGGTTTTTGAAGCCGGGTGTTTGAAGCAGATTCAGCGCCGCGCGACCGGCACGTGGAACGCCGCCCGCCGCTCGTGGTCGGCCGGCAGGTACATCGGGTTGTCGAAGCGGCGCAGCACCGGGCCGTCGACCACGCGCCATTCGCCTTGCAGCGCCAGCGCGCCGTCGATCAGCTCGCGCGACGGCGCGTCGTGGCTGCCTTGCAGCTCGAACACCGCATAAGTGCCACCGGGCAGCCGCCCTCGCTGCAGCCCGGGAACCTGCATGCCCAGCGGCGTCGACAGCAAGGCCGCTCTCAACACCGCAGCATGTGGTGCAGCCCAGGTGTGCGCCTCACCCTCCAGGTGCACCGCCCAGCCCTTGCGGCGCTCGCGCGCGATGCCGTGGGCCAGCGCGCGGGCGCGCAGCTCGTCGAAGCTGAGCCAGGCTTCGTCCATGCGCCCCTGGAAGTCGAGGTACTGGATCTCATGCGCCGGCAGGCGGCTCACAGTGAACGACAGGCCCGTGGCCGGCCGCATCGGCACGCAGGAAGGCGACAGGCCGAACTGCTGCTTGAACGCGCGCGTGAAGCCTTCATGCGAGTCGTAGCCGCAGTCCAGCGCGAGCGTGAGCACCGAACCGACGCCGCCCTGTTCCAGCTGCTGCTTCGCGCGCGCCAGCCGCAACCGCCGCACGCGCGCCAGTGGCGTCTCGCCGGCATAGCCCGCGAACACCCGCTCGAAGTGGAAGCGCGACATCGCCGCCAGCTCGGCCAGGTCGGCCAGGCGCAGCGGCTCGAACAGATGGCGGTCGATGTGCTGGGCCACCCGCCGCAGACGGTTGAGCTTGCGCGTCGCGGCGTGGATGTTCATGCCTTCTCAGTGCTTGGCCACCGCCAGCCAGCGCTCCATCTGCGCCGGGTCGGCCAGCAGCGAGGGGCTGTCACTGCGGTGCACCACCGTACCGCGGTCCAGCACCACCGCGTGCTGCGTGATCGGCAGGATCATGCGCGGGTTCTGCTCCACGATGATGGCCGACATGCCTTCGTCACGCACCACGCGGGCGATGCTGCGCAGCAGCTCTTCCACGATGATGGGTGCGAGGCCCTCGAGCGGTTCGTCGAGCAGCAGCAGCTTGGGGTTCAGCACCAGCGCGCGTGCCACCGCGAGCATCTGCTGCTCGCCACCGGAGAGCTGGTTGCCCATGTTCGATTTGCGTTCCGCCAGCCGCGGGAACATCTCGTACGCGCGCTGCACCGTCCACGGGCCGGGTCGGGCGACGGCACTGAGGTTCTCGTCGACGGTGAGCGACTTGAAGATGTTGCGCTCTTGCGGCACCCAGCCGATGCCGGCGGCGGCACGCTGGTAGGGCACGAGCGCGGTGATCTCCTGGCCGCCCAGAAAGATGCGGCCCGCATGCCGACGCGTCACGCCGATCAGCGAGTTCATCAGCGTGGTCTTGCCGGTGCCGTTGCGGCCCAGCAGCGCGAGCGACTGGCCTTGTTCGAGCGTCAGGTCGACGCCTTGCACCACCACCGCCTCGCCGTAGCCCGAGCGCAGGCCTTCGACCTTGAGCAGCTCAGCCATGACCCGCTCCTTCACCTTCGCCAAGGTAGACCGCCTTCACCCGCGGGTCGGTGGAGATGCTGGCCACGTCGCCCTCGGCGAAGAGCGCGCCGTTGACGAGCACGCTCACGGTCTTTGCAAAGTTGAACACCAAGTCCATGTCGTGTTCGATCAAGAGGATGGACACCTCCGCCGGCAGCGCGTTGATGGTGTCGAAGATCTCCTGCCGTTCGCCTTCGGGCACGCCCGCCACGGGCTCGTCGAGCAGCAGCACGCGCGGCTCGCAAGCAATCGCGGTGGCAATCTCCAGCAGGCGGCGCTTGCCGTAGGCCAGCACGTTGACCTTCTGGTCCATCACGTCGTCGAGGCGGAATTGTTTCAGCAGCACTTCGCAGCGCGCAGCCACGCGCGGGTCGCTCCCGAGCGGCTTCCACCAGCGTTGGCTGATGCCGAGCTGGGCGCTCACCGCAAGGGCCAGCGACTGCAGCGGCGTCAGATCGTTCCACAGCTGGTTGATCTGGAAGGTGCGCACGATGCCGCGGCGCACGCGCTGGTGCGGCGCGAGCTTGGTGATGTCGTCACCGTCGAGCGAGATGCGGCCCGAGGTGGGCTCGACCACGCCGGTGAGCAGATTGACGAGCGTGGTCTTGCCCGCGCCGTTGGGGCCGATCAGCGCGTGGCGGGCGCCCTTTTGCACCTTGAGCGAGACATCGTTGGTCGGCACGATGCCGCCGTAGCGCTTCAGCAGGTTGTGGGTTTCCAGAACGATGGTCATTTCTTTTTCCACCACGTCCAGGGGCGGATCAAACGATCGCGGCCCACGAGCATCAGCACCACCAGGAACAACCCAAGCCAGAACGTCCAGTACTGAGGCGTCCAGGCCGAGACCACGTCGTGCAGCACCTTGAAGGCGATGGTGCCGAAGATGCCGCCGTACAGATAACCGGTGCCGCCGATGACCACGGTGAGCATCACGTCGGCGCTGCGGTGGAAGTCGAGCCCGTCGAGCGAGGCGAAGCCCGAGGTCTGCGCCATCAGCGCGCCGGCGCAACCGGCGAACGCCGCCGCCAGCGTGTAGACCGCCGCCAGCCGCAGGTTGACCGACAGGCCGACGCTGGTAGCGCGCAGGCGGTTGTCGCGCAGCGCCTTGAGCGAATAGCCGAAGGGGGAGTGCACGATGCGCCTCGCGATCAACATCACGATGACCAGCACGATCAGGCTGTACGAATACGCGACGCGGCCGTAGAGGTCGAACTCGAACTTGCCCAGCAGCGGGCCCATCACCACGCCTTGCAAGCCGTCGGCGCCGCCGGTGAGCCAGTCGAGCTTGTTGGCGAGTTCGTAGAGTACGGCCGCCACGCCCAGCGTGACCATCAATCGCGTGAGGTCGGAGCCGCGCAGCACCAGCACGCTGCTCAGCGCGCCCAGCCCGGCCGTGGCGGCGATCGCCACCACCAGGCCGACCAGCGGGTCGGGCATCACATGCTTGGCGAAGAGCGCAGCCACGTAGGCGCCGAAGCCGAAGAAGGCGGCGTGGCCCAGCGAGACGATGCCGGCGAACCCGAGGATCAGGTCGAGCGACACCGCGAACAGCGCCAGGATGGCGATCTCGTTGAGCAGCAGCGCATGGTTGCCGGCCAGGAACAGCGAGGCGAAGGCCACGATGCCGAGCGCGATCTCCCACCAGCGCCAGGCCGAGGCGGCACGCAGCGAAGCTTGCACGGCGCTCATTTGGTCGACCTCGTGCCGAACAGGCCTTGCGGCCGGAAGGTGAGGATCACGATCATCAGCGTGTAGACGATGAACGAGCCCAGCTTGGGGGCGTAGTACTTGCCGAACACGTCGGCGATGCCCAGCAACAGCGCGGCCAGCAGCGGGCCGGTGATGGTGGTGGTGCCGCCGACCGAGACCACGATCAAGAAATACACCATGAACTTGAGCGGGAAGGTCGGGTCCAGGCCCAGCACCTCGGCGCCCAGCGCGCCGCCCAGGCCGGCGAGGCCCGAGCCCACCGCGAAGGTGAGCAGGAACACGCGGTTGACGTTGATGCCCAGGCCTTGCGCCACGCGCGGGTCATCGACCGCGGCGCGCAAGCGGCTGCCGAAGCGCGTGCGCGACAACACCATCTGCAGCGCGATGGTGAGCAGCCCGCAGATCACGATGATGAAGAGCCGGTACTTGCCGATGCCCACCGCCGCCAGGTCGAAGCGGCCTTGCAGCCACGAAGGCACGGAGATCATCTGCTGCTGCGAGCCGATGACGTAGTCGACGCCGGTGACGGCCATGAAGACGAGGCCGATGGAGAACAACACCTGGTCGAGGTGCGGGCGCGCATACATCGGCCGGTACAGCGTGCGCTCGAGCGCTGCACCGAGGATCGCGGTGAACACGAACGCCAGGGGCAGCGTCGCCAGAAAGGGCACGCCCAGCTTGTTCATCAGCAACACCGTGGTGTAGCCGCCGGCCATGGCGAAGGCGCCGTGGGCCAGGTTGATGAAGTTCATCAAGCCCATGGTCACGGCCAGCCCGACGGCAAGCACGAAGAGCAGCATGCCGTAGGCGATGCCGTCGAAGAGGAGGGTCAGCATGTCGACGTGTCAATGAGGCACACCGTCATTCCCGCGGAGGCGGGAATCCACGATGTGCCGCGATTCTGGATTCCCACCCCGGCGAAGCCAAGCTTGCTCAGGCAGACGGGAATGACAAGCAAGATTACTTCGCCTTGCCCGGGTCCTTGACCGCTTTCTGAACGTCGAACTCCTGGTTGTAGAGCTGCCCGTTCACGCGCTCGACCTTGCGGATGTAGATGTCCTGCACCACATCGCGCGTCTGCGCGTCGATCATCACCTGGCCGCGTGGGCTCTCGAACACCTGGCCCTTCATCGCGGCCAGCAGCGCGTCGCCGCCGCCCTTGCCCTTGGTGGCTTCGAGCGCGCTGTAGATGACACGCATGCCGTCGTAGCCGGCCACCGCCATGAAGTTGGGGCGGAACTTGTTGGCCGCCTCGAAGGCGGTGACGAACTTCTTGTTGGCCGGCGAGTTGTGCGAGGCCGAGTAGTGCTGTGCGGTGACCACGCCGAGCGCCACGTCGCCCATGTCGTTCAACTGGTCGTCGTCGGTGATGTCGCCCGTGCCGATGAGCTTGATGCCTGACTTGTCGAGTCCGCGCTCGGCGAACTGCTTCATGAAGGCCGCGCCCTGGCCGGAGGGGAGGAAAACGAACACCGCATCGGGGTTGGCGTCACGCACCTTCTGCAGGAAGGGCGCGAAATCGGGGCTCTTCAGCGGCGAGCGGATCTCGGCCACCACCTCGCCACCGTTCAGCTGAAACTGGCTCTTGAAGAACTTCTCGGCGTCGATGCCCGGCGCGTAGTCGGCCACCATGGTGACGACCTTCTTGATCTTGTTCTTGCCTGCCCACTCGCCCATGCTCACCGCGGCCTGCGGCAGCGTGAAGCTGGTGCGCACGATGTAGGGCGAGGCGGTGGTGATGACCGAGGTGGCGGCGGCCGTCACGACCATCGGTGTCTTGCTTTGCGTGGCGATGGGCGCGGTGGCCATGGCGAGCGGCGTGAGGCCGAAGCCGGCCAGCACGTCGACCTTGTCGTTCACCACCAGCTCCTGCGCGATGCGGCGGGTGGAGTCGGCCACGCCGGCGTCGTCCTTGATGATGAGTTCGATCTTGCGGCCGGCCACGGTGCTGCCGTTCTGCGCCATGTAGAGCTTGGCGGCGGCTTCGATCTGCCGGCCGGTGGAGGCCGATTGCCCGGTCATCGGGAGAATGAAGCCGATCTTGAACGGCGCCGTCTGGGCAAAAGCTGTCGATACGCACAAGGCGAGCGCAGCGGCGGACAGTCCCTTCAGGACGTGGCGTTTTTTCATGGGAGTCTCCAAAGCGGGAAGGCGGTGATTGCCAGTGAATGTGCGGCATCGTCGCACCCGCCGGCAATTGGGGTGTTCGACTATCAGCTATGCCGGGGCGACATAGCTGATAGATCGATTTCAATCGGCGCGATACGCCGTGTCGAGCACCACACCGCCCCCGTTCACGCGCGAGACGCAGGCGCACAGGCGCTGGTTGCTCTGCTGCTCGTGGGGGCTGAGAAACACGTCTCGGTGGTCGATGTCGCCCTCGACCGAGAGCACGTCCATCGCGCACAGGCCGCACTCGCCGCGGCAGCAATCGAACAGGGTCTCGACGCCCGCCTCGTTCAGCACATCGAGCAGGCTGCGGTCGGCCGGCACCTCGATGCGCAGCTGGTGGCGCGGCAGCTCGACCCAGAACGGCTGGGCCACATGGTGGCCGCTGTTGCCGAAGGTCTCGAAGCGCAGGTCGGCGCTCGGCCGCCCGGCGCGTGCCCAGGCGTCGCGTGCTGCGTCGAGCAGCCCGATCGGGCCGCACACCAGCATCTGCGCGCGCGGCGCGAGCGCGGCGATCTCGGCCGCCAGGTCGATGCGCTGGCCGGCGTCGCTGCAGAAGGTCTGCAGGCGCTCGCCGAGCGTCTGCTTCAGCACATCGCCAAGCACCAGTTCGTCGGCGTTGCGTGCCGCGTAGCGCATGCGGAGGTCGGCGCCCTTGGCCGCCAGCATCTGCGCCATGCCCGCCAGCGGCGTGATGCCGATGCCGCCCGCCACCAGCAGGAACTGCGGCGCGTTGAACGAGAGTTCGAAGTGGTTGTTCGGCTCACCGATCTGCAGCTCGTTGCCCGTTTCCAGGCTCCACATGAAGCGTGAGCCGCCGCGCCCCGGCTCGGCGCGCTTCACGGCGATGCGGTAGACCTCGGGGTCGTGAAGGCCGACCAGCGAATAGGAGCGCGTTTCTTCGCGGCCGTCGACTATCACGCGCAGGTTCAGGTGGCTGCCCACCGTCCACGGCTTCACGCCGCCTTCGGGGCGGATCTCGAACTCGCGCACCGTGGGGCTCAGGTTGCGGTGTGCCCGGATGTGGGCGGGGTGCCATTGCTGGTTGTTGCGCATGGGAAAGGTCTCAGCGGGTGGTGCGGCGGCGGATCAGGCTCGCGCCGGGCAGGCGCTGCAGGCTCTGGTGGCTTTGCAGCGCATGCCGCAGGTTCTGGTGGGCGATGCGCGCGTGCTCGCGCATCAGGGCTTCGGCGCGCGCACCTTCGCGCTGCACGATGGCCTCGATGACGGCGCGGTGCTGCTCTTGGGCCACGACGAGGATGTCGCGCGCATCGGGCCCGGTCGAGCGCGCCATCACGAAGCCGTTGGGCGAGGCGAAGGGCAGCGTCTTGGCGCGTTCGAGCTGGCGCGCCACCAGATCGCTGCCGGCCATCTCGGACAGCAACGCATGGAAGCGGCCGTTCTGCTCCACGTAACCGGTGAACGAGTCTTCGCTCAACTCGGGTTGCGCCAGCAGGTCGTCGATGCGGGCGATGCAATCACGCGCCTCGGCCAGCAGCACCGAGGTGATGCCGCGCTCGGCCGCCAGCCGCGCGGCCAGGCCTTCCAGCGTGCCGCGCACTTCGATCGCGTCGTGGATGTCGGCTTCGGAGAAGTCTTTCACCGCGAAGCCGCCGTTCGGAAGCGCTTCGAGCAAACCCTCTTCCTGCAGCCGCACCAGCGCCATGCGGATCGGCGTGCGCGAGGCGCCCAGCATCTCCACCAGCGCCAGCTCGGCGATGCGGCTGCCGGGCTTGAGTTCGCCGCCGACGATCAGCTCGCGCAGCTTGAGCTGGGTGCGAACGGTCTGCGAGGTGCTCGGTTCTTCAGTGACTTGGAGTTTGGTGGTCATTGAATGGTCTTTTTGGACGCAAAGATCGCAAAGGGAAGACGCAAAGGTCGCCAAGAAAGAAAGCTTTCACTTTGCGTTCTTTGCGTCTTCCCTTTGCGTCCTTTGCGACAACTCTCTTAAGCAACGCTACGCAAGGGGATCACCTTCGCGGGCGCCTCGGCCGTCACCATCTTTTCGATCAGCTTGCGTGCCCACATCGAGCCGGCGTCGATGTTGAGGTTGTAGAAGGTGTAGCCCGGGTGTTCGTCGATGGCTTGTTGCTGCGCTTCGAGAATGAGCTCGTCCTCGCGGAAGATGTTCGCCACGCCTTCGCGCAGCTCGTGCGTGAGGCGCTGCTCGCCGAGGCAGTAGTTGCGTGCGAAGGCCCAGAAGTAGTGGCAGGTGCCGTCGGTCTCGGGCGTGATGGTGTTGAGCACGAAGCCGTTGACGCCCTGGGACCGGTCGCCAGGGTGGTCGCCCTTCGGCGGCGCGCCGGCGCCGGTGGGCGCCACGCCCACGTCGATGGCGATGGTGCACGGCGCCTCGAAGCGAATGATCTGCCAGCGGTCGACCTTGCCTTCGTAGCCGGTGGCGTGCTTCAGTTGGCCGGCCCAGAAGGGCGGCGCGTCGATGCCTTCCATCCAGCGCGTGACGGTCGCGGTCTTGTCGCCGTGCGTGGCCACGAAGGGCGCCTCCGCCACGGCGCGTTGGCCGATGCTGGAGCCGTGCACGAAGGTCTCGTGCGTCAGGTCCATCAAGTTGTCGAGCACCAGCCGGTAGTCGCACTTCACCGTGATGAGCTTGCCGTCTCCGGCCCAGGCGGGGTCGTCGTTCCAGTGCAGGTCGGGCACCTTCGATTCGTCGGCCAAGGCCGGGTCGCCCGGCCAGACCCAGATGAAGCGGTGCTTCTGCACCACCGGGAACGCCCGCACGCAGGCCGACGGGTTGATGGTCTCCTGCGAGGGCATGTGGGTGCAGCGGCCGTCGCCGTTGTAGACCAGGCCGTGGTAGCCGCAGGTGATCTCGTCGTTGTGCAGCGTGCCCTTGGACAGTGGTAGCAGGCGGTGCCAGCAGGCGTCTTCGAGAGCGGCCACCGAGGCGTCCTTGCGGCGGAACATAACAATCTTTTGGCCGCAGATGGTGCGGCTCAGCAAGGCGGCCTTGACCTCCACGTCGTAGGCGGCGGCGTACCAGGCGTTGAGGGGGAATGACGCAAGAGCGGACGGAAGAGCAGACTTCATGACGACGACTTTCTGAATACGCGTTGTATACAGAGAAAGTCTATTCGCGATCCCTTGGCCCATAAAACAAGGGTTTACCCGCGTCATATGGAGTCGGATGTATTCAGTCCATGGCCTGCTGGCTAATATCGACCCTTTCCGAGCCACGTCTTTCCGAGCCACGTCAGGAGACCCCATGAGCACCCGCACCCACCCTCCGTTCCGCGCCGACCACGTGGGCAGTTTTCTTCGGCCCAAGCGCCTGCTCGAAGCGCGCGAGAAGAAGGCCAAGGGCGAGATTTCGGCGACCGAACTGCGCCGTGTCGAAGACGACGCCATCACCGAGATCGTCAAGTTCCAGGAAGACGTGGGCCTGAAGAGCATCACCGACGGCGAATTCCGCCGCACCTATTTCCACATCGACTTCCTGGAGCAGCTGGGCGGCGTGAAGACCGACATCCCGGTCACCGTGATCCGCCCGGACGGCACTGAAGAACTGGCCCCGCCGGTGATGCGCGTGATCGACAAGGTGCGCCACATCAAAGACATCCAACTCGCCGACTTTCAGTACCTGAAGAGCCAGCTTTCGCCCGGCAGCACCGCCAAGGTCACGATCCCGTCACCGACGATGCTGCACTTCCGCGGCGGGCGCGCCGGCATCAGCCGCGAGCACTACCCCGAGCTCGAGCCCACGTTCTATCAAGACGTGGCCAACGCCTACGGCGACGAACTGCGCTCGCTTGCCGCGGCCGGCTGCACCTATGTGCAGATGGACGACACCAACATGGCCTACCTGTGCGACGAGCACATGCGCGAAGCCGCCCGCCAACGCGGTGACGACCCCAACGAGCTGCCACACCGCTACGCCAAGTTCATCAACCTCGTGGTCGCGCAAAAGCCGGCCGGCATGACGCTCGCGATGCACCTGTGCCGCGGCAACTTCAAGAGCACGCACGCGGCAGCCGGCAACTACGAGCCGGTGGCCGAGGCCTTGCTCGCCGAGATGGACCTCGACGCCTACTTCCTCGAGTACGACGATGACCGCTCCGGCGACTTTCGCCCGCTGCGCTACCTGCCCAAGGGCAAGACCGTGGTGCTCGGCCTCGTCACCACCAAGTTCGGCGAGATGGAAAGCAAGGACGCGCTGAAGCGCCGCATCGACGAAGCCGCCAAGTACGCGCCGATGGAGCAGCTGTGTCTGTCTCCGCAGTGCGGCTTCTCGTCCACGGTGCACGGCAACAACATTGCGGTGGAAGCGCAGCGCGCCAAGCTCAAGCTGGTGGTCGAGACGGCACGCGAGGTGTGGGGCTGAGATCGGCCGCCTTTTTTTGCGTATGACACCCGGGCGTATGCTCGACCGCCATTGTCTTTGTTGAAAATCGCGACAGCCGCTCAACCCGAGCCGACCGATCTACAACGGGCAATATGAGGAGGCCACACCAGTGGCCGCATACACGTCATGCGTTCTTGCACTTTTGCTTCTGTCCGGGCGGCGTGGATTTGCGCCCTGCTACTTTTTACGCTGGTCCCGCCTGCTCGCGCAGAAGCCGAGGACAAGACCACGGACCCCATCCTGCTCAGGTTAACGGCACCAGCGCAGTTCACCGCCTTGCACCTGTCGCCGGACGGCAAGCAGATCGCAGCCATTGGATACAGCGGCAAGTACACCGGGCTGTTCCTGATCGACACCACCACCCTGGCCACTCGGCTCCTGGTCACGCCAGAGCGTGATTTCGGCAGGCTCCGCGAGCCGTGGCGTGTTGCATGGATCGCCAACGATCTGCTGGCGGTGGACTTCACCACTGGAGGGGCCAGGGCACTCGATCTCGACGGCAACGTCATTTCTGGACTCGGCCAGCGATACATCGGACGCCTGCCCAACGTACCGGACACCGTCCTCGCCTATGACGACCGCTACCGCGGCAAGATCGACAAGGTAGATGCCCGCAGCGGCAACAAGCAGCGCTATGAATTCCCCCCGGGGGGGGAGACAACCCGCTGGCTCTGGGACGAAGCGGGCGTGTTGCGATTCGTCGTCACACAAGACACAGCGTTCTGGACCGACGACACCAAGGTCACCTACTGGTATCGCTCGAACCAGACCTCGGACTGGCAAAAGCTGGATGTATTCCCCATCACGGAAGATCATTGGGTACCGATCAGTGTCGGCAACGACCCGGACTCGTTGATCGTCTACTCGCGGCACGAGCGTGACACATGGGCTCTGTTTCACTACGACACGCGCACTCGCCGACACTTGGACTTGATGGCCGGCGCCGAGACTCAGGACATCGCGGCAAGCTTTGAAACCAATACCGAGGAACTGCTCAGCGTCACAACGTCAGGCCTGAAACCGACAAGGATTTGGTTTAGCGCGCGCTGGGCAGCCCTTCAGAAGGCAGTCGATCAGGCCCTGCCCGATCACATCAACGTGCTCAGCGGCAACCCTCAAGGCAAAGTACTGGTGTTTTCATACGCCGACGTCGACCCCGGGCGCTGGCACGTGCTCGACACGCGCGAGATGATGTTGCGGGAAGTGGTGTCGTCCAGGAAAGACATCGCGCCTGGTGAAATGCTACCCATGAAGGTGCTGCGCTATCCAGCGGCCGATGGCTTCAGCATTCCGGCCTATTTCACCCAACCCAGCTCTCGGGATTCGGCCTCCCTACCTCCATTGGTGGTGCTGATCCACGGTGGCCCGACCGTGCGAGACGACTGGGGTTGGGACGAGGAAGTCCAGGCCCTGGCGACCCACGGCTATGCAGTTTTTCAGCCTCAGTTCCGGGGCTCCAGCGGCTTCGGCAAGAAATTTCAAGAGTCCGGCTATGGGCAGTGGGGGCTCGCCATGCAGGACGACATCACCGCAGGCGTGGAATATCTGATCGCGCAGAAGTTGGTCGACCCCGCTCGAATCTGCATCTATGGCGCGAGCTACGGAGGTTATGCGGCCTTGTGGGGACTGGCCAAGACGCCCGACCTGTACAAGTGCGGCGTCAGCCTTGCCGGCGTATCCGATATCGAACACATGCTTACGGATCAATCAGACAGAAATTACGACAAAGAAGCCAGGCAATTTCAGTTGTCACGCATTGGCGATCTTGCGACCAACAAGCAGAAATTCGACAGTGTCTCTCCCCTCAAGAGTGCGGCCCGGATCAAGGCCCCTGTGCTGTTAGCTCATGGCGAGTTCGACACACGCGTTCCTATCTCTCACGGACAGAAAATGAGAGATGCGCTGCGCGCAAATGGCAAGAGCGTCGAGTGGTTGACGTTTGCGAACGGCGGCCATGGTCTAGGCAAGCCTGACCGTCAGCGCTTCTACGACGCGTTGTTGGCTTTCTTGGGCAAGCACATCGGTGCGGGAGTGAATGCCATGTCCCCCGCGAAAGTTGACAGCACCGCGTCTGAAGTGCACCGCATTGAGCGCTAGCCCCGTCGCCGTTCCCATGCACGCGCCAATGGCAGGTTGGCTCAACGGAACGGCTTGCTCAGAAACCGCGAGCCGGCCAACCCGAACCGCCACGGCACGTCCACCGCCTTGGAGATGCCGATGCGTGGCCCCGCCATCACTGGCACTGCCTGCTCGGAAGCCCGTAGCTCGAACGGCGCCCGGTCCAGCCGCAAGCCATTGAGATCGCGCGTCACCCCGAGTGCCTGCGCCAGCCGCCCCGGGCCGGCGCACAGTAGGCGCTCGTCATCGAGCCCGCGCCGCTCGCGCATCTGATCGAGCCCCTGCAAGGGCTCGATCGCGCGGATCAACACCCCCGCGCCGTGGCCCGCTTCGCGGCACACGAAGTTCAGGCACCAGTGCAGGCCATAGGAGCGGTAGACGTACACCCGGCCTGGCGGTCCGAACATCACGCCATTGCGTTCCGTGGGCCCCGAGTAGCTGTGCGAGGCCGGGTCTTCGCGGTCGTAGGCCTCGGTCTCGACGACGCGGCCACCGACGTCGTCGACATACACCTGCGCGCCGATCAGCGCGCGCGCCACCTCGTCCGAGGGCGCGAGAAAGTCGATGCGGTGGGTGGCGGCAACCATGCGCGGGCACCTTAGCACCCGCAGGGCTTCGCCTGAGAGTGCAAGGCTTACGGGAACTTGCGGGCGCGGTAAGAGAAGTAGCCGTAGGTGCGGTAGCTCGGCTGCAGCGTGAGCTGGAACGACACGGCGCCGGTGGCGGTGTCA
>Ga0307516_10004895_pt1 | contig 16297 bp, 16 predicted proteins | sample 19_EM_MG_FD_203310 | JGI IMG/M metagenome (GOLD analysis project Ga0307516, IMG submission 203310) | Populus trichocarpa ectomycorrhiza microbial communities from riparian zone in the Pacific Northwest, United States - 19_EM | ecosystem: Host-associated > Plants > Roots > Unclassified | place...
CCGGGGAACTCCCAGCCGGCCTTGTAGGTGGGGTCGACGAGCAGCACCCGGTCCTGCTCGTCGAAGAGGAGGACACCCGCGGCGAGCGTCTCGGCGGTCGGCTCGGGCGTCTGCACGATGTCGCAGACCGGCACGGTGCCGCGGCTGACGGCCTCGGCGATCCGCGAGGCGGTCTCGTACGGCGTGAGGGCGCTGGTGTCGATCGGGTGCGCGTCCGCCGTGAGCCAGGAGGCCAGAGCGGATCGGTACGGATCTATGTGGTCGTACGACCACTGCCGTATGCGTATCTCCCCGTCCTGGAGGTCCGGTGGGACCTCGCGCCGGGCTATGCGCTCACGCAGGATCGTTTCCGCCGGGGCGAGGAGGACATGCCGGACCGCGATCCGGCGTGCGGCCAGGCCACCGAAGATCTCATCCCGGTAGTCCTGGCGCAGGAGCGTCATCGGAATGACCAGGGTCCCGCCCAGCTCGGCGAGCATCGCGGCCGCCGTATCGATCACGAGCCGTCGCCAGATCGACAGGTCCTGGAAGTCGCCGACCTCGGCGAGGTGCTTGGGCGGCAGCAGGTGCGTCAGCCCGCCGCCGATGACCTCCGGGTCGAAGAGCGTGCTGTTCGGGATCAGTTCGATCAGTTCCCGTGCGGTGGTGGTCTTCCCCGCACCGAACGCGCCGTTGATCCAGACGATCACGTTTCCCCCTCTTCAGCCGGCCCCCTGAGGCTTGCCCGCTCCACCCTGCCACGAAAACCAGCCGCAGTTGAGGGCGCACAGACGGACGCCGGCGCCCCTTCCATCGGGGGCGCCGGCGTCATGTCCTGCGATCGAGCCTCGTCAACCGTTCTGTCCGAGGGCGTCCTCGGCCACGTCGGGGCTGTCGGGGGCGACGGTGTGGTCGAGGGTGCTGAGCGTCTTGTCGACCTCGAGGTCCCCCAGTTCCTCGCCGAGGGCGTGGGACGGGGTGATGGCCGCGACGACGAAGCCGGTGGCGAGGGAGGCGATGGCGAGCATGCTGCGCTTCTTCATGCCGGGTTCAACTGTCGAACGCCGTCGGAGTCACGCCCCGCGTCGGGGTGATCGGGACAGCGCCGGGCGTCCCCGGACCAGGGGCCCGGCCGACCCACCTGGGCCGACCGGGTCCATTCGAGTGAAACGATCCTGTCGAAGTCCGTCAGACTCCCGCAGCAGCCGGGTCCGCCCGCCGGGCGAGGGCCGCCGCCGCCGCGCCGACCAGTCCCGCGTCCGTGCCCATCTGTGCGGGCTCCACCCGCAGGCGCCGCACGAAGGACAGGGTCGCGTAGTCGTGCAGGGCCTTGCGCAGGGGTGCGAACAGCACGTCGCCGGCCTTGCCCACGCCGCCGCCGACGACGGCGATGTCGATCTCCACGAGGGTCGCCGTGGCCGCGATGCCGGCGGCCAGCGCCTGGGCGGCCCGCTCGAAGGAGGCCACGGCGACCGGGTCACCGTCCCGGGCGGCGGCTGCCACCGCGGCGGCGGAGGTGTCACCGTCCGGACCGGGCCGCCAGCCGTTCTCGAGCGCCCTGCGCGCGATGTTGGGGCCGCTCGCGATGCGCTCCACGCAGCCGCGCGCACCGCACGGGCACGGGTCGCCGTCCAGGTCCACGCTGATGTGGCCGATGTGGCCCGCGTTGCCGGTCGGGCCGGGGTGCAGCCGGCCGTTGAGGACCAGTCCGCCACCGACGCCCGTCGACACCACCATGCACAGCGCGTTGTCGTGCCCACGGGCGGCGCCCTGCCAGTGCTCGGCGGCCGTGATCGCCACGCCGTCCCCGATCAGTTCGACGGGCAGTCCCCCGGCCGCCGCCTTCACCCGCTGGACCAGCGGGTAGTCGCGCCAGCCCGGCACGTTCACCGGACTGACCGTGCCCGTGGAGGCGTCCACCGGGCCCGCGCTGCCGATGCCGAGGGCCGTGGCGTGTCCCCACAGGGGCGACGCGGTCAGCTCGGCGAGCACCTCCTCGACGGCCCGCATCACGGTGTCGCCGTCTTCCCGGGCGGGCGTGGCGCGCTGCGCGCGAGCCTGGATCCGGCCGTGGCTGTCCACCAGCGCTCCGGCGATCTTGGTGCCGCCGATGTCGAGCGCGGCCACGAGGTCGGTGTGCATCAGTGTCGGATCTCCCCGTCAGACATCGGAACAACCTTGGGAACAGCCATGAAGAGTGTGCGAGCAACCGCGCGGTGACGCGGGCCGGTCTCGCGGTGGGCGCAGGCCGGAGATTGCGGTGGACAGTGTCTCTCGCATCTGACAACGTTGTCCAGGCTCTATGCTCGACGCCACATCCTCATACAAAATCATGGGCCGCCGCATCCCCCATGAACCGCGGCATCCCCGTGGACGACAGGACAGGACGCCGCCCGTGCCCGAGACCCACCGCCGCGCCGAGCGCCTCGCCGGAAACCGCTACGGCAACCGTCCGACCATGAAGGACGTGGCCGCGCGGGCCGGCGTCGGGCTGAAGACCGTCTCGCGCGTGGTCAACAGTGAGCCGGGAGTCACGACGGAGACCGAGCGGCGCGTCCAGGAGGCCATCGACGCTCTCGGCTTCCGCCGCAACGACAGCGCGCGCGTGCTGCGCAAGGGCCGCACCGCCAGCATCGGCCTGGTCCTGGAGGACCTCGCGGACCCGTTCTACGGCCCGCTCAGCCGCGCGGTCGAGGAGGTGGCGCGGGCCCACGGCGCCCTGCTCATCAACGGTTCCAGCGCGGAGGACCCGGAGCGTGAGCAGGAGCTGGTGCTGGCGCTGTGCGCACGGCGGGTGGACGGGCTGGTGGTGATCCCCGCCGGTGACGACCACCGCTATCTGGAGCCCGAGTTGCAGGCAGGCGTGGCGACGGTGTTCGTGGACCGTCCGGCCGGGCGAATCGACGCCGACGTGGTCGTCTCGGACAACTACGGCGGCGCCCGGGACGGTGTGGCCCACCTGATCGCCCATGGGCACCGGCGGATCGGGTTCATCGGCGACATGCCCCGCATCCACACCGCCGCCGAGCGCCTGCGCGGCTACCGGGCCGCCCTGGAGGACGCCGGCATAACGGTGGAGGACTCCTGGATGTCGCTGGGCGTGACCGATCCCGAACGGGTGCGCCGGGCGGCCGAGGAGATGCTCGCCGGCCGCTCCCCCGTCACCGCCGTCTTCGCCGGCAACAACCGGGTGACGGTCACCGTGATCCGGGTCCTGGCGGAACACCGGCGCCGGGTCGCCCTCGTCGGCTTCGACGACATCGAGCTGGCCGATCTGCTGCAGCCCGGGGTCACCGTCGTCGCGCAGGACGCGGCCGCCCTCGGTCGTACCGCCGCCGAGCGGCTGTTCCGCCAGCTGGACGGCACCCTTCTCGCCCCGGAGCGGATCGAGCTGCCGACCCGGCTGATCACTCGCGGCTCGGGCGAGCTGCCACCGGCGGACTGAGCGGCTCATGGAAGATCACACCCTGGAGGCATTGGGCCTGGCCGAGGCGCCGCGCGATCATCCGCTGCTCTATCCGGGCGGGTGGCCGCGTGACTCCGGACTCCTCGACGGTGACCGGCTGTTGCCCCTCGACGTCTTCGTGCACCCGGACCGCACCGCCGTCCTGGCCGTCGGCTCCAACGCCAGCCCGGCCCAACTGCGCCACAAGATGGCCGAGTTCGGGATCACATCGCCGATTCCGATGGTCAGGGCCCGGGTCACCGGCCTCGGGGTGGGTGTCTCCGCGCACGTCAGCCGCCTGGGGTACGTGTCCGCGTCGCCCTTCGACTCGCCGGGAACCGTACGGGAGTTGTTCGTCACCTGGCTCGACGACGAGCAGCTCGCGGTGGTCGACGCGAGCGAAGGGGTGCCGCTGCCGAACGGCAACTTCCACCGCGCCTGGCTGCCCGCGCCAGAGGTACGCGTCGAGCCGGCGCCCGGAGTGACGCTGCCCGGCGTGTACGCGTACGTCAACCGCCATGGCGTCCTGCACGACGGCACCGGTGTGCCTCGCACGCATCCGGGCCAACGGACCCTGATCGGCGAACTCCTCCTGGGTTCCGCCCGGTTGAGGGAACTGTTCGGCATCACCCCGGAGGAGTTCTGCGCTCGGGCACGGGCCGACCGGAGGCTGTGCGAGCGGGGCACCCGGCTGTTCAAGGACGAGAAGCTGGTGACGGCCTCGGGACTGGAGCGGTACGCGGAGGGCGGGGGCTGAGGGTGCCGCCCTCGGGGCGATGGCGCGGGCGGCGGCTTTCCGCCGGACCGTGCGCGCGGCGAGACCGTCACGCCCGCGGTGTGCGGTCCCCGTTCAGCAGACCGGGAGTCCGGGTATCGGGGAGTCGTTGTCGCCGCCCCTGATGTAGACGTCACTGAAGTAGACGTTCGTGTTGCCGCTGTCGTCGTCGGTCTTCGCCCACCAGACGTTGGTCCACCGGCCGTACGTCTCGCGGCGGCCCAGGTTCTGTTGGCAGTAGAAGTAGCTGGTGCCCGCTTTGAGGACGCCGGCCTTGGTGCCGGAGGCGGTGTACGAATCGGAGGTGCGCCAGACCTCGCAGTTGTATCTGCCGCCGCCGATGGCGTGGCAGGAGGGTGCCTGCGTGGTCTCCGTGTCTCCCCCGCTCGAGCCGCCACCGGCCGGCGTGCCGGCGTCGCCGGAACCACTGCCGCCGGTGGTATCGCTGCCCGAGGTCTTGGCCGGGGACGCGGTGGTGACTGGGTCCGCGGGGTCCGTGTCGGGCTTGGCCCCGGGGGGCTTCGCCGCGGTGGGATTCTTGTCGTCGCCCTGCTCGGTGGACTCGGTGGCGTCCGAACGCCCGGCGTCGGCACGGTCGGCCGCGGCGGAGGCGGCACTGGAGGTGACGGACGCCGTGGGCCGGGTATCGGCCGCGTTGTCGCCCTTGTCTTCCAGCACGGCGACGGTGACTCCGGCGGCCACGAGCACGACGGCCACGGCGGCGGTGGCAAGCAGGACACGCCTCTTGCGTCGGGCGGGACCGGAGGCGGAAGGGACGGAGGCGGACACGGGACCGGAGGCGGACATGGGGCCGGTGGCTGCCGGGTCCGATCCGGCGGGGACGGGGGCACCCAAGCCGTGCGCGCGCGGCCCGGTCGGCGCCCCGGGATCCGTGTGACCGATGTGGCCGACCTGGCCGGAGGGTGCCGCCTGCCCGGCGACTGGGGCCTTCCGAGTGGGCGGCGGCTCACCGGCCGCTCCTGGCTGACCGCTGTGGTCCGTCGGCCCGCCGTGACTCGCCGGTGCGCCCGGTGCGCCCGGTGCCGGGAGACCGGCCCCCTGGTCTTCCGGTGCGGCCTGCCTCGAAGCCTCGAACTCCGGCCCGGCCGGTCCGCCCGGTCCCGTGGGCTCCACCGGCCCGAACCCCGCCGGGACCGCCGGCACGGTTGGCTCCGCCGCCGTCGGCCCCGTCCGCACCGGTGCCGGATCCGCCGGTTCGCGCAGCCTCGTCGTCGGCAGGTCGCTGCCGGCCGTGTCCGCCACCGCCTGCAGCAGTTCGCCGGCTTCCCCGGCCTCGGGGCGGGACTCGGGACGCTTGTCGAGGAGGCGCCGGAGGACCGGGCCGAGGTGGCCGGCGCGGCGGGGCTCCGGGAGCGGCTCGGTCACGATCGCGGTGAGCGTGGAGAAGGTGGACGTACGACGGAACGGCGAGGAACCCTCGACGGCCGCGAACAGCGTGGCACCGAGGGCCCAGATGTCGGAGGCGGGGCCCGGGTCCGCGCCCTGGGCGCGCTCGGGGGCCAGATAGTCAAGGGAACCGACGAGTTCGCCACTGCGCGTGAGGTGGGTGGCCGAGCCGTCGCCCGGGTCCTCCACCTTCGCGATGCCGAAGTCGGTCAGGACGACGCGGCCCGACCGGTCGAGCAGGATGTTGCCGGGCTTCACGTCCCGGTGCAGTACGCCCGCGCGGTGGGCGGCGGCGAGCGCGTCCATCACCTTGGCGCCGATACCGGCCACCTCGCGGGGGTCGAGAGGGCCGCGCTCGCGCAGGACACCGTCCAGCGACGGGCCGTCCACCAGTTCCATGACGATCAGGGGACGGCCGTCGACCTCGGTCACATCGTGCACGGCCACCACTGAGGGGTGGCGCACCCGGGCCGCCGCCCGGGCCTCCCGCTGCATCCGCAGCCGCAGACCGGCGAGTTCGGGCCCGTCGGCGTCGGTGTAGGTACGCAGTTCCTTGACGGCGACCTCACGCCCGAGCACTTCGTCGACGGCGCGCCAGACCACGCCCATGCCGCCACGCCCGAGCTGTGCCACGACGCGATAGCGCCCGGCCAGCAACCTCCCGGCCTCGTCCGCCTGTTGGTTCTCCCCCGAAGACACCGCAGCCCCGTTCCTCCGACACGCCCGCGAATGACGTACAGACTACGGGGCAGGGGTGACAACGCCAGCCGATGATCGCGGCTGTGACAGGACCACTACGTCGCGGAGACCGTCAGGCCGGCTCGGCCCGGTGCCGCGAAGCCCTCGAGGTCCGCGCGGGTCAGGCCGCTGCGGCGGGCGACCTCGGAGATGCCGAGGGCGCCGCAGTCCAGGCCGCGCAGCAGGTAACCGCTCAGGGCCTTGGCGGTGGCCGGCTCGTCCATGACGTCGCCGCCGGCGCGGTGGGCGTAGCGGACGAGACGGGCGGCGGCCTGTTCGAAGCCCTCCCGGTAGAAGGCGAAGACGGCCGCGTACCGGGTGGGGATGTGGCCGGGGTGCATGTCCCAGCCCTGGTAGTAGGCGCGGGCCAGGGCGCGTCGGGTGAGGCCGTAGTGCAGCCGCCAGGCGTCGTGGACCTTCGCGGTGGGACCGACCGGCAGGACGTTCGTCGAGCCGTCCGACACGCGTACGCCCGTCCCCGCGGCCGCGACCTGCATGATGGCCTTCGCGTGGTCGGCGGCCGGGTGGTCGCTGGCCTGGTAGGCGGCGGACACCCCCAGGCAGGCGCTGTAGTCGAAGGTGCCGTAGTGAAGGCCGGTGGCGCGGCCCTCGGCGGCCTGGATCATGCGGGCGACCGTGGCGGTGCCGTCGGTGGCGAGGATGGACTGGCTGGTCTCGATCTGGATCTCGAAGCCGATCCGGCCCGGCTCCAGCCCGCGCGCCTCCTCGAAGGCCTCCAGGAGCCGCACCATGGCGGTGACCTGCTCGGGGTACGTCACCTTCGGCAGCGTCAGCACCAGTCCGTCGGGCAGGCCGCCGGCCTCCGTCAGGCCGGTGAGGAAGATGTCCAGGGTGCGGATGCCGCGGTCGCGGACGGGTGCCTCCATGCACTTCATACGGATGCCCATGTACGGGGCCGCCGTGCCGTCCTGGTACGCCCGGGCGATCAGTCGCGCCGCGCGGGCCGCCGTCTCGTCCTCCTCGGCGTCCGGGCGGGGGCCGAAGCCGTCCTCGAAGTCGACGCGCAGGTCCTCCACGGGCTCCTGCTCCAGCTTGGCGCGGACGCGGGAGTACACCGGCTCGGCGAGCTCGTCGGAGAGACCGAGGACGGCGGCGAAGGACTCGGCGTCCGGGGCGTGTGCGTCGAGGGCTGCGAGGGCCTCGTCACCCCAGGAACGGATGGTGTCGGCGGCGAAGACGTCGCCGGGGACGTAGACCGTGTGGACGGGCTGGCGGGTGCCGGGGTCTCCTGGGTAGCGGCGCTCCAGCTCGGCGTCGACCGGCGCGAGGGAGGCGCTGATCTCCTCGCTGACGGCTCCCGCGAGGCTTGTCGCCACCTGCTCCTGCTGCCCTTGCCCCATTCCGCACCCTCCTATTTTCCGCTGTACGGAATCTAAAATCCGTACAGCGAAGTTATCCATGAAGCTTCGAGCCGGTCAACATCCTGCCCCAGGGCCTCACCCGCTGAGTTCACTCCCGTGACGAGAACCTCTGTGCCCCCTTTCGCACTTCGGCTCACACCTTCATCCTGACCTTTGGGGAGGGAGACACATGAGGCACACCACCAGCATGACGCGTCGTATGGGCATGAGATCCGCGGTGGCCACCGCGATCACCGTCCCGCTGCTCGGCACGCTCCCGGCCTCGGCCGCCAAACCGAGCAACCGGCGCCTGGAGGTCATGACATTCAATCTGCGCTTCGCGAGCACCACCGAGCCCAACAGCTGGGCGGTCCGCCGTCCGGTGATGCGCGAGCTGTTGCGCCGCGAGGCACCCGACGTGATCGGCACCCAGGAGGGCCTCTACCGGCAGTTGCTCGACATCCACTTCGATCTCGGACCGCACTGGGACTGGATCGGCACCGGCCGCGAGGGCGGCAGCCACGACGAGGCCGTGGCGATCTTCTACGACACCCGGCGCCTGGCGCCGATCGAGCACGACACCTTCTGGCTCTCCTACACGCCCAGGGTGATCGGCTCGAACACCTGGGGCGCCCGCCTCCCCCGCGTCGTCACCTGGATCCGGTTCAGCGATCTGCACAACAGGGGGCGGGAGTTCTACGTCCTGAACACCCACCTCGATCACGTGAGCCAGTACGCGCGCGTGCGTTCCGCATCGCTCATCGGCGACACGATCAGGAAACTCGACCGGTCCTTACCGTCCGTCGTGACCGGCGACTTCAACGCGGCGGCCCACAAGAACGAGGCCTACGACACTCTCCTGGGCGCCGGACTCGTCGACACCTGGGACACGGCGGCCGAGCGCGGCAGGCTCTTCGCGACCTTCCACGGCTACCAACCGCTGACGCCGGACGGCGACCGCATCGACTGGATCCTCACCACTCCGGGCGTCACGACCCACCGGGCGTCGGTCAACACCTTCGAGCGCGACGGCCAGTTCCCGAGCGACCACCTGCCGGTGCAGGCGTCGCTGACCCTGGGATGAGCCGAGGCCCCCGTGACCAGGGACGGTCACGGGGGCCTCGTACAGCCTGACTTACCGGGCTCAGCCCTTGCGGGTCTTGATCTCCTCGGTCAGCGCGGGGACGACGTCGAAGAGGTCGCCGACCACGCCGTAGTCGACCAGGTCGAAGATCGGGGCCTCGGCGTCCTTGTTGACCGCGACGATCGTCTTCGAGGTCTGCATGCCGGCCCGGTGCTGGATGGCGCCGGAGATGCCGTTGGCGATGTAGAGCTGCGGGGAGACGCTCTTGCCGGTCTGGCCGACCTGGTTGGTGTGCGGGTACCAGCCGGCGTCCACCGCGGCACGCGAGGCGCCGACAGCCGCGCCGAGGGAGTCGGCGAGGGCCTCGATGATCGCGAAGTTCTCCGCGCCGTTGACTCCACGGCCGCCGGAGACCACGATCGCGGCCTCGGTCAGCTCCGGACGGCCGGTCGACTCACGCGGCGTGCGCGCGGTGACCTTGGTACCGGTGGCCTGCGCCGAGAAGGTGACGTCCAGCGCCTCGACGGCACCGGCGGCCGGGGCGGCCTCCACAGCGGCGCTGTTGGGCTTGACGGTGATGACCGGGGTGCCCTTGGCGATCCGGGACTTGGTGCTGAAGGACGCGGCGAACACCGACTGGGTGGCCACCGGGCCCGCGTCGCCGGCCTCAAGGTCGACGGCGTCGGTGATGATGCCCGAGCCGAGGCGCAGCGCCAGACGGGCGGCGATCTCCTTGCCCTCCGCGGAGGACGGCACCAGCACCGCGGCCGGGGACACCGCGGCGACGGCGGCCTGCAGCGCGTCGACCTTCGGGACGACGAGGTAGTCGGCGTACTCGGCGGCGTCGTGGGTGAGGACCTTCACCGCGCCGTGCTCGGCGAGCGTGGCGGCGGTGTCGGCGGCGCCGTTGCCCAGCGCGACCGCGACCGGCTCGCCGACCCGGCGGGCCAGGGTCAGCAGCTCCAGAGTGGGCTTGCGGACGGCACCGTCCACGTGGTCGACGTAGACGAGAACTTCAGCCATGGGATTGCTCTCCTGCTTGGATGAGATGAGGGGCGGTCAGCGACGTCGAGCTCAGATGAACTTCTGGCTCGCGAGGAACTCGGCGAGCTGCTTGCCGCCCTCGCCCTCGTCCTTGACGATCGTGCCGGCCGTGCGGGCCGGGCGCTCAGTCGCGGAGTCGACGACCGTGTAGGAGCCCTCCAGGCCGACCTCCTCGGCCTCCAGGTCCAGGTCGGACAGGTCCCAGGACTCGACCGGCTTCTTCTTGGCCGCCATGATGCCCTTGAAGGACGGGTAACGCGCCTCGCCCGACTGGTCGGTGACCGACACCACGGCCGGGAGGGAGGCCTCCAGCTGCTCGGACGCGGCGTCACCGTCGCGGCGGCCCTTGACTGTTCCGCCCTCGACGGAGACCTCGGACAGCAGCGTCACCTGCGGGACACCCAGACGCTCGGCGAGCAGCGCCGGTACGACACCCATGGTGCCGTCGGTGGACGCCATGCCGGAGATCACCAGGTCGTAGCCCGCCTTCTCGACCGCCTTCGCCAGCACCAGGGAGGTGCCGATCGCGTCGGTGCCGTGCAGGTCGTCGTCCTCGACGTGGATCGCCTTGTCGGCACCCATGGACAGCGCCTTGCGCAGCGCGTCCTTGGCGTCCTCGGGGCCGACGGTCAGGATGGTGACCTCGACGTCGTCGTCGGAGTTCTCGGAGATCTGCAGCGCCTGCTCGACCGCGTACTCGTCCAGTTCGGAGAGCAGACCGTCCACGTCGTCACGGTCGACGGTCAGGTCATCGGCGAAGTGCCGGTCGCCAGTGGCGTCGGGCACGTACTTCACAGTGACAACGATCCTCAAGCTCACGCCGGCTCTCCTACTGCATCGTCATTTTTCGGCTGCCTCTTGCGGGCAGCATAGGCGCCACAAGCGGCCGATCCCGGTCGGGGCGCCCCACGCTCCGAACGAAATATTACTCGCCAGTACACCTAGTTCGTTCCCGCTGAGCAAGCGCTTTGAACTGTGACCTTCGCAACGCAGCGTAATCGGAACTCGACGCCTTCGCAGCAGCGGACGGCGGGCGGGCCATTCAGTCGCTCAGCCCGTGGAAGCGGCCCTGGTGATAGAGGAGCGGACGCCCCGGGCCGGTGGGGTCACCGAGGACGACCTCTGCCAGCACGATGCGGTGGTCGCCGGCCGGTACCCGCGCGACGACCCGGCACACCAGCCAGGCCAGGACGTCGTCCAGGACCGGCACACCCTCGGGGCCCTCGCCCCAGACGGTCGCCGCGCCGAAGCGGTCGGCTCCGCTGCGCGCGAACGTGGCGGCCAGGTCCTGTTGGTGCTCGCCGAGTATGTGCACGCCGACATGTTCGGACTCGGACACCGCGGGCCAACTGGACGCGCCGATGCCGATACCGAAGGAGAGCAGCGGGGGTTCGGCCGAGACAGAGGTGAGGGAGGTCGCGGTGAAGCCGACGGGGCCGGCGTCACCGCGCGCGGTGATCACGGCGACTCCCGCGGCGTGCCGCCGGAAGACGGAGCGCAGGAGGTCGGGCGAGGCGAGCCGAGGAGTGCCGAGGCCGGGCGTGGCCGTCATGGAAGTGTCCTTCTGCGAGGAGTGACTTGGGCGTCCGTAGCTGCTCAACAGCTCGGACAGCGCGCGCTCGCGGTGCGGGCCAGGTCGACGTGGACCCGTCCGAAGAGAAGGAGTTCAGAAGGCATACGGTCAGGCTGACGATAGGTGGTACACACAGTCAAGTGCGTATCGGCATATGGGAGATGCCTCACCGCCCCCGTCACCGGCGTCACACCGCCTCCCCCAACGCGGCGATCACGTCGGCCTTGCGCGGCTGGCCGGCCGCACGTCGGACGATCCGGCCGTCGGCGTCCAGGACCAGCACGGTCGGGGTCTTGAGGATGTCGAGAGCGCGGACGAGGTCGAGGTTGTCCTCGGCGTCGAGTTCGACATGGGTGACCCCCGGGACCAGGTCGGCCACCTCACCGAGGACCCGGCGGGTCGCCCGGCAGGGGGCGCAGAACGCGCTCGAGAACTGGACGAGGGTGGCGCGCTCACCGAGCCGCCCGCCCAGTTCGGCCGCGCCGAGCCGCTTTCCGTCGTCGCGCCCTCGCACCCGTATCCTCCCGCTCCGTCGCCGATGCAGCACTCCGTAGGCGCTCGCCGCCAGGAGCACCGCAACACACACCACCAGTCCGGTCATCGACGGCGTCAGCATTCACGAGACTGAAAAGATTCCCGCACCCCTGAAGTGCCGCCGATGCGGAATGCTTGATTCCCATGGACATCGATGTGAGGGGGCCGCGCTTCGGCGCGGCCGTGACCAGCGTCGTACTGGCGGCCGTGCTGATCACCGGCAGCGCGTGGCTGCTGGCCTGGCAGACGCTGGCGTTCGCACTGGGGGCGGCGGGTGGCATGGGGCGTTCGCCGTACGGCCGGCTCTTCCACACGGCGGTGCGGCCCCGGCTCGGGCCGCCGACCGAGTTCGAGGCACCGGAGCCGCCCCGGTTCGCGCAGGCGGTGGGCCTGCTGTTCGCGGGCGTGGGCCTCGTCGGCTACACGCTGGGCCCGGCCTGGCTGGGGCTCGCGGCGACCGGCGCGGCGCTGGCGGCGGCGTTCCTCAATGCCACGTTCGGTTACTGCCTCGGATGTGAGATGTACCTGCTTGTACGGCGGGCGACGGTACGCGCGGAGTAAAGGTGACTTAAAAGCCCGAGGTGGATCACTCCGCGGAAGTGACGAGAATCTCGCGCCCGACGGGCACCAGGACTGGCTCCCCGCCCGTTCTTGGGGCACGATCTGCGAGATGCCGTAAACCTACGGCTGCGTAACTTTCGGCCTGGAGTCGCCTTCCCAGGCAGAGAAGGAAGGGCTCACACCGTCCATGGCAGAGCTTGTCTACCGTCCCGTCGTTGGTTTCGCCCAGGCCCTGTTCAAGGCCTGGGACCTCAAGATCGACTGCAAGGGTTCGGAGAACATCCCGCGCTCGGGCGGTGCCGTGCTGGTGAGCAACCACATCAGCTACCTGGACTTCGTCTTCGACGGGATGGCGGCACTTCCGCAGAAACGTCTCGTGCGGTTCATGGCGAAGGAGTCGGTGTTCCGTCACAAGATCTCCGGCCCGCTGATGCGCGGGATGAAGCACATCCCGGTGGACCGCAAGCAGGGTGAGACGGCTTACGCGCACGCACTGGACTCGCTGCGGTCCGGCGAGATCGTGGGCGTCTTCCCGGAGGCCACCATCTCCCCCTCCTTCACCCTCAAGTCCTTCAAGTCGGGCGCCGCACGCATGGCGCAGGAGGCGGGCGTCCCGCTGATCCCGATGGCCGTGTGGGGCACCCAGCGGCTGTGGACCAAGGGGCACCCGCGCAACTTCAAGCGCAGCCACACCCCGATCACCATCCGCGTGGGCGAGGCGATCGAGGCCTCCCGCGACAAGTACGCGGGCGTGATCACCCGTCAGCTGCGCGAGCGCGTGCAGGAGCTCCTGGAGGCCGCCCAGCGCGCCTACCCGGTGCGCCCGAAGGACGCGAACGACACCTGGTGGATGCCGGCCCACCTCGGCGGCACGGCCCCGACCCCGGAAGAGGTCCGCGCGGCCGAGGCGCACTGAGCCGCGCGCTCCGCGGCCGGCCTGGGAGTCATCGCTCGCCTCCCAGTGCCGTGGGGAGCGTCTTCCACAGGGAGGGCCGGTCCGGCGCGGCCTTCAGGGGGCCCAGAACGGCGGGGTGCGGTTCGGCGTACAAGACCGGATAGTCCACCTCACCGGACTTCGGGTCGGGGATCCAGGCCGGCCGTTCGCCGTCGAGCGAGAACCGGGCGTCCACGCCGGGCTTGTTGCCGCGCGGATCCTGACGGTGCCAGGCCCCGCTGAAGCGCACGGCGACCAGACCGTGCACGGCGTGGCCGACGCCGTCGTCCTGCAGCAGGCGCTGGTAGCAGAGCGCCGTCGGGATGTCCTCGGCCCGCAGCAGGGCCGTCAGCGCGTGGGCCTTCGCGTAGCAGATGCCGGTGCCCTGTTCCAGGACGTCGGAGGCACGCCAGGTGACACGCGGGTCTTTCGAGTCCTGCGAGTGGGGAATGGTGTCGCGCACGAACTCGAAAGCCAGACGTGCATAGGCATACGAGTCAGCCGCCTCCTTCGCCAGGCGGGCGGCGGTCTCCCGCACCAGCGGATGATGGTGGTCGATGACCTCACCGGGGGCCAAGTACGCGGACCGGTCGGGGGTTTCCTGGATCAGCTCCATGCCCGCAGAGCATAGGAACGCGATCACTCGACAGTCAATGACTTTTCAAGTGATCGCATATCTATGCACAAGCTAGTGCGCCATCTCCTCCTTCAACGCGGCCACGAAGGCGTCCACGTCGTCCTCGGTCGTGTCGAAGGCGCACATCCAGCGCACGACGCCCGTCGCCTCGTCCCAGAAGTAGAAGCGGAACCGCTTCTGCAGGCGCTCGCTCACCTCGTGCGGGAGTCTGGCGAAGACGCCGTTGGCCTGCACCGGATGGAGGATCTCCACGCCGTGCACGGCGCCGGCTCCCTCGGCCAGCCGCTGGGCCATCCCGTTGGCGTGGCGGGCGTTGCGCAGCCACAGGTCCTTGGCGAGCAGGGCCTCCAACTGCACCGACACGAAGCGCATCTTGGAGGCGAGCTGCATGGACAGCTTGCGCAGGTGCTTCATATGGCTCACGGCGTCCGGATCGATGACGACGACCGCCTCGCCGAACAGCGCGCCGTTCTTCGTGCCGCCCAGGGAGAGGATGTCGACGCCGACCGCGTTGGTGAACGTCCGCATCGGCACGTTCAGGGAGGCCGCCGCGTTGGCTATCCGCGAGCCGTCCAGGTGGACCTTCATCCCGTGCGCGTGGGCGTGGTCGCAGATCGCGCGGATCTCGTCCGGCGTGTAGAGCGTGCCGAGCTCGGTGCTCTGGGTGATCGAGACCACCTGCGGCATCGCACGGTGCTCGTCCTCCCAGCCCCAGGCCTGCCTGTCGATCAGCTCGGGGGTGAGCTTGCCGTCGGGCGTGGACACGGTGAGCAGCTTGAGGCCGCCCATGCGCTCGGGAGCGCCGCCCTCGTCGACGTTGATGTGCGCGCTCTCGGCACAGATCACCGCACCCCAGCGGTCGGTGACCGCCTGGAGCGCGACGACGTTGGCGCCGGTGCCGTTGAAGACCGGGAACGCCTCCGCCGTGGGGCCGAAGTGGCTCCGGATGACGCTCTGGAGGTTCTCGGTGTAGTCGTCCTCTCCGTACGCGACCTGATGGCCGCCGTTGGCCAGGGCCAGGGCGGCCATCACCTCCGGGTGGGCGCCGGCGTAGTTGTCGCTGGCGAAGCCCCGGACCTGAGGGTCGTGATGACGGCGAGCGTCGGTCCTCGGTGGGTTGACGGCTTGTCGGATCACGGCTTCTCGGTCAGCCACAGACGCTTTCCGTTCACTTCGGCGGCGGGCTTCTTCCAGACGCCGACGATCTCCTCGGCCAGGTCCTTGACGTCCGTGAAGCCCGCGAACTTCGCGTTGGGGCGCTCGGCGCGCATCGCGTCGTGCACCAACGCCTTCACCACCAGGATGGCAGCGCCGGAGGTGGGCCCGTGCGCCCCCTGGGCGGCACCCGCCTTGGCGAAGTAGTCGGCGAGCGCGAGCGTCCACGCCTCGGCGGCGGCCTTGGCGGCCGCGTAGGCGGCGTTGCCCGCGGTGGGCCTGCTGGCGCCCGCGGCGCTGATCAGGACGTACCGGCCGCGGTCGCTGCTCTGCAGCGCCTCGTGGAAGGCGAGGGAGGTGTGCTGCACGGTGCGGATGAGCAGCATCTCCAGCAGATCCCAGTCGTGCAGGTTGGTCTTGGCGAAGGTCTCGCTGCCTCGCCAGCCGCCGACCAGGTGGACCACGCCGTCGACCCGGCCGAACTCCTTCTCGGTGTGGGCGGCCCACTCCCGGGTCGAGTCCAGGTCGAGCAGGTCGACCGTCTCGCCGGTGACCGTGGCGCCGCCGGCGCCGTAGCGGGCCGCGTCCACGGCCTCCGCCAGCCGCTCGGGGTCGTTGTCCGCGCCGACGACGGTCGCCCCCGCCTCGGCGAGCCTGAGCAGTGTCGCGCGCCCCGCGGGTCCGCCCGCGCCGGCCACCGCGATCACCGCACCGCTGAGAGCCCCGTTCCCCATGTTCTTCGCCTCCTGAGCAGTGGTCCTTGTCTCGCGGTCGCTCACGCGGCGATCCGCTCGGCGCTCTCCGCGGTGATGCCTCTGGTGGAGGCGATCACCTTCTTCAGCTTCTTGGAGAGGGCCTCATAGAACATGCTCAGCGGAAACTCGTCCGGAAGCACGTCATCGACGAGTTTCCGCGGCGGCTGGCTCAGATCGAGGGCGTCAGGGCCCTTGGCCCAGCGGGAGCCCGGGTGCGGGGCGAGGTAGGTGGAGACCAGCTCGTATCCGGCGAACCAGTGGACGAGCTTGGGTCTGTCGATACCGACCCGGTAGAGCTTCTCGATGTCGGCGCAC
>Ga0307516_10004896_pt1 | contig 16294 bp, 18 predicted proteins | sample 19_EM_MG_FD_203310 | JGI IMG/M metagenome (GOLD analysis project Ga0307516, IMG submission 203310) | Populus trichocarpa ectomycorrhiza microbial communities from riparian zone in the Pacific Northwest, United States - 19_EM | ecosystem: Host-associated > Plants > Roots > Unclassified | place...
GCCGTCCTTCACACCGTCGTGCTTACCACGTTTAGGATCGTCCCATTCGACGCCATACCAGACGCCCTGGGTACCGTTGACAGGGCCAACGTATTTAATGGTTCCCAAACAACCCGATGTTGCAGAGAATCTGGTGCCTACGCGCATGGGATCTTGAGCCAGAAATTCCATTGCAAGGTGCGGATCCTCAATCTCAGGCCAAGGTCGGTCGAAGACTCGAACATCATTTTACGTAAATCATCTGAGGCATTATATAATTATATGATTTACTTATGTAAACCAAATTCGCATAAATAAAACTGTTTTAATTTAGGTGTTTTGGGTATTCGGAGAAGTCCGAATAGTGACCTGCACAGCAGGTGAAGTGGTTCCTCTGTTCATTTGCCAAGGTACAACTTGGGTTTTTCTTTTACTATGCTAGCAATTGCTAGGATGGTCAACCATAGAGCTACAGCGGTGCTCTCCAGGGCTCACGCAATTGCTGCGCATATGTCCACAAGTGCGGGCTCTTCTTTGGACCAGGTGAGCAACTCCGTATGCTAACCCAGATCCACCTCAACCTCTCTAGCCAATACTTTTCCAATCCAATGGCTGCACCCGAACCTTCGTATTAAACAGACCAAAGAAGCTCAATGCTCTCAATACCGACATGTTGGACTCGTTGCGACACCAGGTTGAGGTAAGTGGCTGGCAAGTTAATTTGGCCTTTTACAGAAGGATATTATTGTAGCTGTGGTCAAAATCAGACCTTTGTAGAATGGTCATTGGAACTGGAACTGGTCGTGCGTTCTGCGCCGGGGGAGATGTTGCCTGTATGTAATGTCTCATCATGGCATCCAGCTAACTTTCATAATTGCCAGCTGTGCTACAAGACGCTCTACTGGAGGAGACTCGTCCCCGGGCTGTGGAATTTTTCCAGAAAGAGTAGGTTGGCTTACCCCTGGTTGAGCACATTTCTAACAAGCTTCTAGATTTGAACTAGATTACATTTTGTCACAACTTCCCAAACCATACGTCGCTGTCCTCGACGGCATCACAAGTCGGTTTCTGTTTTGAAGACGCTTCTGTGTAATTCACCTCATCATCAGTGGGCGGGGGCGTTGGCCTTGCTATAAATGCGCCCTTCAGGGTGGCAACAGAAAGGACTGTATTTGCTATGCCAGAGACCAAGATAGGGTACTTTCCCGATGTAGGAGCAAGCTACTTTCTATCGAGGCTGGATGGCGAGGTGGGCACATATCTCGCTTTGACGTCAGATAAACTCGTCGGCAGAGAGGTTTTGTGAGTATTCTGTCACTCATTACGTCTATTGCTCACAACTTTGCAGTGAACATGGTATCGCCACGCATTACATCACATCACGATCAGTTTCCAGCCTCCTTTCACATTTGGCGGAATTCGATGATCCTAGTTTCTCACAGATCAACCGCACGATCGAGGAACTGCATGCCGAGCGTCAGCCCCACGAACCAAACAGTAACCTCACGGGCATTGTTCGGCAAGCCTTGGACACTGCTTTCAGTCACAATAGCATGGAAGAGATCTTCCAGAGCTTGGAAGCCTTGGAAAGCGTGTTGGACGTTCGCGTCCGATCCTGGGCTAAGCAAACCTTGGAAACTCTTCACATGCGTAGTCCCACCAGTCTGAAGGTGGCTTTGGCAGCTTTGAGACGGGGTAAGCAAATGACCTTGTCGGAGGCGTTGCAGATGGAGATCAGAATAGCCTCTGCCTTTTGCGTGAGTTGGGATCACCTAGTTTCGCCCATATCTTTTTCATTGCAACCACTTCATAGAATGAAGCAAGCCCAGATTTCCGTACCGGTGTAAGCGCGGTTTTGGTCGACAAGATGGAAGGTCGGCCATCGTGGTTCCCTGACAATCTCATTGGAGTTTCACCTGACATGGTCGAACGATTTTTCTCTGAATCGTCACCCTACCAATCAATCGCGCCGACACTTTTTGTTGGTGATCAGGTCCAGCCCCGGGATTTTGACTTCATGACCTATAGTCTACCGTCTGAATCGGAATTGTCCGAGGCTATTCGATCGTGCTGCAAGGAAGGATCCACCACTATCTTTGACCTACTGGCGAACATGGAGGGAGTTTGTAGGCGCAAGTTTGGCGCCAAGGAAAAGATTCTGGACATAGTACACCGTAAATGCGACCTTAAGACCAGCAACGGGATGACGACTGTCACTTGGAAGGAATGATTGGGCGCTGATCTCTGGATATTGCACTGCACCGCTGGTGAATTATACAATGTAATTTGGGTGGAATGATGTCGGTGTTCGGGCATGAATCCCCATGTTGGCTGCCACCACTAATTTTAATCGTATAGGAAGCAAATTAGCTGGGTCTTTGGAAAACAAGAGACGACATCTTGATTGATCATGAAGTGATCCTGACAGTCAAAGAAAGATTCTGGCAGGGCACCAGCACAGCCTCTAGTAGTATGGCCTATTATGCAGCCGCACGGCCAAGACTCAGCCCGACGATGAATCGTTTGTTGCCGTGGTCGTTGTTCGTGCTGAAACGTGTACCATCGGCACAGACCCATGATACAATCGATATCATGTGACCAGTGTGCTTTTGTAGTCGTAGTACAGCATTAGAATCTCTGAAACGCTCAGACAGAATTCAAGTATCTATTGCTACAGGAATAGTGTGGTTAGCTGTGGATGCTGCACAGTTGCTGTGTATGAAGTGACTCGATGCACAGCTGGACAGGATTAGTTGTCCAATGCGCAACCGAGAGGTCAGAAAAATGACTGTTCAAGTACAGGTACGTTGGCGACCCAGGCCCGTGCGCCTCGTAAGTGCGCGGCTGACAGTGCTAACGTGTGGCGGGTCGTGAATATCAGACACTGCTCTGATTTGTGCTATGCGTAACAAGTCGATGGCGGTCTGCACACAGCATCATTGAAACTCGGCAGAGAAACACTGGCTGGCCATGGTCCAAGGTGGTCAACTGACAGAATCCTTCAACTGCATAGATGTCACCCGTTGAACGCTGATCAGTGATCGGGGGAGGCAAGGTTTAACTGCGGTCAACGTCACTGCATTGGTTGACACAAAGAACATGTACGTAGTAAACTAACTTAGTACCCCAGCACTTGATTGGTTCCGCACTCGGAGGCACCACGGTTCCTGACAACCAGCGTTGGTCGAGTCAGGTCACCCAGGGCACGAGTCAGTTTGTAAACATTGCCCGGTCTGCTTACCTACGGCGTGGCTGGTTGAGTGACCGCGACAGGGGATCAGAAACAAGATGAAATCAGATCTGGCAGAGAGATGGGACGCAACAAACTTAGTGATGCCGCCCAGGTAGCAAATGCTATAGCTCCGATAATCCCAGCCACCGCAATTGTGTGACTAGGGTGGTTCGTTGACAGCATATAATCCTACACTGCAGGTGCCGTATAAAACCACTGTTCCTGGCCTGTGCATATTCAACGTTTTCTTCCACTCACAATCGACTCACCATGTATCCTGTTGACCTGTTACCATCGCCTGTCCACCTTGTTAACGACATCTTCACCCTTCTGCGCTCCGCGAGCCGCAGAGTAACAGCAGATGCAAAGCCCAATCCTGCGGACTTTGACGTCAACATCCAAACAAACACAGGATTCTTGCCTCCTTCTCCACTACCAAACCTGCAAAAGCCCTACGACATATGGGAAGATGCCCTGTCAGAGGCACAACGTGTATTGAAGCTAGGGGAGAATCTTCCCGAGACACACACTCAAGAAAGAGCAGCTGGCGAGCACTGGCGAGAGCGAATACGAACAGTGAGTAAAGGTTAAACACAAAAGATATCTTGCTCACTTCACACAAAGATGCCAGTCCTTGAAGCAGATAGCCTGCTGGCTGATCCGCAACTGGTCCGAAGGGCACATCAAGTCCTTGCTTTCCTCGTGCACTTTTACGCGCACTCCATCCCTCCAGACGTTATTTTCGAGTCAATAGTCATTCCACGGTCACTTGTCACCCCCCTCATGACCGTGTCGCAGGCCCTGAAAATCGCTCCAGTACTCACATTTGCCGACACAGTTCTCTGGAACTGGGAGCTCGTCGACCCTAAGCTGCCAGTGACTCTCGAGAACATGCATTTCGGCAGACATCTTTTCTCCGGAACGGAAGCTGAACGCAAATTTTACTATGGTTCGGCCCGCACCGAGCTGGTCGGAGCGGAGATCCTACATATCATCAATGAATATCACAATCTCCCAAACGTCACCGAGATATCTTCCGTCTGCCAGATAAACAAACTCCTCGAACGGCTATCATTAGCCATTGAGGACATCAACACAAGCATCCAGGCCATGCGGAATGAAGTGGATCCTCAAGTGTTCTTCTGGGAAGCTCGCCCGTGGTGGAACGGAAGCGCAAGCGGAGATTCTGCACCAGCCTGGATCTACGAAGGGGTTGCAGATTCTTCCAGACTGGATCTGAGCGGTCCTTCAGCCGGGCAGAGCAGCATCATGCACGCTCTCGACCTCTTTCTCGATATCGACCACAAACTTCGGCAACGGAGATCTCCCGCTCCATCGGAGAGTAACAAGAAAGCAGATCATGGCTTTATGGAAAGAATGCGACGATACATGCCAGGGAAGCACAGGGCATACTTGGAGTGGATTGCAAGATCCCCGCGGGCGCTGAGGAGCGTAGCACAGGAAACACCCGCCATCCGGGAGCAGTATAATGCTGCAGTGACTACTCTGAAGAAGCTCAGAGACTGCCACATGCGTATCGCATGCCTCTACATCGTCACGATGTCTCGCAGTACTCGACCACCACCAGGATGCCCGATGGCAGCGGTTATGCGGAGGATGGAAAGAGAAGCAGCAAGGCAAGGGCCAGTGACGGGAACGGGTGGGAACGAGCTCGCACTGTTGTTGAAAGCTGGGCGAGATGCAACTTCAAGAGCCGTGTTAACAACGAACTGAGGTACGACTGGAAGGACCGTCCGCTGTCGATTGCATGAGATGGTGTTCATAATATTGCATAGTCGCTTTCATATCCCCACTGAATATTTATTACCCACTGTAGCGATATCTAGTAGATTACTTACCCAGTAGTAGCTTTTTTGCGATCAAACATGGATGTGATGATGGTGGTCGATGTCATCCTGCGCGTCAATAAGCACAAACACGGTCAAGTCGCGTTTTGACCTCGCCCTTCAACACAATAGGATGGTTCAACTCACATCGGGTATCTGCAGCAGGCTGAACGAGGCATCCCCGTCAGAGATCGACGAACTCGGCTCTGGCTATACCGTGCAGTTGCTCTCCATTAAAAAAGTCACTGCCAACTCGACCACAGCTGCCCCCATTGACCGCTATCGCATCATCATCTCAGATGGAGTGCACTTTGTTCAGGCAATGCTTGCAACGCAGCTGAATGATCTGGTCGCGAATTCCGAGATTACCAAAAACTCGGTCGTCATTATCGACAAGTTGACTTGCAACTTCGTCGGAGACAAGAGGTACGATACCGGTTGGCTCTATTCATTGGTTACTTACATCACCTCTCATAATTAGGCTCATTATTGTTCTTGACCTCCATGTTGTGTCTCGCGATGAAGATAAAATCGGAAATCCAACCAATGCGCCTACTTCCGCCCCCCAGCAAGATGCCGAAGTCGCTGCACCTTCTGTGCCACAACCTCAGGTCGCGTCTGACTCTAGGACATCCCAGTCCCGCCCTGCGACGACCAATCGTCCTGGGAGATCGATTTATCCCATTGAGGGTCTTAGCCCCTATCAGAACAATTGGACCATCAAGGCTCTTGTAACGCAGAAATCTGACATTCGAACCTGGTCTAATCCACGGGGAGAAGGAAAACTCTTTAATGTCACTCTGATGGACGAGTCGGGCGAAATCCGTGCAACCGGCTTTAATACCGTTGTTGAGGCACTCTATGACAAGCTAGAGGAAGGGAAAGTGTATTACATATCGAAAGCACGGGTCAATCTGGCGAAAAAGAAGTTTTCTAACATCCAGAATGAATACGAACTGGGTCTTGAAAGGAATACAGAAGTCGAAGAGGTTCGTATTTAGTCATGGATCGCTGGCTTTGGCTAATGGTGTTCCCGTCAGTGCCTGGAAGCAAGCAGCGTACCGATGATTAAATATAACTTTACACCCCTTGCGTCGCTAGAAGAGTTGCAAAAGGACTCCATTTGTGGTACGTACTCGAAGCATGAGTGCAGTGACATGCCAATCGTTGAGTGTAGACGTGATCGGTATCGTCAAGGAGGTCGGACGCTTAGATGAAATAACATCTAAAGCAGGCCGAACGGTGGGTTTTCCTCCATCAGTTCTCCATTACTTTCTGATTTCCCGCACAGGTGCAAAAGCGGGATCTTACACTCGTGGACAAATCACAGTATTCCGTCAGGCTTACGCTTTGGGGAAAGCAAGCAGAAACGTTCGCTGCAGACGACCTTCCTGTGATTGCTTTCAAAGGGGTCAAGGTCTCCGATTTCGGAGGTAAGTCTGGACCATCCTGCCGTCTACTTGTCTCCTCACATCATTAAGGACGATCGCTTTCGATGATTAGCTCCAGTATCATGACCATCTCGCCAGATATCGAAGACGCTCACCTCCTTCGTGGCTGGTATGATGGTATTGGGGCAGAGAAAACGTTCCAATCGCATTCCAGTGCAATATCATCTGGATCTTCTTTCACCGGATTTAATCGCGCTGAGATGCGATCCCTTCTCGATGTCAAGCAATCCCAGCTTGGCATGTCTGACAAACCGGACTTTTTCTCAACCAGGGCTACGGTGATGCATATAAAGAGCGAGAATATCGCATATCCTGCATGCCCTACGCAGGGTTGTAATAAGAAAGTGACAGAGATCAATGACGGTTGGAGGTGCGAAAAATGTGATAAGACCCACCCGCGACCTGAATACCGGTAATTGCACGCCTTCTGTAGCGTCCATGCATCTGACATCTCGCCACAGGTACATTCTATCCATGGCGGTAGCAGATTGGTCAGGACAGGCGTGGTTGCAAGGATTCAATGACGCTGGTGTAGTCGTCTTCGAGAAGAGTGCAGACGAAGTCATCGAAGTCAAAGTATGTACTGTTTCAACCAGTATACACCAGCTGACAGTTCTGGCCAAGGAACAAAGCGATTCCGACTACAACGCCTTGATGGCGCAGTCTGGGGGACGGACGTTCAATTTCAGTTGCCGCGCTAAGCAGGATACGTATAACGTGGGTCGATCAGCTTTCTTGTTGTGACTCAAAGACTCAGTATTCGTCAGGATCAAACTCGTGTGAGATATGGAATCTCCAAGATCAGCCCTTTGGACTATTATGAGGAGGCGAAACTTCTTCGTGACCTCCTCATGACGTCGTCTTGGGCGCAAGGTGCTTGATTGAATGTTTGTAATTGCCCACTGTCTGTACCACCACTCGGCGAAATAATTATCATAAAATACTCATAGCACTGAATCAAGACATTATCTTTGTATAGTATGTCACGGTGGATCTAGGGGGTAGTGGTACACTTGTCTGAAGACTTGCCAAACAACACCTAATCCCTTGACCAATTCTTGCCAGCTTCTCTGTGCAGTAGGTATAAGGTCCGATGGAAACCATTCGAATGCAAGTGTAGAAATCGGTGAAAGAGAGTCCTCGCTCGATTGAGGAGTAAACTGTGGGGGTTCGGCCCCCTTCGTGGGTGTGGTTTGTTCAAGGGGACGTGAACTGGCTGCCGAACTACTCCATGATGCAGAGTGAATCGGAGTCGTTAGAGGGACAAACGTGGACGGCACGGATGTAGGAGATATATTCAAACTTTGTGATGATGGTGTAAAGACGGTGGTCGTGACAAACACCGTTTCCGTGACTGGCGTAGGGAATTGCTCCCAATCCAAGCTACGGCGTGTTACGAATAAATCGAATGCGTGCCGCATTTTCCTAAATTCTGATCCCACATTGGTGAGAAGTATGAGAAGGAACACTATAGGTAATAGACCCAACAGTAAGAGGAGGGAACTGGGCGTGTAGCTCATGTGAGCTCTGGGAGTGTCGGAACGTAGGTGTAGGGTTAGTTTGGGGCAGAAGAACTCTTCTAGAGAGTAATGAAGCATCTGATAACTATGAGGGGTCTGCTGGTGATGCGCCAAGTTTGTGCACACCGACTCAACGGCTACAAAGAAACATTAACGAAGAGAAAGCTGGATCTCTATGGCGCTTACCAGAAGCGGGATCTATCGTCACGTCCATCATTCCAACGGCGAGGGCAAAAGTAGGTATCAAGATATCCACATGTGACTTGTTTATCGCTTTGGATTTCCCTTTCGCATCCGTCGTGGGCTTGGCTTTATCGGACTGCTTGACAACGTAGTCCACCGAAAGGCGACCGCCTTGCTCGCCAACTTGAACCTTGACCCAGGTGATCCAATCATTGCGACTTTTTTCATTGAAAGATGGTCCGAGGTCGATGGCACCTGTTTGATTCTGCTTCCCAGACATACGGTTTTCGAAACGGACAGGAATGCCATCGACGTCCGCGTTAATGATATCAATGTCAACGTGAGGCTGTGCCTCGCAGTCCACCGACGACGACGGGCCAGACGGGGCTGTAGAATCTGTTGCTCGCGCGAGCCCGAATTCAAGCCAGTCCGAATCCGCATCAGGCGGAACATGCATGTGCATACGGACCGCATGTGCATTGGGGAACTTCGAGCCTTCCAAAAGCAGGGGTGTTACAAGGACATCGACCGAGGGTATTATCAACGGTCCGCTGCGTCGTCTTCTGGTCAATGCGCCCTGGGTATGCACAGCAGACGGGGGCGCGATCGCAGATTCCCTATGTCCGGTGGGTGTCTTTGGGCGAGGAGAGAGACGTCTATTTTCCAACGCGAGCTGTGGTCTAGTGTTTCGCCTCGGAACGACCAGTTGGGATATCGAGCGAAGAGCTATTCGCCCACCATCCGATCCGCACCGAGTTGTACCATTGTGTTGCAGTACTGTTCGTCGGGTCTGAGCATCCCGTAGATCCCCCGACATATTATAAACCTCGACAGTGGCACCCTCCGTTTCATTGCGGATGGTTGTCGAGATTGTTTCGGAGTCCGCTGCAAGCACAGTGAACCGCGGTAAGACAACGGGGATTGGATCCGATTCATCTTCTGAACTTGAGTTAGAGTGGGATGTGCGTCCATTCATGATGCCAGAACGGGTTTTGGGTATGACGAGGATGATGCCAGATATAGTAAACGTAAAGACGTTATTTGCGGGCGGGATGATATCGTTCATGTTGATATGAATAGTGAGGGGAACAGAAGGTAGATAAGGGGAGGGGTCAGAAGGTGCACGGCTGCGTCCCCCGGGCGTCAATGGGGCAGAACTGATGGAAGACAATGTCCCCGATGGCGCCAGGGATGTGGGTGATCCCTCGAAAGAATAGTCTGGCAAATGGTCTGCTGGTAAAGGTGCGCGAAGTAAGGAGGACGTGGAGGAATTAGCGGTCATCGGGGGTGCCTGGAGCACGCCACTGCTGGTTACCGCAGACGGGAATTCAAGTGATGGTGGTCTTGTTATGGGTGTTGAAGGCCCCACATCAAAGCCAGTATAACCAGCCCCTCCAGATATTGACCACTGTACTTCCTCACCGGGGGCCCAGTAAACATCAGAGCTCTTGGTGTCCAGAACGACGTCCATCCCCAACATGGTCGCTACTCCCGGGAACCACACGCCTTTACACGTTCCTTTGTATTCCACCTTCATCAGGACGCCCTCTCGACCACTCGATGAATGTCGAGCCTTGCCTGAGATGAGGGTGGACATCTCCCCTTTGACCTCCCTTACCCCAACACGCCTCCTGCTGTCTCCGTTTCCGAGGATGGTCTTCGTAGGCTGAGCCCAGCGAACGCGAAGGCGGTCAGAAGAAGGAAATGTGCCATGGATGACAATACCTCCGGAGCTGCCCTCTGCATATGCTGACGAATCTGAAGATTCGTCGTCTGCCATGTTGCCGTAGGAACCGCTGCGCGAGGCACGAGAAGTTGTGCGAGTAACGTGAGGCTCGGAAGTCAGCTCCCAAGCACCTGGGTCTTCCTCTGCAGATGAGAGTGAGGCAATTGAGGCAGATGTACTTGTTGGGGTGGGAGGGAATATGCGTAACCTTAGGTTATTTGAGAGACAGCGGGGTATGGGTATTGAAATCTGGTTATTGGATGAGTTGAATGTCTCGTGACAAGAGGGATTCTGTACATACGAGGAAGGGTGCTCTAGGTGGCCGCGATGCAAAGGGGACAAAGAGGTCGACAACGGCCATGAAATGTATGTTACTTCTTTCGGTGATTGAGGGTCGTCTCATCTTGGCCGCTGAAAATGTGGACACACGTAGTGCACTTTCGTCACCGACGGACCGCGGAGGCAAGTCCTTTGGGAGGATATATGCGATGCTGTATCCGCTGACTATGATGTGTCCTGTGTACCTGTCGTCCAGAGGGGCATTTGGAGCACTAGCAGAGGAAGAAGACGCGCGACCGGAGTGGAGGGAAGCTGCGGGTTGGACGCCAAATAGAGACAGGTAAGACTTTGAAGAACGCGGGGGAAGATTGAGCGCTCTGGCTGCATTGTTCAGCATGGGACATGTGGAACCGGAGAAGGCGTATGGAACAGAGTTGCTGTCAATCGGGTGAACTTGGGCGGAAAGCAGCTTCAGATTTTCCTCTGACTAGTTTTCAGAAGGGTTGTGCGAGAATGCGACACCACACGCACCAGGAAAAAGTGGAATAGTGGATCCTGGAGAGACGCTATCAACGGGTATCGACAGCTGGATTCACTCGGTCAGGGTGACAGGAGATGTTGCATACACGGCACTTTACCTTGAGATATATTTTGATAGATGCACCATCTTGACCTTGTTTTACCTTGCCTTGGATTGCGAGGCGTGTCACGACGTTGAGCCTGGGTTGCTGGGTCGTTGTAACCTGCGACAAGCCACTAGTCGTGGAGAGCGGGGGACTCAAAGTACGCGTATGACGCGACGGATACATGCGATGGTCGTGGTTGGAGACGAACGCGTTTCCGCGGCTTGCGTGGGCACAGCTTGACAAATGCGTCCAGACTTGGTTAGGTAAGCGACGGGAACCGGATTAGTAAACCACTGGTCACCAGTGCATACTACCAGAGGACCTCCGCGGTCTATCCGGGAAACTAAGTAAGCCTAGTCGGTTGAATTATACGTATGCTTCATATAAACAGCTTGCCAACTCGCTTCGCCTCCTTCCTTCGCGCCCCACGCTCGTCTTCCTCTCGAACTGCCGCTCGCTCGCTCGCAATGACACCCTCGGACTGGTCCCATGTCTCTCCAGGTAGCGACATACCACCTCACTTGCTCTTCACAAGACCGCTCGGGAAATCTCAGGTCGACGACCGTCAGTACAGCGTCATCAAGCTCGAGAATGGCCTGACCGCCATGTTGGTCCATGATCCACACACCGAAAATGCAGCGGCTAGTCTAGATGTCGCTGTTGGTCATTTGTCTGATCCGGTGAGCATACCCGTACATTCCACGCTATTCAGAATCGTCTGCTCACATTTTTAATAGGATGACATGCCAGGTCTAGCCCACTTCTGCGAACATCTATTATTTATGGTATGAACGCCCCATTCTAGCCCCGTAGCTACATTGACAAGTATCTCAGGGCACCAGGCAATTTCCTAAAGAGAATGAGTATTCCGAAGTATGGTCCACCTTCGTCACTAGCATTTTTCACTTACTGTTGCCTTCAGTATCTTTCCAAGAACAATGGTGGTTCAAATGCATACACTTCCTCGTCCAACACCAACTATCACTTCCGCGTCTCTCCCTCCGCTCTCCCAGGAGCGCTCGAGAGATTCTCCGCTTTTTTTCACAGCCCACTGTTCGCACCGTCATGCACCACGCGCGAACTCAATGCTGTGGACTCCGAACACAAGAAGAATCACCAAGCCGATCCCTGGAGGATCTTTCAACTTAATAAGACCCTCTCAAAGGTGGGCCACTCCTGGAGCAAATTTGGAACAGGAAATCGCACCACTTTGACTGCAGCTGGGAGAGAAGCGAAAGCGAATGGCAAGCTTAATGAAACAAGTCTCTCAAACGGAAACAACTTTACCACCTCCAAGGAGCCCTCTCCCATTCCATCACGGATGCCCTCTCCCACCCCTTCTGGCTCATCTGCCAATAGTGAGTTGGATGCTGATGGTGGTTCTATTGGTCGTGAGACTCGACGCAGATTAATGGAATGGTGGAGCAAGGAATATTGCGCAAGCCGTATGCATCTCTGTGTGATAGGCAGGGGTATGCCTTCGTTCCGTGCGCGATGTCTTTTATTTAAACGCCCATCAGAATCCCCACAATATTTGGCCAACATCGTTTCTAGGCTATTTTCGCCTATCCCTAACCGTGGACAGGACCCTCTACCTTTGATTCATGAACATCCCTTCGGACCAAACGAGATGGGCGTAAGCCATCTTTTCTTTTCTTTTTCTTGTGGTTACTCACCAACGGAACATGTCTAGACGCTTCTCTCTGTTCAGACTATCATGTCCTTCCACGCTGTCGAAATATCTTTCCCCCTCGCCTGGCAGCCTCCACTTTGGCAGTACAAGCCAGGCTATTTCTTGTCTCACTTCCTTGGCCACGAAGGTCCTGGGTCGATGTTCACCTATCTCAAAAGCAGTGGATGGATCACGTCCCTCAGTGCTGCCACTCAGGCTTTAGGGCGTGGCTTTGCCATGTTCAAAGTTACGATGTACTTGACAAAAGATGGATTCGGTAAGTGCACGTGCAATGCTCCGAGGTATTCATCTAATTCAGGCAGATAACTACCGGTCTGTCGTTCTCGCGGCATTCAAGTATCTCACGCTTTTGCGGACCTCTCAATTTCCTCGCTGGTATCAATCGGAAATAGCAACCATATCAAAGACTCAGTTCCAGTTTGCCGAGAAACGAGCAGCGGAAGGATATGCAGTTACACTCGCCGAACGGATGTTCTGGCCGGTGCCAACCGACAAACTCCTATCTGCCCCAGTGCTGGTATCTGAGTGGGAAGACAATGAAGGGGAACAGCAGATCCGAAAAGCGTTGGAAAGCATCCAGGTAGATACAAGTCGGGTGGTGCTGATGGCGAAGAAAGAGGAACATGAACGCATCGCTGGTGGCGAGAAGGCCTGGAAAACAGAGAAATGGTATGGAACTGGCTACACCGTGGAACGGTGGGATGACCAGTTTTTGACAAAGGTGCGGGAGGAAATAGTCAGCAAACGGGTTATGGTTCACCTCCTTTTCAGGCGCGCGCTCCCAACGACATCCCGGAACTACGGCTCCCAGGAAAGAATGAGTTCATCCCTACCAACCTCGATGTCGAGAGGCACGATATTGCAGAGGTATCTTAATGTTCGATTGTGAGCGTATCAATATTGACCGACTACCAGCCTCAACGAAGGCCTCATCTTATTACTCGATCAGACGTCTCAGAAGTGTGGTACAAGAAAGACGATCGGTTTTGGCTACCGAAAGCCGCCGTGGTCGTGGATATTCGCAGGTTTTTATATTGCCGTGATTCTATGTCAGAGATGTCTAATGGTGATCGTTTCTAGCCCGGTTGCTAATGATACTGCTCGTGCTGCCGTTCTCACTAGACTTTGCGTGGAGCTTGTGAACGACTCCCTTACTGAGTATACTTATGATGCGGACTTGGCTGGATTGACCTACCATGTCAGTGCGAACGAGCTTGGGATGACATTAACTCTGAAAGGATACAATGACAAACTTCCTGAACTCGCCAAGTATGTCATTGCGGCCGTGAAAAACCTAGAGGCCAAGCAGCATAGACTGAACGTAATGAAAGAAAAGGTTGGTCTACTATTAATAGCCAGAGGTGTCAACAACTCACAGTCAAGATAGCTCAAACGTGAATGGGACAACTTTTTTTTGAACCAAAGTTACCAGTTGTCTGATTATTATGGGCGATACCTACTTACACACCAAGCTTGGACAATCGAGGAACAACTCAAAGAACTCCCAGGCATGTGAACAATGTTTGGCTATGATATCATCTACTAACCTTCGAATGCTTCAGGGGTGAAATTAGAAGAAGTGGAGACCCATATCAAACAATTATTGGAAAGGGTGAACATTCAAATGCTGGTTATCGGAAACATGTATAAAGACGTGAGTGCCTTCTTCAAATCTCTAGATTCGGGACTTATTCCTTGGTATAATGCAGCAAGCTATTGCTCTTTCGGAAAGCGTTGAGCGAATCCTTGATTCCAGCCCTTTGACAGAAGTGCCATCTAGTTTTGCTCTCATCCTCCCTGATGGTAAGAGAGTTTAAAGTGAAAGTTTTTGACTAGAAGTAACATCATCGTAGGATGCAATTTCACGTGGACTGCACCTGTTCCGAATCATAACGAGGCAAATTCTGCGCTCACATACTATGTTCATCTTGGCCAGTTGAATAATCAGCGACAGCGGGTACTCGGCACTCTAATGGCGCATATTATGTCAGAACCAGCATTCAATATCCTTAGAACTAAAGAGCAGCTGGGCTACATTGTTTCATGTTCGCGGTGGACTCTATCTGGGGACTCTCAGTTTGGGCTACGCATCATTGTCCAAAGCGAACGTGGCACGGGATACCTAGAAGAACGTGTAGAAGCATTCCTGGATACCATGGATTCCAAATTCGAGGAGATGGATATCGAAGAATTTAACGACTTCAAACGAGGCTTACAACACAGATGGCGAGAACCTCCGAAGAACCTTGGCGAGGAAGCTTCGAAGTACTGGCAACAGATCGACTCTGGTTTCCTTGATTTCCTTCGACGTGAGTTGCCCAGAGCTTGTTTGTCATGCCTTATCAATGACCGCACATTTGCAACAGCTTTCGAGAATGCTGACCTGCTTGATAACGTCGAAAAACACGAAGTAATGGCCTTATTCCGAGAGCGCGTACATCCGAATGCGCCAAAGCGTTCGAAGTTATCCATTCACATGCAATCACAAAAACCGCGGGCCCCACAGGTTAGCGCAAAAGCCGTGGAAGCATTTGATGGTTTAATCAAAGAAGCAAATCCTGGGATCGATGTGGCAAGTATTAGGGAAGTGTTCAACGAAGCAAATCCAATTGCCTCGGATTTCGTGAAGCACTGGACGGACACCCTATCACAAATCGGTGATGATGCCGCTCGGGATTTGTTGGCGAAACTCCCTGGCCTGATGGAGCAATATCCTGTCCGCGATGAAAATATTTTCTCCCGCACAGCTGATGTGACACGTATCAAGGACATCAAGACCTTCAAGGCTACCCTCGAGGTGTCATGCTCCCCTCAACCGCTCGTTCAATGGAACGATCTTCCAACTTCAAAGCTATAGACTATAATTGCCGTATATCTTGACATTATGTAGGTTTCGTGCTCGCTGTCCCACTACTTATGTAATGAATTCGAAATTACTACCTGGCTGCCTGGATAAGTTAGGTTATCCCGGACAATTTACATGCGTTTTCATGAATGCCAGTTCTTCTGGCTTATCTTCTGATTGCGACGTGGTTACTGCGTTTATTAGCTGGAGGGGGGTGGGGGAATAAACAACTCTTGCAACTGCTCACACCTTCTGATGCATGTGGTGGCACATCAAAGATCGTTTGAGATATTATTGCTGAGGCTTTTCAGCATTTCGTCGGATGACAAACTGGTGTTTTTATACGCATTGAGGGAACAGTGGAGTTGAAATGATGCTATTTCAGAGCAGAGTGATGGATAATAACGACCAGGGGAAAACACGATATGAATGCAAATAAAGACAGCGAGAGCTGGTATGATGAAGAACTAGACAATAAAAGAGCAAGCATAGGAGACAGCTACTTCTTCTTGGAATTAACTAGCTTGGTGGTTTGCTGTGGTTGTGCAGGGGGAACGTAATTCTTGGGTCGGCGGAATAGTAGTACATGAGGTTCTGGAGCTGGGGAAAATTTGAGTACAGAGCATGGCATAATAGTAAGTGGATTGTACCGTGAACTTCGTAATGCTGCCATCCAAGGCTTTGGGTAATCCCGATTCCTCTCCATTCATCCTCTTCCAACAGCCGAAGAGTGCCTTCTTTCTCATCAAAGAATTCCTTCGGAATAAGTTTGAGAAGGGGTTTTGGTAATATAACGTGACGGTATTCGTAGTGGTCGTCTGAATAACGATCGGAGTAATGGATCCTACCAGGCAATGTAATCAGCATATGGACTGATGTGGCGGACCCCAAGTGCCCACTTCTCGATATATTC
>Ga0307516_10004897_pt1 | contig 16294 bp, 18 predicted proteins | sample 19_EM_MG_FD_203310 | JGI IMG/M metagenome (GOLD analysis project Ga0307516, IMG submission 203310) | Populus trichocarpa ectomycorrhiza microbial communities from riparian zone in the Pacific Northwest, United States - 19_EM | ecosystem: Host-associated > Plants > Roots > Unclassified | place...
GATACCATGTGTGAATCGTCATGTTCTTGGTGGCCGAGATGAACGGGGGGTGAGAGAAGGTCTATTCGGGAGTGGTTCTCGCCTGAGTCCCTCCTTGTCGGTTCACAGTAGTCTAGTTGCTCGTCGTTCACCGACCTCTCCGGTTCCGGGAACGGGAAATGGGGTTCTGATGGAAGCGGATATCGGTTGTAGGTAGGCGTGAGTTCGTCCGACCGTCTCCGCGCAATTATCGGGGGAACTGGGCGGCGTTGGCTGATGGTAGCGCTTCGGACTCTCGACAGTTGTATTGCCATATCAGCATCCATAGCTCTTTGTCGTTCGCGTACATCGGGATCGTGGGGGTTCGTGTGTGAACGGTTGAAGGTTGGTGAGTGTCTTGAACCCAACGAGAGGGAAAGCCCTTCAACGTCCGGATCAGCATCTTGGGTACTGTTGGCCCGGTGACGAACGGGCGAGTGAGAGGGGACGCGGATGGAGATAGGCGAGCTGGAGAGAATAGGAGATTCGCTGAGACCAGGAGCCATTGTCGAGCTTTTGGACAGAAGAGTCTACAGGACTTCTGCAGTTTTCTGCAAGCGAGGGACCGATAAACGTTGAATGTGTGTTCTGGACTAGACGACAAGGCGAAAACGTGACAAACCGGAGCAAGAAGTGGTCGGGCGTGGGCAAAGCCTCCGGGAGGATAAGCAGAATTGCAGTTGGAGGGATTTGTGATGAGGTTGGCTCAAACTTCGATCGGTCATTGAATTTGCTGTGGTTACGTCACAGAATACCCTATTGGAGAAACCATACGGATAACGAAAGAGAAAACAGTATCAAGGGCAATCATAAACATTAACAGTACAAGAAAAGAAAGCGACGGCTATTGGCACTAACGAGCAAGTTAGGAATTCCTGTAAATCAGCCGTTGTGGCGAAGGAGGAGTCATGGGGGGTAGCCGTGTCTGGTTACTGGGTGCAGAGACGGAGGAAGGGTAGGACGTAATCGATGGTCGTCGTTCGCGCGGAGACGGCCGAGGTTCCGTAGAAATTGGAGAAACAATCATTGCGAGGGATGGGGAAAGGGTTGGGGGATGACGGGGGGGAGGTACAGGCGACACTGAAGGAGGCGGGGGAAGGGTGACGCCACCTCCGGTCAAACGACGCTTCGGGGATGGTTGTATCGACGATGGGCTAGGGAGTAATCGATCGTCATGTCCAGGCGTGGCGTCCTCGTACTTCCGTTTCACAGGGATTCTAATAACATCCCTATTGACCAAGGGAGGTAGAATAGGGGATGTCCGGTCCCGTCCGTCGTCGCGGACATCGCGTTCTCGATCTCTGCTGGGGCCGGGGACCCCATTGGAGACAAACTTGCGGTCAATGTACTCCTTGGTAGAAGTGGCATCGTAGTAGCCAACCGGGGATCGCGAACGGTCTACATCAATGAGGCCTTCGTCCTCTCTTCGCTTTAATCCTCGCCTGTCGTAGTCGCCGTGGAACGGAGGAGGAGGTCGCTCCACCATAGGCTCTTCGTCATATTTGCGTTTTAAAGAAATGGGTGGGGTTGGCATACCCCTGGGAGGGTCCCTCAACTCGCGCCCAGGCAAAGGTAGCAAGGGAGGAGATGCTGGGGCGGAAGTAGAAGGAGCTCCGGTCGGAGGTGAAGCGGCAGTAGCAGCATTACTCCATCTGCTGGACCACGGAGGCGGGGGAGGCACGTATCTATTCTGCTCGGGTGACTGGGATTGATGATGGTGAGGCGAGGGAGGGATAGAGTGGCGTGATGTTCGATCATCGACAACGGAAAGGGGTCTGGTGGAGGGGGCAGATTCTTGCGGGGAGGTATCTCCAGGTGTATATTTGACCAGTTCGACGAAAAGCGTTTGCGTGTAGGGGCGAGGAAGCTTCTTGTATATCACGGCCTTGGAGGAGGAAGACAGCATACTCTCGGTGTCGATGTAGGTATCCATATCCGGTGGGTCTAAGGACCCAGTCGGTACATAAACCCAGTGAACCGGCAAAGAGAGCACTCACCGACACTGCGTACCCGAACCTCTGAATAAGGATACTTCTTGTTCTTCCTCAAGCAGCAGAGAGGGCAGGTGAAGACGTTCTTGGATGGATCCGCATGGTTGTTCGGGAAGAAGACACACCCGCTGTGGTAGAACCTCTGGCAGGATTCACATTGGACCTTGGGGTAGTTGATTAGGTACTCCGTGCGACCACGGCAGATACATCTGGTCCCATCCGTCCAGTCCTTGTCATAGTCCTGGCCGAAGGTAAGCTTGGGACGCTTGCGCTTCCTGTTCTTGGGTGGAACAGGTTGAGTGGCAAGGAGCCGATGCAACCCCGCAAGATCAAGTCCGTAAGAGACGCTCTCTGAATGGCCAACGACGAATTGGAGTGTGTAGAGTTTACGCATATAGTGCTTGACTCGCGGTAACAACTCCGAACGTTGGTTGGCAGGATGCGATGCGAAGCTCAGGAACTGGCCAACCTGCTGCACGAGTCGGTCGACCCGGAATACTATGGTCTCCACCTGCTTCCACTCGGGGGAATACGTGCGGGAGATCAAAGGAGCCTCGTTAGCAACCTCGACAAGGTGGCAGTAATGCCAGTTTCGGTCCTTGTGGATGGATCCATTCCAATGGTGGTGGTCGCAGAATGGGCAGGAACCGCCACTGCTGGCGCACGCTCCATGGAACCTTGCGAAGCAGTGGTCGCATTGGACCGCGTCAGATACGGTTCCCGGCGCGGGAGGTCGAACGGGCGTGATGCAGATACAGCTGAGGTATTCATCCGTGGGAGGGGTGTCGTCATTGATCTGCGTCCCCAGCATGACATCATCGTAAAGCTTGGCGGTCTGAGCTGGGGTCTGCCGGCGGTGGTTCCAAGGCAGACGCTCGACCCAACGATAATGATCCGCCAACCTCCTCTCGAACTTCTCGAAATTGGGCATGGTGAACATGGTGAGGTGTTCCTTCGCGTAGCTCTTCCACTGCTGGAACATGTTGAACACGTCGCCGTCGGATTCGGCGTGCTGATACACCCCCCTCATCACCATCTCGCACCTGGACTCCAAATCGAGTGCAAAGTCTGTCGTCCTCCTGAGGTCGTTGATCGATGGGATGTTGAAACCTCCCTCGGCACGCGTGACCAATTTCATAGCGTCTTGAGGTTTGATCTTAACAACTCCTGGCTCGCGGTGGAGGATGGCATCCGCCTGTCTCTGGTACTCCTTCGCCCGACCGTGGAAGCCCATGATGCGATCCAAGAGGGTACCATCAACGGGAACGTTCGACTCCGTCTTTGCAAACTCCTCGAGATCGTTCATATTCTTGACCCGCTGGGCGATCAAAGCCTTGGCTCCATCCTCCCAACTTGACCCTGCTGCCTGCTTTGCATTGAGGACCTTCATGTGTCGGCTGTCGGCCGGAAGACTGCAGGCCCGAGCCCTCGCAACGAGGTTCCGAACGTCGTCCATCAACATTCCAGCCTCCCAGTCGTCGATGTCCTTCATCAGGCGATCCCTCAACACGATCTGCTCCACCTCAAACAGCTCTGGGATATACACGTTCAGCGAGGAAGCGGTGATACCCAAGTTCTCGCAGTCCTGGACGAAACCTGGTCGCGACCGTTCTTCCTCTGAGGTGGCGAGGAAGTGGCGTGCCTTCGCCTTGACCTCTTCCGCATCCTTCGCAAGAGTCCGCAGAGCATCCAACTCGGGACCGTCGAACCCCAGACCGTCAACTTCCCTCAGTAAGGCGTAGACATCCTCCAGTCCCCGCTCCGGCCTGTCGTACGGTTCATCCAGCACTCCAGGTTTAATGACATCCCCGGGGCGCGCGGACTTTCGAGCTCTCTTCCTACTCGCCTTGCGTAAGAACATGTTCGCCTGTTCGACCCACTCGTTTCCACGAGAGACGCATCTCCTGAGAACCTGTAGCTCAGGCATCGGGTAGCTGATACGCTCTCCTTCTGCAAGAATGGCGCGGAGAGAGCGAAGCTGTGGCCGGGGGGTAGATGCGAGCAAGTTCATGAGTTTCGACCTCCACGCCTCCGGAACCCGGGCCCTGTCCGAAACCTTGATGAGGATCTCGGTAAGTTCCTCGTCCGAGAATCGTTTCCTCAGTACGCGGCTCGAGAGAGAACATTTGCAAAGCTTCTCGGGGTGATCCATGCAGGTGACCTGAGTCGTACACTGGCAGGTGATCTGGGACAGATAGAGGAAGACCTTGCACACGGAACACTGGTACTGGTCCTCCGGGCGGTCCTCCTCGATGAGAATCTCGCCAAATTTGGAGCCGCGGGCGCGTCTCCTGAGTGCGAACTCTCGGTCAATCATCTCCTTGAAACTGTCGTTCAACCTAGGGTGGGTATGATGTCAGCTGTGGCGTAGATTTTAACGATCAGATCGACGAGAAGTCACGGACCAAAGCGCAGTTTTGATCGAATTTGACTGTTGCGTCACAGTGACCAGGAGCTCGTCGTGCGAGAATACTGGCATTTTTCCGTGCTCTTGATATCGGCGTGCGCAGTCGAGACCGAAAGGTAGCCAATCTGGAGGCGCAAAGTTGACAGCCTCATTAAAGTTAAGCTACGTGAGAGAAAAAGTTAGGAATCGAGAGTAAATAAGACGGCTTCAAACGCAGCCGCACCCCGTGGTTAAATCCGGCGTGATACGCCTTTGGGTAGGTGATGACGAATTCGCCGGCCCTCTGGTTACAAGCATAGACGCGAACACCAGCATCTGTGAGTCTCTTTGGACTCAAAAGTGTCACCAGTTGGAAGAGAAGGTCGGGTTGCGCTTCGAACAAGTCTGGGGCTTCCTTCCGAATGGCGTCTTCGAACAACTCGGCATCCTCCCCTGGTACACCATACCAGGTCTTCGTGTCTCCCCAATGCACTAAAGGGGGGTGAGATGGAGAACTCCTGAAACATAATCAGGGACATACTGAAATTGATGCTGTATGTGTAGTGGTCCTGGGCGTGTCGTAAGAAACGGTCTGGGATAGCTGCAAGGGAATGCTGACCTCGTTGTGCCAGCAGAAAGTAGAAAAGGCCATTCCAACATACGTCCAAGGGACAGTCATCCCGGAGATGTCGGATTTGATGAAACGAAGGAGGGAATCAGCAAGAATGGGAATGTTATTCAAGTTCCAAGGATCCTTCGAGTACTGGTTCATGGGGTGTGTCTCAAGTGTGGGCATAGCGCTATGAGGTAACGCGTCAGAGCTGAATGGACTACGGATAGCTGCCTCCTACCTTCCATGAGTGGTAGAATGAACATCAGCGCCGTACTCAACCTCTACAGTCTCTTTCTGCGAAGAAACGAGCCTCCAAAACTCCTTCTCCACGTCGTCTTCGGAAACAACGAGGTCCTTCCCGATCCTCGACTTGATCGAGTCGTCCTCAATGTGGTCGCCTGGCGGGTGGGTGGCGAACCACATACGGCGGAACTCCCTATCCCGAGCCTGGAAACTGGATAGACTATGTTCTTCGCCTTCGTCGAATCCATAATCGCCTCCGGTCCCGAATAGACAAGTGTGGCAGAACCACTGCCCCTTGGGGATGACGCTCAATGGCGGGTCCAAACAAAAGGTGTGGTATCCTGGCGTGAACTTAACCGAAGTGTTGGTAGCATGATTGGTTGTGACTCACCGCAGTCGCAGCCGTCACAAAGCAGCATCTGGAGTCCGCGGTCAGTCTTGTGACAGACTTCGCACTGGGTCTGGGGCTGTCTCATTAACGCGGGTTAATCACATCGGATGGGCAAGACTGTACCTCAGCTGAGGAAGCACCGTTCCTTGGCTTCCCGTTGACGGCGGTGCCAGAAGAACCTTCGCCGTTCTCGTCCTTCTTTCTCTTGCCTTTCACATTCTCTGAGGTCCCTTCGGGGTCATGGGGATCCCGCTCATCGGGAGGGTCAGAGAGTGTGCTGGAGGCTGAGCTAAGCGGGCTCAGAGGTGGGGAGTTATCATCGTACACGCTCGCGCCTTCTTCCTTGACGGTGAATTCGATATCCCTCTCCTTCTGCCTGGGTGCGCTTGATGCGCTTGAGCGTGATTTCCCACGTGTGCTCATCAGTGTCATGGACGTGTTCGGATTGATGTTGGATTCGCGACCGAGATCAGGGGAGGAGACCCGCTTGTCAACCTTGGAAATGGAAGGATTATTCCGGACCCTTTCACAAAAGTGCTCGTATGGGAGAATGACTCGTGTGTAGGAATTCTTGATTTGGGTTGAGAGACCGGGGATACCTGAAAAGCCGAGAAGGCGGCCGAGGTCCGCCCACTTCTTGCCTTTGTTAACCTCGGAGGTGGGTGAATAAGGAGGAAGGGAAACAAGGCGTAAGATAACATACCACATCATAGCCACCGAGCTTATGGACCTCTTTTCTGAGCAGCCAGAGATCGAGAGACTTGTTGTTTATCGTTGGTACGGAAACGCGGGGATTACCCTGCTGTTTGTGAAATCGGTATAACTGCTCGAGGAAGTTGACTTTGGCTCGTGACGAGGCCTCGATGGAGTTGAGGCATTGGAGCCTTGTCTTGAAACGGAATATCTGTGAACCGAGAAATGGGGTGAGGCAGACGGCGCGACGCGAGAATGTGGCAGGGGCGGATACCTCGGTATCGGTCGTGAAGGGCATCTTCCACGACTCTGGTGGGACAATCTTGCAAATCCCGTAGTTCTTTGCATGTTCTGATATGGATCGAATGTAGCCCAGGGGGTCCTTGAATTCCTCCATGGTGGGGTGGTAGGTAGGGCAATCCTCCAAACCGAAGGGGCGAGGGTGTTTCCTCGGAGGAGGGTTGCGAGGGCTCGTTGTCTTTACCGAGGACATGTCCAACACGGGTGAAACGGCGATGGGTGGCCCGGGGTCGTCGAATGTTCTGACACCCGTGACCTGATAGGATGATTGGGACCTGTCGTCAGAGGAGCTCGCCTGAATCTGCATTGCGGCGAGAGCGTCGGTCTTGGACTTTCGTGGAGCCCGCTTGGGGGTGGAGGTAGATTGAGGAGAAGCGGATTTTGGCTGGGGGTCCTGATCCTGGATCGGCGTAGCGCCTTCGACGGGAATGGCGAGGCAGGAGTAGAAGGCCGAGGCCTGCCTACCAGAGAAATCCGAAGACATTTCGACGGCCGAGAGCGACGGCTGAGCGTCGTCTGATTGTCGGTTTGATTTTCTCCCCTTGGCTGGGAGAGTGGAGGATTCACGCATGAGTTTGGGAAGCAACAGGGATTTGAATGCGGAGGCGCGGTAGCCTGCGTCGGTGTTTTAATTTATTCCCACAATTCCACGCTTCCAAACTCCGCGAATGTAGATAACTCAAAATAAAAAAACGGGCCAGCGGAAAATCCGTTTCTTTTTTAAAAACCAGCCACGGCCTGCGAACGGCTTCGGAACTTCCGTTCAGCCTCGTTTTGGCCCGCTAGAGTGAAGAGTTGTGTCACCGTCTCCCACCGTGCCCGATCCTCATGTCCAGGAGCCTCACCCACCCCGGAGCGCCGATCCAGGGTCCAGCGGGCTGTCCCCTCCTCTCATCTCTTCCGCACCATCCTCGTGCGACCGCGCCGGAGCGCCTCCGCTATTCCAAGACGAAACCTGGTCGGACTGGACTGACCCCCTCAGTTCCCGTGGGCGGGGGGGCATCAGAAGCGTGGTGATCATCGCAATGATCGATCAACCTCACAACGTTCTCAGTCGAACCGTCTAAAGCGTAACCACCACGTAAACACCCCCGGTCAATTCATCCCCCACCCATCTCCCTTCGGAGTCCCGAAACACAGTCCAGGTAACTTACCGCTTCCCACCGCATCCTCTCAACGTTTCTACCACAGAGTTTCTTCTTCGCTCAGGCGATCTGACACCCGATCACCACTTTTGCCCACCTGTCACGTGCTCACGTCCCATCAAACTGGCCTGGATCTCCGCCAGGTCAGCGCTCCAGCCCCCTCTAACGATTTCAAGACAAAGGTTGGTAGCACGCAACTGTATCCCTCAACGGCTGTTTACGGACAACTATCCAAACCAGCGCCGATTCCTTAATTTCCGATAATTTCCCAGGAGCCGCCCGAGACATCGTGGTAGTGTGCGGACAAGCCACCCATGAATCATAACATGCTGAGCACGCTGCTCGGTCTAATAACTGCCATTACGATCTTCGCATGCTTCCGGGCGAGCACCCGGACACCTGGCCGGTTGTCGCCCCAAGGATGTCGGATGTCATATATGTCTCCGTCATACATCCTCCAAACCGGTTTCAACTCCTCCCGGACGAGCTTGAGCGGAAGATATTCCCTGTGGCTCTATCGCGAAGTAGGCTGGGACAACAACCAGGTCCGTTGTTCGCAGGTCGCCAATGAATGATTCATGAACTCAACGTGCTACAGCCATCCGGAGCGCCTGTACTTTTCATTCCGGGAAACGCGGGTTCGTCTCACCAAGTACGTTCCATCGCCTCCTCTGCCACACGGCAGTATTTCTCCTCCCCATATGTCATATCACCCGACTTTTCCTCCCGCTCCCCGACAAGTAAACCGCTGGATATATTTGCCGTCGAATTCAACGAAGACCTCTCCGCCTTCCATGGACCCACACTCCTCTCGGAGCGTGCCTATGCCTCGGATGCAATCCGCTACATCCTCTCACTATACCCCCCCAATACACCAATCGTGGTTATGGGCCACTCGATGGGGGGTGTGGTAGCTACGTCCCTCCTCCCGTCCCCAGATATCTCTGTTATTATCACCATGTCGACTCCGCACACCCTCCCCCCTGCCCGTTTCGATTACCGCATAGAAGGCATATACTCCACTAATTACGGACACCTCACCTCCGATCCTACGCCGATCGTCTCGATCTGCGGGGGCGCGACTGACACGATGATCCCCTCCGAATCCTGTGTCCTCCCAGAACCCAGTTCCCCGAGCGTTTTCCGAAAGACAATATTTTCTTCCGGCATGGAGAGGTGTTGGACTGGGATCGGACATAGAGAGATGGTCTGGTGCCACCAGGCCCGTTGGCAAGTTGCCAGGGCAGCTCTGGAGCTCTCGGCCCTGGCCCCTTCATCCACTTCCCTTACTCGGGCACTCACCCTAGACGCGTGGTTACGAAACGGGCGCGAGTCCCCTCCTATCCTCGACCCTTTCGTTCCGTCTGCCAACGGCGCGCAGATCGAAGTCCTCCCGGAATCCGAAACAGGTTCCTCCTCGGGTCCAACACTGAGGCTCGTCAACCCAGCCTTCCGTGGATCAAAGGTGTTTTACCTGCGCCTGCCGAAGACGCCGGAGGGTGGGGGATTGAGCGGTGGTCCGAACAGTCTCCTGGTCTACCTTGCGGGAGGGGCGATCGGGTCCGTATCATCTTTCAGGCCGGGTTCATTACGAGCTTCGATCTTCAGATGTTCCGCTCCTGGAGAACTGTCGGCGAAACAATGTATTCCGTTGCAACCTACGACGTTGAACTTGCTTCCGGTGACTCACCCCCATCAGGAATTTCCGGTTCCGGGAGCCGGGAGCGACGAGACGGAGGGGATCGTGTTCTTCAAAGGAAAGATTCCGGCCGACTCTGCTGATTCCTGGGTCGCCATAAAGGTTGATGGGGCGAGCGGCGGGGGTTGGGTTATTGGCGGCTTTACCAGCGACTCACTCCGCGTTCGCTCAGACGCCAGTTTATCCAGTTTGTGACCAAATCAACCGACCCCTCTTGATCCTCACATCTGCACCCTCTAGGTCTACTGTTCCATCCTGCCTCAGTTCCTCTCCTAAGACCACCACCTAGCCACACGCCCCTCGAAACCGAAATAACTTTCCCGGGTTTACTGGCGAACGTGTTGTTGGTCTACCGCCTCACACCGAAATTTACATCGCGCTCATGCAAAGGCAAGTCCGAGTTATCCTCTCTAATTCCGACCCAAGGTATGCTGACGACGACTAGATACCTTACTCCCACCCCTTCTTATTCACACCACCCCCGTTGAATCGCATTACCACCGTATTCACCCATCAACCTCTCCACCCTACCGCCAGGTCCTTCTTCATTCTCATGCCCCCGCACCTTATATCCACACCTCTTTTTCCAATAAGGGGTTAAACTTGACGCTGTACACTTCCGGCGAGCCGGAGGCGTGTTACCCAGAATCGATCACCATAACTATCGATTGGTGGACGTCCATTGGGAGATGGGGGTACAGGTATTGGCCAGTGCTGGCAACTTGGTCTATTGGAATCGCGTCGCTCGTAATCTGGCAAGGGTTACGCGTGGTAGTCAATGAGACCGGTGAGACATCCTGAGCATTCAATATCCCGGCATACGTACTCAATACAAGACGCATACACTAGGGGCCACCCTTCCAACGCTCAGCCAAGCCCTCACCACGTTCATTAAATCCCTCCTTCCTCGTCTCATCTTAATCTCCTTCTTAGTGGCCACTCTTCCCCTCCCTACCTCCGCGTACCTCGGACTCTCTGGCGAGTCCCTCTTCACCCTCCTCGCTCCAATCCTCGTACTACTCTCCACCGGTCTCGTCATCATAACCTTCTGGCTCCTCTCTCTCCTCACCCACCTCACTGCAGCTATCACCTCCGCCGTAGGACGGATCGTGGGCGGGAAAGACGGCGAGCGCGAACCCCCGATGCGAACGCGCAGATTGAGAACGACGATAGGCTCGATTACGATTGCGCTCCTGTTAATTTTCTTCCTCGTGCCATGGCAAGTCGCTTTCCTTGGGAGCTACCTGATAATCTTCCACACTACCGTCTCTTCCTTCTGCTCTGCTCACTCGTGGAGGAGGATCTCACACAAGTCCAAAGATTCATCCTTTAGCGCATACCCGCCCTCTCCATCATTTCCTCCTTTCCCTCCTTCCCGTCCAAACCATCACGCTCGGGCGGAAAGCCACCTGTCCAATCAGATTCACAACCACACTCTCCTCACCTACTTCCTACTTCTGACAACGCTTCTCCTCCCACTCTCTGCCCCCGTGTTGGCCGTTTGGGTGCGCACGCTCTTGACGGCGGGTTATACCACCCCATTCGACGGCGACCATAACTTCTTGTACGTAGCCCCTTGGCTATTGGTTGCCGACTGGACCTGGACCTGCGTGAGGAAACAGGGGAGCGTCAAGATTTTCGAAACCGAGTCGTAAGTCCGTTGCCTCCCCAGATCAGCGGCCGCGCTGATCGAAGTTTAACTCCCCTAGCGCAATTCAGAAGACCGCTGTGACCTGGGCGCTCGTCTCCATTGCGGCTGTTGCGTTCGTGTACGGTCCCAGATACACATACCTCATCTCCAGCTTCACGAGCATTGGACTTGGGATCATTTTCTGTGTCTGTGTCGGTCAACGGTATTGGAGGGTGGAATGAGCGTCACGCGTATCACAAAACGGACATTCGTACAACCAGTTCATTCGTGCATGAATGCATTTCTTCTTTCAATTTGCTTCTTACTATTGGCGAAAAAAAAAAGCTCCGATATAAGGGACAGCCCAAGCGTACTAAGAGTGGAATAATGAGGGGAAATGGTAATTGCGGTGGATGGTGTCAAAACTGATGAGGAACGGGAACCGAGATGCAAATGACGAGAAGGAAAGCAGACACGACGAATAAACTCCAATCGCGGGGAACAAGTGGAGACGTTTACTCTTCGCCGGCGGCACCGTCGTCATCCTTGTTCTCGGCCTTGTCTGCCGAAGTCGGTCAGTAAACTGATCGTGAGAGCCAGCCGTTGTAAATTACATACCAGAATCCTGCATGTCCGATGTCCAGAGGGTAAGGTTATCACGCAACAACTGCATGATGAGGGTCGAGTCCTTGTAGCTTTCTTCCGAGAGGGTGTCGAGCTCAGCAATGGCGTCATCGAACGCCTGCTTGGCGAGGTGGCAAGCACGATCGGGGGAGTTAAGGATTTCGTAGTAGAAAACGGAGAAGTTCAGGGCAAGGCCAAGACGGATGGGGTGCGTGGGTGGGAGTTCGGTGACGGCAACGTCGGAAGCAGCCTTGTAAGCCTCGAGGGACTTGTCGGCGGACTCCTTTCGCTTATCGCCGGTGGCGAACTCGGCGAGGTAACGGTGGTAGTCACCCTTCATCTTGTGGTAGAAGACCTTGGATTCGCCGGTGGCAGCAGAGGGGATCAGGTGCTTGTCAAGAACCTCGAGGATATCCTCGCAGATTTTGGCGAGCTCTGATTCGATCTTCTCCCGGTAGCCCTTGATCATGGTGACCTGGGCTTCATTACCCTTCGATTCCTCCTTCTGCTCAATAGAGGAGACAATCCTCCACGAAGCGCGGCGAGCACCGATAACGTTCTTGTACGCGACGGAGAGGAGGTTGCGCTCCTCAACGGTAAGCTCCTGGTCAGAGGAAGCCACGCGCTTCATGTTCTCAACCATCTCTGCGGAGCGGTGGTCAGACCGTGTCAATGGGCGCGAAGAGTGGACAGGACCAACCTTCGTATCGCTCGGCCTGCTCGGCGAGCTTGGCGAGGTAGACAGAGTCTTCACGGGTTTGAGACATCTGAGAGGAGGGGGTTGGTCAGGGAGTGACACGCTGGCGACGCGTCAGGATACTCACTGTCAAAGTGTGGGGAAGGTGATTGATTGAGATCTGTATAGAGAGCGAGAGATGGCAGGTGAGAAATGGCTGAATGCGGTGGGGAACGTAGCAGACGGTGAGCTCACTGGGAGAGGACGAGTGGGGGGTTTCGAGGGGAGATTGTTGTGGATAGAAAGAGAGAGGCGAGCACGGTTAAGGAGAAAGTTTAAAGACGGTTGGGCAGAGGGTTCGGCTGGGTTGAGGGTTACGACCAAACAGGGACAAACATTCTACCAAAGAAGGCAAATCGCAGCGTCGGAGCGTTCCGTTCCTAGCCAACCCATCTTTGTCCTCCACCTCCTCCAAATGGACAGCGGTGGGTTTCGGCTCCGCCCGGGTATTCCGTACACTCGTGGGACTAAATTCCTTATCGGGCACCGGTACATCTCTCCGTCCCCGGTCCAGGCTTCATCTAAAAATTTCGCATCATAATCATATCATGTTCTACACTACCCAACTCTCGTCAAGCTCGTATCAATACCGTTCGTATACAGAGTGAATCATAGAGGATACATCGTGAACTGGCCAACGATAATTAACAAACCAACAAGAATGAAACGCATAGGCGAGAAAACAACATTGGATCATCTACATACAGATCAATCAGATGAATGTGGCGCAAGAAATGGGAAGGCGAAAAGGGTGGGGCCTACGCAGCTCCACCGCAGAGTCTATTATCAACATCAATTACCCTCTCCCACTCCTCGACCTATGCTGCGAATACGTTGGTGACGGCCCGTATTCTCTGGCCGGACTAGCCAAGTACGCCGGGTCCAAGGCCTCCTTCGGATCGTACGGCTTGTACGATGATCGGCTGCTCGATAAACTGCTTGCAACCGATGGCTGCTTCTTCAGACTCGGCCGCACGCTTAATCCGTCTCCAAGAGACATGGTGGACGAGAGTGGGGAAAGGGGTTTGCCAGGGTGCAAGGGTGTCAATCCTGCATTCATGCTTAAGCTCCTATTGTGCGCTGGTGAGCTGCCTTGCCTCGGCGCTTGTGACACGGAGATCGATGGAACAGATACGTGTGGCGAATGACGGGGAGATGGCATGGTGGGGGACCTAGGGTACGGAGAGCCAGACCTGCTGACAGATTCGTGTCTCACCCGCCGTTTGTCCCGAGGATCTCTCTCCAGAGGAGACAGTTGAGCTGGAGACACGGAACGAGGCGTCCCAGACCTATCGTAGCCGACGGCTGGACTGCCAGTTCGGAGTGGCATCATACGCGGGGATTGTTGTTGATAAAGCAAAGGCTGCTGGGGCGAAGCGTGTGGACTCAACATCCCAGGAGCAAGGCTCTGCCCCGACTGACTACCGTAAACGTCCGAGTCGGTCTACCAGACGGAGGCGTGGACCCACTTATAAGCGATCTATTCGCGTCACATCACAACAAGAAAACTCACGGGAGGCTCGACTCCAATTCCGATATTGCTTGAGCCAGTGGAATTCCTCTGCAAACTGTGCGGTGTGGGACCGTTCGAAGGGCTCAACGGTGCGGGAGTCGTCAGATGCTGCGGGGGCCGTCTGGGTGGGCTATACGTGTTTTGGATCTATTCACAGTGAGACCGAACACCTCGAATGGCACAAAGGAAGAACACATACCGGAGGCCCACCGACCGTCGATCTCCTCCAACTGTCAACCAGATCAGGATCCGAGTACCTCAACTCGTCCGCCAGCCTCTGTAGGCTATGCATCGAACGGTGGTCACCCCCACCAGGTCCACTCTTGTGCGGGTGACTCCTAATAACATCCATTAACGGGACCGGGTCCTCTTCTTCTGGTGGGCTTCTAATCGTGAAGTTCGTCGTCGGCGAATACCCATAGTCTGTCTCCAGCGCAGGGGTCCGAACGTTTTCCGCTCGAGACCTACCCGAACTAACTGGCGGTGTGGCCTCGACGCTTCCCTCTTGGATCACGCTCAACTTCCGGCGAGCATCCTCAGATTCTGGTTCAGTCGCCGTGATGTCGAATTGCGAGAACGTCGTTGAAATGGGGCTGGGAGGCGTGGGGGAGTTTCGAGAATAGCCGGGTACCGGGACAGTTACGTTGGGGACGTCCAGTGGTTGCCTAGCATGACGAGAAGTGCCGAAGACCCTGTTAAGTCGGTTCTGGATTCCGGAAGCGGTAGTCCAGCTCCTTCCCGAAGAGCTCGACGGTGGCCTGACCACTCTATCAAACTCGTGAGGGGGCGGGATTGCCATATGCGAGCCATCTTCGGACCTCGGGATCCAACCGTCGGGTGGTATAGAATGTTCTGGGTGGGTAGCAGGGAAACCATTGTGAACGGGTATCGGGAAGGTTTCATCCGTGGGTGAGCGGTCGGCCCAAGTGGTTGGCCGGTGAGACCCAAGGTTGAGATGGTGGGAAGCGGCTTGAGACTGTCTTGGGGCGTTGGACGTCAACTCGACATCGCGGGCAACGTTCCGTGACATGTAGAGCGGTCGACTGCGGATGGTGGAGATTCCATCGTCCGTGATCGATTGTTCGTCATCGAACACGTTCCGGAGGGTGTCATCAAACGGCCCATCCATGAGCAGTTTTCGGCTTGAAATCGCGTCCATCGTGTGATTGTTGGAGAATTCGATGGTCTTGGTACCGACGTAGCCCATCTGTGCGTGGCGCATGCCTTCAATATAGCCCATCTTTCTGCCCTCTTCCCTGGCGAGATAGACGATGTGATCCTCGCGGTACTTCCTAGCTGTGACCCGCGCTTCGGTAGCATCAGCGGCAGCGTCGTCCCTTTCGTGCTCGACCTTGCGTACGACGTCCTGGGCTCTATAGATCTCCTGCTGAGCATTTTCCAGCTGCAGCTTGTACAACCCCAGCTCTGCGCTCAACTTGGCCGCCTCTCCCTGGGCTTGGATCCTCGCTTCGTTAACCGTGGTGAACCTCCGCGCGATCTCGAGTACCCTCTCTTCCGCCTCGGTCACCCGCCGGGTCTCGGACTCTAGTCGCTCGAAAGCGACTTGGAGGAGTTTCTGTGTTTGTTTCGTCTCATACTCCTCGTGTATCAGCAGTCGAACCAATTGTTTGGTTGTTCGTTCAGAATGGGCACGTTCCCGATCCCTCTGAAAGCGTTCGGGGACCTTTGAGCTCCGTTTGCTTCCGTGAACCCGATCGAGTGCAAGGCCATTAGAGGTCGTAGTCGTGGTTATAGTAGAAGTTCTGTCAGTCTCCCGGTGCCGCCTGTGCCCCGAGGAAGACGAAGAAGGGGTCCGGGAGGTGGGAGTCTGGGAGCGATAGTCGTCTTCATTACTGTGTGACAAGACATGCAACGAGGGGAGTGATTAGTGCACAGGCCGGCGTCGGAAAGTGACCATCTGTGACATACGTGAGGGAATCCGTCGAAATCGATGGGCCGGACATGGGAAGGCCTCGTCAGAGAGGAAAGGCCGAAACCGCGGGAGAGACTTGGCAGCCGCCAGGAGGGCCCGGGTTGTATTTGTATGGGGATATATGGAGCCGTCGGTTGTGGGAATCGATACGCGATGTTCCTTCCTCCCTGGGGACTGAACAGGGAAACTCTGGCAAGCTTAGGATGGGAGACGGTGGGTGGTCGTGCCTCGAACCATCCCGGATGGACGCGTTTTTCAGCGGGACGTATCGCCACCGACGGAAATTCGATCCCGGGACTGCGGAGTCACATCCTCGCAAGCAATATTCAGTCTACATACTATTGACCCCTCGCTTCCCTTGCGACATTTGATTCCCGGT
>Ga0307516_10004898_pt1 | contig 16290 bp, 7 predicted proteins | sample 19_EM_MG_FD_203310 | JGI IMG/M metagenome (GOLD analysis project Ga0307516, IMG submission 203310) | Populus trichocarpa ectomycorrhiza microbial communities from riparian zone in the Pacific Northwest, United States - 19_EM | ecosystem: Host-associated > Plants > Roots > Unclassified | place...
ATTTAAAAATAAAAAAAAAAAAAATTTTCTTTTAACCTAAAAACCCCCCCCCCCCCCCCCAACCCAAAAAAATAAAAAAAAAAATGAGACAGGATTGCATCAGAATTAAACTTGGGCTCTATGGACAAACCTGCAGAGGGGACGGGACAGCAAGTATTGCATGTTTTTTTATGAAATATATATTTTTTATTTTCTAAAATTTATTTTTAATATAATATATTAAAATAATAATAAAATATTAATTTAAAAGTAAAAACAAAAATTCTACCCTAGAGTCTTCTTTTCCGCGGATGACGAGGTCTTGAGCAATGCGAAACACGTTGGACTTGGGCTCTGTGGACAAAAAAGCAGAGGGGACGGGACAGCACCGAAACCAGTGAAAGGAAAAAGAAAAGGACCAGACTTGTGTTCTTCGTCTTTCGCTCTTATTTTGTCTGAGTGCATTCATACTTTCCACCGTGTGAACATGTTGACAAAGGCTACGTACGAGATAAGATAAAAAATCAAAACAGTCCAGAAATTATTTGCTAAAGGCAGGGAAAAAAATTCAAAAGCAGCAGCCAGCCAAGCAAATGCCAAATCACTGGTAAAGTTAACCGATCAGCAGGAAATCTTTGCACGGTCTAATTCTGGGACCATACCATCTAGCATTCGAGAGTCTTTTTTTTTTTTTATTGTCGTCAAAATTTTTAAAATATAGCACAAAAAATTATTGTCTTTGCATTCAAAATGCGAGAATACTTGTCTAAAACGAATACTTTTAGAAAGATTACAGGCATATTGCTTTCATACCATTGGCTTAACACTGCCAGCATACGGAATGAAATTGTGAAAAAAAAAAAGGGTTTTCCATGGCTGGTTTATGGTATGGTTGGGCTTGGCAGGTTCATGAGCTTTTTTGCAAAATAAAATCCTTATTTAAATAGGAAATTCTTTGATACTAGAATTAGTTAGTATAGGAGGAGTACAGAGTGTGTGAAAATAAATATATAAACAAAGAGTTTCTGTGTGAAGAATGGAAAAGACTATTTTAGTATCTCTTGTATAAGTTGGCTCTAGCTTTGTGTGGCTTAGAAATGATATCTGGCTAAAGCTTTCAATGGCTAAGAGTAGCTTTGGCTTTTTTTTATGTGGAGACTTGGTGTACTCTCTGAACTTATCTCATGGAAAAGAAAAATATTTTTATAAAAAATTAAATCTTTAGGTGATGTGCCTTGTTTGTTATTAGTGGAGAAGTTGGTGTAAATATTTTCTTACAAATTCGAGTCATCGCTTGTTTGTTGTTCCATGCGCACCAATGATAGAAATGTTGGCTACATTATCCAAGAAAAGTTGTGTCTGCACTACATAGAAAAGGTATTGCACGCATAGAAAATAGTACGTGAATGGATAAACCAAAGGGATCTTAGTGTAGAGATTTTTAATGGAGTCATAAAGATTTTAATAAAGATATGAAGATTTGTTCATGGAGTTATGTTTGGAGACATTGTATCTTATAATAGAGATTGTTTTGTTAGAGATAGTGGAGATAAAGAAAAAGTTACTGCTTTTATTCAAAAGTTTAAAAGATAGTGAAAGATACATTTTTTAGACTTACCTAATCTCAAGTAATGTGTTTTGGAGATTTTTTTTTATTTGTTTAAATTGCATCACATTCTTAATAAATTATTTAAGATATTCCTTGAAGATCAACCTTTTTATCTCTCTTTTCAGGGCATGATATACTTTAATGTCATGATAGTAGTCATGGTGAAAATGACAAAACTTGTTAGGGTTTTTATGTTAATACCACTCTTCATGAAATATATGGATATCGTACAAAATTTCTTTCCTACCTGGGATCTAACACCTTTATATGCATAGTGGTCAATGGTGCGGATAGGAGCTCAGAAAATATTAAGAGATCATAAATGGGATCCCATGGTGCTTTTCTTGAATGTCCTAGTAGGAGATTGGTGTCATTGTGGAGATTCTGCCCTCTAGAAATATAAGTATTCTTATATGATCACACTTGTTTCTTTCACTCAAATATGGTTTTTTATTACATGTCTTTAATTAATTGACAAAAATTTTGTTAAAGCATTCCTATAATGAATATTTATAGAATCCACATATTAGAGCCTCAATGGCCATAAGTACACTTAGATTCTTCATGTTTAGCATTTATTTGTTGAATGTCTATGAATATGTTTTGTGCTTTTATTCTCTTATTGTGTAATGCTGAAGAGCTTAATCATGTTATTTTTACTTGGTATACTAGTGCTAAAATAAGAGGTTAGTTTAACATACAAATTATAAAGATCAAATATGGAGCCAAGATCAATACTGTGATACCATATCAAAGTAGAACAATAAAGTAGAGCATGCGAGCAAAAATCAAGGGAAGATTGATGGAAATAGTCATGCATATGGTTAAGATCTGTTATGGAGTGCTCTTTATAACAAGAGTAGTTTTATTAAAAAGTTGAAGTATTGTGCATATTTTTCAAGTTTGTTTTCATGTTTTTTTCATGAAACTAGAGTTATCGTTATCTTTCGGTGCATATAATGGATTACTGTGTTGTATTACTTATTGATGAAATGAAAGAGGGTGAAGCTTGTCATAACCTATTTTTGGGTTATTCCTCAATTCACACTTTTTCTCTCTTCAAAAATACAAAAAAATAAAAAAAAATGATCAAAAAAATATAACAGTGAAAAGAGGATGCCAGAACGCTAAAAAAATAGTTAAAATTGGTTGAGGAAGTTCAAAAATAAAAAGAGTAAAATTTGATAGTATTTTGTTGACTAATGATAGCCCTGTTGACAAAGAAAATTCAATTTGAGGAAGAAAAGTCTAAAACCAGATGTTTATGGACTCAATTAAATTTTATTGAAGGTTTAATTGAATTTATGGAGGGTTTGATTGCAAGAAAAATTGATTTTGGAGTTAATTTGGGCTTAAATTGGAAGAAATTCAAGTTCTGGGGTCAAAATATAATTTTTGAGAGTTAATTTGGTCAAATCAGGGGCTTGATTGCATAAATATTGAAGTTTGATGGCCAATTAGAGACTTAATTGAAGAAATCCGAAATCAAAAGACCAAAATGAAAAACACGCATAAATAGAGGGGCTGTAATTAAACCGAATCAAGGGCCAAATTGAAGAAATTAGAAGTTTATTGATTAATTGAGGGTCAAATGACATAAATTCAATACCAAGAACCAAAGTGAAAAAGGCGGCCAACTTCAGGGCCGTTGTTTGATTTTTGGCAGGGATGCAATTGCATTGATTTTTAAATTAAAATTGCAATTTAGGACTTGATTGAACAAATTACAAATTGAAGACTGATTTGGACTTTGACATAAGTTTTTGCCACTTTTTCCTTTTAAATGAAACGGCGCGTTTTGTCCAAAACGGTGCCGTTTCATGCATTGTTCATTAAAAAAAAGAGCCCAAAACAGTGTCGTTTTGAACGACACTATAGCCTTTCTTCTTCCCCTGGATGCGCAGAAAACAGGGGAAGAAGAAAGTTTTGTTCCCCTATTTTCACCGACTTCTCTTCCTCTAAAGAGCATCAAAAAGACGCCGACCAAGGACCCCCACTTGCCCAAAACTTTCCACTTATTGGAGGGGCGGCAGCACAGTGGCCGCCCTGTCCTCTTTCTCCCCTATTTTTCGCCTATAAAAACATGGGAAGGGAGAGCACAAAAAAGAGAAAAGGGGGAAGACCGAAGGAAAAAACGAAGAGAGAAAAGAGAAAAGAGGAGGAGAAAAGGAAAGAAAAAGAAAGAAAAAAAAACAGAGGAGGGAGAGGAGGAGGAAGGAGAAGCACCGCCGGCCACCAACACTGCCACCGCGACAACAGCACCTCCGTCGCCAGCAGCACCGCCTCGACGCCACCCCAGGTAACCTCCTGCTACCTAGTCTATTTCCCTCTTGCTCAGCCCCTGCCTGCATTTGCATGCAGAACTTGAATAATTCATGTTTTGCAGCAAATGATGGAGAGGCTGGTTACTGTGCTTATACACAATAACCAGCCCATTAGGTTTTGGGCCAGGTTTGGCCCAGCCCACTGATCTGGGTTGGGTCCGGCCCAGTTTCAAAAACAAATATTTTAAATTAAAAAAATAATTGATTAAAATATATATATTTTAAATTTGTGATTTCCCCTCGTGTATTGTTTTACGTTGTTTTGTTTAATCTCAGTCTGTTTTTTGTCATTTCGAAAAAATACAAATCCGGTATTAAAATACCCGGTTTTCATCAAAACTTTCAAAATACAAAAAAATTTGAAATAAAGAAAAAATATTTTTGTGCATACGACAGTGTCTCAAAGCTAAAAAATCATATTGTGTTTTTCATACACCAAAAAACAATATTTTAGCATGCATTTTGGCTTTAATAACCAATTTATTAAAGTTAAGAGAACACTGACCAAAATTTCAAAAACAACACAAATTTTATTTTGTTTGGTTTTAGTATCAGGAATTAGAAATTTATACGTAAAATGTATTCTCAATATTAAAAAGGTATTTTTTGTTGACAACATAGAACAGTTAGGTTTTACCCCCATTAAGATAAGAACCTCCTTACAGAGGAGGGCTTTTTTAAAATCTTAAACAGACAGGACCAACAATTAGAAACCACAACAAGACCTTAGATTTTATCAGACAATAAAACAATGCAGCTTACCTTAGGTAGGGCGTATTTGGGGTGCAAATACCTTCCCTTTATGCAACCAGTCTCCGTACCCCATCTCTGAGACCAGTTAGGGTTCCTAGTGACCAAAATACTAGGTAGGGACTCCCATTCAAATTTTCTACTAATAAGAGACAAGAATTCCTTGTCTCCCTATATTTGCCAAATACACCATATAGATAGATATTAGCCATTTCCTTGAAAGTGAACGGTCGCCGCGACACCACACACGTGCGATAAAGCTATTATTGTATAGCTAGAATAATATTATTGAGCACCTATACTTGATGGGTGAGTTTCTGAAGACCTAAAGTTCTTATGCTAAGGAGATCGATTACTCTCTCTCTTGTCCTAAAGTTTTGTCAACCATGAAAAGTGCTTTTGGTGATGATTGAAAGAGAATGAACTAGCTTTTGTTCTTTTCCCATAAATAGCGCCATTAGTGAGGTTATGAAAAAACTTTAGATAGAATTGGATTTATCATGGTTTTGTCCTGATTGATAAAGTGGCTAAGGGAGGCAATTATGACTGCCAATTATATACTTAACAAAGTACCTTATAAAAAGCTAGAAAAGACATCATATAAAGTATGAAAAGGTAAAAATCCTTACTATAAATACTTTAAAGTGTTTCAGTATATTGCAAAAGTGGCAGTACCTGATCTTAAAAAGGTCAAGATAGGACCTAAAAACATGGATTATATTTTTATTAGATATACTTACAATAGTAATGCATATAAATTTCTTTTACACAAGTCAAGTTTTAAGAGTATTAATCCTAATACTATTATGGAATCAAGAAATGCTACATTCTTTGAGGTTGTGTTTCTATTTAAGGAAGTATAAGAAATCACTCACTAGAGAGAATGATTGAGACTAGCTCATGTAGTTATCATCAATTAAAAGTTGATGAAGTTGAGCCTAAATAAGTAAAAAGGAAAAAAACCAAAATGTTTGGTCATGATTTTCTAACATATTTGTTAAAAAATGAACCTCTAAGCTATTTCAAAGCAATGTCATGTTCTGAAGCTTCTTATTAGAAGGAGATAGTTAATGGTGAGATTGAATTCGTTATGAATATTCATATATGAAAACTAGTGGATCTTCCACTAGGAGATAAACCATTAGGCCATCAATGGATCTTCAAACAAAAAAATAAAAACTGATAAAATTATTGAAAAATATAAAGCAAGAGTTGTTTTTAAATGATTTAAATAATAAGAATGTGAGAACTATATTGATATATATTCTTTAGTATCAAGAATAACTTTCATACAAACATTAATAGTCACTGCAACTATTAATAAGCTTGAAATACATTAAATAAATGTGAATATATCTTTTTCAAATAGTGGCCTTGATGAAGATGTTCATATAAAATAACCCGAGGGTTTATTTTAAATGGACAAGGGAAAAAAGTGTGTAAGCTTGTCAAATCATTGTATGGTTTAAAAAAGCACCTAAATAATGACATAAAAAAACATGGTTAGTTATCAAATGAGTTCAAAATCAACAAAGTTAATAAATGCATTTATATGAAAAACATAGAAAAAGTTTATATCATTGTACATCTTTTTTTAAGACAAAATATTGATTTTGTGCAGCAATGATCACACGATCAAGTCTACTAAGAAAATATTAAATAATAAATTTAACATAAAAAATCTGGGTGTTGTAGATGTCATAATAGAAATAAAAATTATAAAGACATCTAATGGATTGATATTGTTTCAATCTTATTATGTAGAGAAAATTCTCAATAAATTTTCTAAAGATGACCATAGCCTAATCAAAGCACCAATATACTTAATTGTGCATCCATCTATAAGTAAATGTAAAAGAATAGACCAATTAGAATATTTTTGCATAATTAGGAGCTTGATATATTTTATAAACTGCACAAGACTTGATATTGCATACTCAATTAACAATTTTAGTAGGTTTACCAACAATTCAAATATGTATAATTGGAAAGCAATAAAAAAAGGTACTCAAATTTTTTAGATACACCTTGGATTATGGGTTACTATATTAGTTACCTAACAATATTAGAAGGGTGTAATAATGCAAATTGAATATTTGATAATAAGGATTTAAAATTTATTAGTGGATATATCTTCATACTCAGTAAAACATTTGTGTCATGGAAATCCTCTAACTAAATATGTATCACAATATCCAAAATAAAATTAAAGTTTATTGTTCTTAATAAAATTAAAGAAGAAGCCAAGTGACTTTGGAATTTGTTAGAGAATATCTTATATTAGCAAAAAACAGTGCAAGTTATTCAAGTCCATTGCAAAGTCAATCTGCAATTAGAAAGACAAAGTATAATGGTAATTCTAGACATTTATATTATAGATATAATATCATTAACTACTTGTTGTCAAATAGAATAATTTCCATCGACTACATAAAGTTTGTCACACCCGACATCATGGATACGTTTAAAAATTAAATATTCTTGAAAGAAGAGGTTTCTGACATCTTGTTCTTAGATAGAAAATGATCTTGTTTAAGGAGTCGCCACCCAGTATTATGATCCCTAGGAACCCTAACTCATCAACATAGATTCTATGGCACGGGGATGGTTACACAAAAGAAAAGATATTATCACCTCTTAAGCGTCTTACCTGAGGTAGAATGCATTGTTGTTTTTGTCTTAAATTGCTAAGAGTTTGTTGGTTTATGCTAAGATGGTATGTTTGTAATATTCCCGACTCTAACGTCAGTGAATATTCAACTACAGATATTTCCAACTTTGGCGTTGATAAATATTATATAGTAAAAACAATGGATGATATTCATGACTCTAGAGTCAGTGAATAAACCAGTAAAATAAATTTAAATGAAGGCATACATATTCTTTTTATTTTTTAAAAAGGAAAAAAATATATCGTATATCATATCTGCATTTCACAGTAAAAATCCCTAGATCAATTATACAGTGAAATACCTAAAACATTCGAGGGACCCACAAATAAATAAAAAAAGGTCCATGAATTTTCTGATAGGCGGAATGACCTGTTTGACTAGATATCAAAATAAAAGAGGATGAAAATACAGTGGTAAGGCATAAAGGTGTGTTTTGCCAAACATTCCCTTAGCCTAAAATAGTTTGGGCTGGCTGGGCTGAGGCCCAAGCCCCACCTAGCCTCAGTTTTTTTTTCTTTTTTGGGGGTTTGACCCAGCCTGTATGGGCTGGGTTGGACCTAGTGGCCTAGCCCGATCATGGGTCCAAACCAGTAACCCGATCAGTTACTATTGCAAGCATGTGTGACGTTGTAGGACAAGCTACAGGTTTAATGCCTATCATTTTAGTGATGTCAAGAAGATTTAAGATATGTTTAAATTATATGAGATGAAGTCCTTCATTTTTTTTTTGTGCTTCAATATCAAAGAAGAGAAATAAAGCTAAAATATTAAGTTTTTTTTTTTGGTTTTATAGTAGATAATTAAAGCTAATAATGAAGAGAAATTATTATGGTAATTGCCATAACCCATTTCTGCATAGTTATCAAATCCGGCCCGGGGGTTGACCCTGCCAAGGGGTCGAGTCCCGGGTTTCATAGGTCAACCTGGAAAAATTAAAAAAATTAAAAAAATATTTAAAGTTTTAATATTTCATATGAAAAAATTAATAAAAAAATTCATGTGAATATATGCTATACATGCTATAAATAATGAAGTTTAAAATAATATTTTAAAAAGTTTATTTATCCCACATTGAAAAGATATTATGTTATCATTTTAAGTTGAAATATTTCAACCAATAAAGTATTTATCCCACATTGAAAAAACATAACTTTTTTTCTTGTGAACATAAAGTATATATACTAAAGAGTTTAAAATCTCACATTGAAAAAATAACTTCTTTCTTGTGAACATAGAGTATATATATTAAAGGGCTTCAAATCCCATATTAAAAAGATATTATGTTATCCTTTTAAGTTAATGTATTTAAACCAAAAAGTTTTTTTTTTTCCCACATTGAAAAAACATAACTTTTTTCTTGTGAACATAGAGTATATATACGAAAGGGCTTCAAATCCCACATTGAAAAAATAATTTTTTTCTTGGGAACATAGAGTATATATACTAAAGGGTTTCAAATCCCACATTGAAAAAACATAACTTTTTTCTTGTGAACATAGAGTATATATACGAAAGGGCTTCAAATCCCGCATTGAAAAAATAACTTTGTCTTGGGAACATAGAGTATATATATTAAAGATTTCAAATCTCACATTGAAAATATACTATGTTATCCTTTTAAGCTGAAGTATTTAAACCAAAAAGTTTTATATCCCACATTGAAAAAACATAACTTTTTTCTTGTGAACATAGAGTATATATACGAAAGGACTTCAAATCCCACATTGAAAAAATAACTTTTTTCTTATGAAAATAGAGTATATTTACTAAAGGGTTTCAAATCTCACATTGAAAAACATAACTTTTTTCTTGTGAACATATAGTATAGATACAAAAAGGTTTCAAATCCCACATTGAAAAAGCATTTTTTTTCTTGGGAAAATAGAGTATATATACTAAAGGGTTTCAAATCTCACATTGAAAAAATAAAATATTTTTCTAATATTTATTTAGTGAACTTTAAAAAGTGTTAATAACCAACTAAAAAAAATATGAAAAAAGAGGGGTATAGGAGAAAAACCACATTTGAAAAAAAAACACCAGGTCTCTTCCGGGTTTGCCCGGGTCATGGGTCGACGTGGTTTTGCTGGGTCGTTGCACCGGCTAGTCTTTTACCAAACCCGGACCGGTCCAGCCACCGGGTCGACCGGGTCCAACCACCAGGTTGACCTGTCGGGTCGGTCCAGGTTTAATAACAGTGATTTCTAGGTTATTCCTAAAAATTACTTATTTTTCTTTCCAAAATAAATACCAAAAAATAAATAAAGGCTAGAAACGTGGAAAAAACAGGTCGAGGAGGATCTAAAAAATACACAAAAATCAAGTTGTAATTTTAAAGAAAATTCAAGGCCTAATTGTACCCCATTACACCCAAAACTAAAGAAACAATGCAAATTAAAGGCCAACTTAAATGATTATTGGGCTATTAAGTCTAAGGACATAATTAAATTTTCAATAGGCCAATTTGATTTAATCATGAGCTAAATTGAAGGTTTAATCATGTTTAGGAATTAATTTGGGTCCAATTAAAGGATTTAATTAGGTACAAGGATGTAATTATACTTTAAAAGGGTCAGATTAATTTTATTAGGTGTTTAATTGGTAAAGAATTAGGTCTAGGAGTCCAATTTGGGCTTAATTGAGAAGACTGAAATTTTAGAATACCAAATTTAATTTTTACCATGTCAAATAATTGAAATTAAGGGCAAAATTGCAAGAAAAGTAAAGTTTTTGGGTCAAATTGAAAAATTTCGTAGTCAATGACCATTTTGTAAAAGGTGTCGAACTATAGAGGCTTAATTGATTGAAACCGGGGTGAAGAAAAAATTGAAAGTTTAATGGTCAATTAGGGGCTAAATTAAAGAAATCCAAAACCAAGGATCAAAATTGAAAAGGCTCTGAAGTTCAGGGTTAAAATTGAAGTTTTCTAGGGACTAAATTGCATTAAATCAAAAGTTTAGAGTCAATTATAAGTGCAATTAAAATAAATCAAAAGTGAAAGGACTAAATTGAACTTTGACAAAAATCCCTAAATGGCGTCGTTTTGAAAAAAAAAACCATACGAACTGTTGTCTAGTTACTGTTTATTATCTTCTTTCTTTTTAGCCTGAAAAGACTACTCAACGGCTACTTTGCAGGTGCTTTTAATGTCTTTAACCTCCACCAAATTTGACAAAATCAAACCAAAATGATCACTTGACATTTCTCTACAAACTTGTATTCTTCATTCAAGCTGATTGACACCACATTGGCCATGACGCCAGCCTAAAATGGTCAACTCAGATAGCCTTGAATTGTCTGATTTGACAGTTTATGATGCCTACTTTAAACCAACAGTTAGGATCTTTTCCAACCAAATCAAGAGCCAAAAGTTTTTTCCAATGAAGATAAGATTACTCTCTTACATCCCCTATAAATAGATTTCAATTTCATGGTCTGAGCATGAAGAAATCAGTGTACAAAGTTGGCAAGAAACCATCTTTTCCAGATTTTTTTTCTTCTCCTCCGTCAGCCATACTTTCCCCCTCTTTTTCTCCACCTCCGGTGATGCCACCACCTCCAGCCACCATGCATAATCTCCCCTGTAACACCAGCAACGCCTCCAGCCTCTCTCCTCCTCTAGTCAGGTGAGTTTTCTCCCCTTTTTCCCCTCAAAAACTCCCCTCCTGGCCACTGCATTTTACAGCTAAGTTCAGCCTGAAAAAAAGAAAAAAAAAAGCCCAGGTTTTCTGGGCCGAGGGCGGCTCAATTAGTTTGGTCAGCTCATCCCATGTATATATATATAATAACAAAAACAATTTAGAAAATTCAAAATGACTCCCAAATATCAATGCAGATCACTGTACAACTAGGAATTATTAATTAAAGAATTCTAAACTTGCTTGAAATGAACCCAAATCAAACTCTATGCTAAGGGTGAGAAAAAAAACCGAAAAATTAATTAAACCTAGCAAACAAAAAAAAATAACTGAAAAAACCGAATCGTAAAAAAAACCAATTAAACCGATTAAAATTTTTTAAAAACCAGCCGATTAGGTTTTGATTTTATAAGCAAAAAACCAAAAAAACTAAACCGAACCGAACCCAAACCAAAAAAAAAAAAAAAAACCGAGCCAAACTGAGAAAACCGAGCCAAACCAGAAAAAACCAAGCCAAAACCGAGCCAAACCGGTTTGAACCGGTTTTTTTCCTAAAAAACCGAACCGAACCGAAACCGGTCGGTTTGAACCGATTTTGGTTTTTTTTAAAAAAAAATTCAATTTAATTATTTATTTTAATAAAGATCAAATCGAATTGAAAATGATCCCCTACTCTATGCTAATAAGTATGAGAATTAAAAAATGGCTCTAGACTCATAGTGCACGCCAGCTAATGAAGAGACGTTTACTATAATTTAATTCAATAAAAACGACTCCACATCGACTCTAAAAATCAATGCAGATCCTTCATGGACAAGACTTATTAAAGATTTCTTAAATTGCTTGAAAATGACTTCAAACTCTATGCTATCCTAATAAGAGATTGGTAGCCATAATCATTATATTTTTAGTTTCTAATTATATCTATTAATGAAGTTATTGTATCATAAAACAATACTAAAATGTTAAAAGTGATTTAATTTGTACCCAAATAATTTTATAGACATGATTTATTGAGTGAATTAATCATAAAATTTGGATATCCATCAACTCAATTTTAAGTCTGTAAATATATTTTTTCTTTCATGACTTCTACTTTTGAAAAATAAAGTCATAAATACTTCTACATAATTGTATATTCGCTTCTTTTTTTAAAAAAAGAAGAAGAATATAAAGCATAACCATTTTACAATTTGTTACATTGAAAATTTTAATAAAATAGAAGAAATACATAAAATAAAGTCACTTTAATCCCTATCATAAATAATAGAATGAGAATAAAAAAAAATAAATTGAGAATAATAAAAAAGTGGAGTTAGAATTATTTTTAAAAGCTCACCTACTAGCTTAGATTCTGGGTAAAATGGTTCCTTGAGGCATGGAAACCTCTTCGATTGAGTTAGTATTTGATTATCAACACACTTAATTATTTATATGTTAGTGAATTAATATAAAAAAAAATCAAAACTTAAGCTTTTAAATTAGAATCACTTTTCAATATTTACCAATCTGTTCATTCTCTAGTTTTGAATCTTGCCAACTTCATTTTTTTTAATAGAAACTAGATAGATAGCTTGCGTTATACTACCGATCAAGTTAATTTTTTGCTATCGTGAAAAAAGATGTTCATGCGATATCAATATTTTTAAAGGAGTAATAAAAATTTAAAAATTTAATTACCAAAAAAAATTGCACGTGCTGTTAGAGTAATGACTTGAAAAACAAAAATAAAAGGCCATGAATCGAGTATCTCATGCTTATTCTCACGTAAATGAACAAATTACGAATGAATAAAAATTTAATCTTAAAAAACTTTTGGTTAACATGCAAATTTAAGACGCTCTGAACACTCTATCTTACATAGAAAAAAAAAAAGCTTTTATAGATGTTTATATAGTAAGAATATAAAAAATTAAAATAAAACCCAAGCTTTTACAGGAAAAGGACCTAATCTAAATGGTCTTTGAGGTTAAGCCAAGTGTGTGCACACAAGCCTCACCTCGTGCACAAGCCTCGAGCTTTGAACCTTGTTTAGGCCTAAGTTAAGGCACATGTTTGAGTTTGCTATAAACTAATATTTGGGTTATAAAAGATTTTTTTTCCAACCTATTATATGCTTGGATTTAGATTTATAATTCTTTGACCTATAAAGAATTTTTTTCCCATCCTATTCTTTTGTCAAGTCCATGAATTAAAGATTTTGATTAGTTTATTTCATAATAGTTTCTTAAAACTTAATAATTTTTTCAACTCAAAAACTTCAATTTAAGCCAAAATATTAGGTTTTTTTGATAATTAAAACTAATAATAAAGAGAAATTATTATGGTAATTATTAAAATTAACTCGATATAAGTTTTGGTTTCAAAATCCTCTGTAAAAATGGACTGAAGAATAATATTGTTTTGTTGGTTTTTTGTGGACAGTGTGTAGAAAGAATTTGTAAAATTTTTGACACTTTTCCTCACCTCAATTTTTAGCATAATTTACCTGAAATACATGTTTGATGAGTTAAGTAACAATATCCGAGCTTCTTCTTCTCTTTTTTTCAAATCTTGCTTTTTTTAATTGATATCTTCTTTGAATGTCTTTTTTCTTAAATAATTTTTAAATTTATGATTCAATTAATATCCCTCCTTTGTGATTTTTTTCTTATTTAACATTTTTTGGATATAGATTTTTTTAATGGTGTTGTGTGTATTTAGTTTTTGAAAAGATTATTCTAATTTGTCTATTTTTTAATCTTTTATATATATGAAATTTATTTTTTAAAATAAAATTTTTTTTAATATGTGAAGCATTGCATGATATTTTTTTTATTTTGTTTTATTCAATAAATTTAATGTGATTATTTTTAATATCATTTGATTGAATAAAAAATTAATTTTAATAAATAAATTTAGTAAGCACAATCAGGTAAATATTTCGTCTTGCAAGATTAAATGTATTGATCTATACTTGTTTCTTATTTTTTTTTAATTATTGTTAATGATTTTTTTTTCTGTTTATTAATACATGTAATTCTCAATTTATTTAATAACATGAATGCATGAATATTTTAATTTATATATATTTTTAATATATGAAAACATATTAAAAAAGATAATATAAATAATTTTTTTAATTAAAAAAAATCTGATCCGCAATAATTGCCGAGTAAAATAGCTAGTTTATAATCTAAAGGATGGACAGCGCCAAAAAGTATAGAAAATTCAGACCCAATTTGCAACTTGGTTGAAAAAGACTAAATTGCATGCTATTTTATTATAATAAATAACGAATCCAGACAGATTTCTCGCCAGCTAATTATGAAAGCTTTATACTACAATTTAAGAGATTAAAAATGACTCCAAAAAAATCATTGCAGATCCCTGTATAAATAGGAATTATTAATTAAAAAATTCTTAACTTGATTGAAAGAATCATTTCAACCTAATAGCTTAAGTTATTAAGTGAGGTCCTAAGATATGCTTTATATTATTTTCTAACACACACCTTTAAGTGAAAGCCCTTTGAGTTTGAAACTTGCACAAGCTCATACTATCTTGTGTTTAATTTTTATCACATAAATGAGGTTGGTGAGATTCGAACTCGTGATTGTTTAGTCATAAAAGCTCTGATGTCATGTCAAAAAACAATCTCAACCTAAAATCTTAAACTGTTATGTAAGGTCCAAAGATATGATTTATATTATTCTCTAACACACCCCCTCAAGTGAAAGTCTTTTGGGCTTAAAACTTGCACAGACTCACATTACCTTATGCTTGATTTTTATCAAATAAATGGAAGTGATGAGATTCGAACTCGTGACCACTTGGTCATCAAAGCTCTGATACCATGTCAAAGAACAATCTTACCCAAAAGTTTAAGTTGTTAGGTGGGGTTTCAATATATTATTTATATTATTTTTTAACACTAAGTATGAGAATTAAAATATGACTGTAGACTTAAAGTCCACGCTAGCTAATTAAGAAATGTTTATTATAATTCAAGTCAATAAAAATGACTCTAAAAATCAATTTTGAGAAATTATTATGAACCCTGAGGGGTAGTTCAATTAGTCAGGTCTTGAATTTGCTCCCTAATAGTCACGAGTTAGAGTCCTCTCAAGGCCACTGGTGGCTTATATAATCGTTAACTTCACGACCTGTGAGATTAGTCAAAGTGCAAACAAGCTGACCCAGACACCTATGTTAATAAAAAAAAATTTAAGAAATTATTATGGTAATTATTAAAATTAACTCTATATAAATTTTCGTTTCAAAATCCTTAGTAAAAATGGACTGAAGAATAATGTTCTTTACTAATTTTTTCTGGACAGTGTTCAAAAAAATTGTAAATTTTTTAATACTCTTTCTCACCTTAATTTTCAGCATAATTTACTCGGTTTTAAGCTTTGTGTTATTTTTTAGTTTTTTTTTCTACACAAAAGCTTAGATTCAATGAGAGATATTTGGATACAATTCATGAGTTTGTTTGATTTTATTTAGGAATGTATTTAAACAATATAATTTTTATTGAAATCCTAAGAAACTTATTAAAATCAACTTTTTTGTATTTAGTGGAAAGTAATAAAATTTTAAATACAAAAGATTGATCATTCACAACAATATATTTTTAGATAAATATATTTTTAAGTATTTCTACAAGTAAATATCCTATACATGTTTTTATTTAAATACATGCTTAATATGAAAGTTGTATATTGTCTTTTATTGCAATCTTACAATGATATTATATTGCATGTATATAAATTATACTTCTATATTCTCACTATTTAGTCTACTAACTTTGAACAACATTTTTTTTCACGGGTACATTTCTATAAATTTTTGTTTGGTAATTTTCACGAGTCATTAATAACTTTGCTCAGTTTGCGATTATTTCCATCAATAACATGGATCCAAGATTGTTGGAGGCAGTACGGAGAGGAAATCTCATTGAACTACAGGAGCTGCTCGGAGCAAACGATTACCTTCTAGAAAGAAGTTGTCTCAATGACTCCTCCGAGACAATCCTACATATTTCCTGCTTAGCCGGACGAACAGAATTCGTGAAGGAGCTACTGAAGAAGAAAGCAGATTTAGCTAAAAGGCTCAACCCAGATGGGTTTAGCCCAATACACATAGCTTCTGCAAATGGGTTTGTGGAGATAGTGAGAGAGCTATTGATGGTTAACAGCGAGCTTGGCACGCTTAAAAGCAGTGATGGTAGAACTTCTCTTCATTGTGCTGCTATAAATGGGATGGTACATGTGATCAAGGAATTGCTCAAGTTTTGTCCTGCGAGCAAGGACATTGTGACATTCAAAGGGGAAACC
>Ga0307516_10004899_pt1 | contig 16284 bp, 15 predicted proteins | sample 19_EM_MG_FD_203310 | JGI IMG/M metagenome (GOLD analysis project Ga0307516, IMG submission 203310) | Populus trichocarpa ectomycorrhiza microbial communities from riparian zone in the Pacific Northwest, United States - 19_EM | ecosystem: Host-associated > Plants > Roots > Unclassified | place...
CCTATGAAATAGGTGGAGGTAACGGAGATGACGAGGGACTCGAGACACGGTAACGGCACACCTTGCTCGGTATAGAACTCTCCTCAAAGTCCTCCATCGTCGGCTCACCAAAAATGTGACATGCTTGCACAATAGTGGCCCCACCATGTTCTTTTTCACATTGTTGCTCAAGTTCGCGGTTGTGTAGGAGAGATTCATCGTCGAACCTGCCTGTTACTAAACACCGATAGCCGTCACGTGCGAGAGCCTAACCAAGCGTGAGGAACGGGAGGGTGTATGGGTGAGATATGCATACTTTGTTCTTGGAGGCCTCGTAACCTTTGCTATCGACCTTCATGAACTGAGCGGTCATGCTCTCTATGTCGTCGAAGAAGGGAGGTGAGAGGTGCATATATGGTGTTGGGTGCCTCCTGGTGGCCGTACGATCTGCAAGGAAACTGAACTGCCGAATGACACGGGAGAGGAACCAATTGCACGCGCACACATGAGGTAACGGTTGTACCATTTGCCAAGCTTGAACACAAGGTCGTCGGTAGTACCTACCAAGGGAGGTGACAAAATCTCCAGCGCAAGTGATGCGCAGGGTTCCAGGGAAAGAATTTTGCGTTTCTTGAAGAGTTCGATAAGTAGGAACCCGGTCACTCTGGCGAACACGAGATTATCTTTTCCCCCCTGTTCGTTGGCGTGATATTCGGCACTGAGGACAAGAGCGTACGCGTAGCGGTAGGGGTCCCACTCCCGGTCATAGGATGGTCGGCGAGGGAGGGGGCTGGGAGTTATCTCCATGGCCTCAGGTGTCTCCTGAATCAGATCACTGACGATCGGCTCGCGTTGGCCTAGCGTCTTGTTTGTGCACTATTTGTACCGATTTGTACCTGTTTGGTCTTCTCTCAACATGGACATCATAATTCACACCAGCTCGTTGACACTGAACCAGAACGCAAACTCGAAATCATGGGTTGGCCTACACCTTTGATCGTTCTCTTCGCCTACCCCTCCTCAGGATGTGGCGCAAGGCACCAGCCAAGAACTCCCGCCTTCCGCTCAAGGCGGTAACAGAATTTCAAACGATCGCACCCGGGTTCGCTCGGGAACCCTCAACGAGAGCAACCAACTTCTTTTACACACGAGGGGCCAGTTTTTTATGTGCTTTTTACTTGCCCTACCGCCATTGCCACCGAAGCCTTCCTATGGGAAAATCTAATTGCTTCTCTTCCGTACGTCTCCCACTTCCTCTCGGTTTATCCCCACCCTTTCTATCGTGATGATAAAGAGCGCACACGCTCGAAACCTCAACCCAGCTCGTCGAGACGGGAGTAACGCCCCAATAGGTCCATGAGATGCACCGTTTTTTCTGACTACCGTTCTCCCCCGATCACCGCACGGGAGAGCTAATCACGGCCTTTTATATTCTCTAGGTTTCGACCGGCTCAAAGTGGTGTGCTACTCGACGGGTTTTTTTTGGGAGGTGTGCGTGTTTTGTGCCCTTGTCTGACGAGGCGCGTGTTGCTACCTGCCTCTTTCAACTACTAGCTTTCTGGCTCCCCAGCCCTCGAAGAATTCCATGCTAGCGGCTCGTTCGGCTGGGTTTCGAAATGGTCAGGCTCACTTCACGTGTATCCCTTTGGAACTGTTCGATTTACGAGTCCAACCCTCATGGAGAGGTCGCTTGTAACCATCTTCTGTTAATCTTGCATCTCGGCGTATGCCCCGCAATTCATGCTCAAATAACATCTATACATCTTACTCTACCCCACCACAATCATCTACTGCAAGCCACATACATTACACGCAGCGCACACACTATGACAACCCGACGCACGACTCGAAGCCCTCTCCTGTCCCAACGACGATATCCGGGAAGGAGGTAAAACAGGCCAGAGTCCGAACCGGTGCTAATGAAAGGATATTAAGGGAGGACAGGGAAAGTGGGGAGTGAAGAGTGAGGAGCCTGACATTTGTAACAACTTCAACTGGGAAGAACACGGACCGAAAGGCGCGCCAAAGGGGACTGAGTGGGGGAGGTGGGGGGAAATGGGATAATAAAACAAATCCAGCTCTGAAGGTTGATCCAAAGGTTACAAACATGGAGAGGAATGAGGCGGCACATCCCCAAATGCGGGGGGATAAAAGGGGAAGTGCTTGAATAGAAAAGGCGTCCGTTTGGTCTGAAAAGAATGTAACAAACAATATATCCGAACGGCCCACTGTCGCTGTCCATGGTGACGGCGACCTTGAACCCTCCTGGACCCGCACCCAACATGGAGCCAGGGGGGAAGCGGCGGTCGCTGACGGCGAGAGAAGGGTCGTGCCAGTGGCTTGGATGATGAATATTGTTCGATGGATGGATAATTGGGGGCTTGATACAGGGGAACAGTTTGTCGCTTCGCCTGGGACAGGAAAGGTGCTGAGAGGGAGCGAAGGGTTAATAAGAGGGAATTAGAAGGACGCCGCTCGGGCTTGCGCGTATAAACCGATGACCACGTTGGAGTTCAGAAAGTGGACTTCCCATAGCACACGCCACAATCGTGGAGTGCCGTGGCAATAATCCTCGACCATAGTCATCAACTAATCCCTCCCATGCCTCCTCGCCACATCTCTCCAGTACACTGCAACATCGCAACACCAACGCACACACGGCTTCCAAATGCTCCTGCACACCGACGTACCAAACGTCGCCGGGCGTGCCATGGGGAAGAAGGACGGACAAAACACGGAACGAGGGGGAGAGAACGGGTACACCCTCCCGGATGACTGGCCGTTTACCAGATGTCACCCTCGCGTCCACGGCCGCTGCGCTGTTGACCTACAGCTCCGGGGGTGGTTGCCTGCTGTTGACGAGTATGGGAACGAAGCCTGAGATCACGAATGAGTAATCAGGAGATTAGAACGGGAAATTATCTCACATGCGATCGCTGCTCCTGGGTTCAGGGGCTTCTTCTTCCTGAACAACTTTCCTCCTTCCTGCTCCACTCTTGCTGGGACCGGCGCCGTTGTCCTGTACGCTCCTTTGAACGCTCCAGTCGAAGACGTAGTCGTACTGGTACCCTTCGCGGACGAAGAGATCCCGGAAAAGTTTCCTCAAGTAAGAGTAATCGGGTTTATCATCGAACCTCAGGGCCCGAGTGTAGTTCAGGAAGATGGCAAACTCGTTAGGGAAACCACGGCAGAGAAGGTCGGAAGGTGTGGTCATCTTCTTCTCCATAATCCTGTCGTACTTCTGCTTCTTGGTGGCGGCCTTGAGGCCTTGCCAGGGGAGGGATCCGCGGAGGAAGTACATGAGGACGTAAGCGAGCGATTCGAGGTCGTCGCGACGCGCCTGCTCAACACCCAAGTGGGTGTTGATAGAGGTGTAGCGAGCAGTACCGGTCAGGTTCTTGTTCTCTCTGTAGGGGATATGAAGGTGGGTCTTTGGGTCCCTGTACTTCTTGGCGAGGCCAAAGTCGATGACATTGACCTGGTTGCCGCGTTTTCCAATTCCCATCAAGAAGTTATCGGGCTTGATGTCCCGGTGGATGAAGTTGCGGGAGTGGATATACTCGATGCGAGAGATCTGTAGGGTAACGTCAAGATCAAGGACTTGTGAGACGACGGAATCTTGATTACGTACCAGCTGATCAGCGAGCAACAGAACCGTTTTGAGAGAGAATTTGCGGTTGCAGAAGTTGAAGAGGTCCTCAAGGGAAGGACCCAAGAGGTCGATGACCATCGCATTGTAGTCACATTCGGTGCCGAACCACCTGACAAAGGGAACACCGACACCGCCAGCAAGCGTCTTGTAGACCTTGGACTCGTACTCAAGCTGCGGATGCTTGGCCTTGACCGACTCCAGCTTGATTGCAACCTCCTCACCGGATATGATGTTGATCCCGAGGTAGATATCACCTGTGATCGAACATAAGTGAGTGGGCGGGAGAGGTGCGTGTCAACCTCGTTCCCCAGGGCGCGAGGGTCGGACACGTACCGAAAGAACCGGAGCCTATTTTTTTGCCCAGCCTGTACTTTCCGCCGACGCGGAGGTCGAGCCTATGAGAAGAGGTGTCGGCCATTTGATGCTGTAAGGTCTGCGGGGGTGGACGTCAGTTGCAAAAGCGATGGGGGGGTGGAGAAATGAAGGAAAATAAAGAAGGGGGATGAATAATAGGAGCGACGAGAGGAAAAGAAAGTGAATCGTGGCCATCACAAAGGCGACTGAAGTTCCCTGAGCGGTTCTCCGGCGGTCGCCACGATTATCCAGATGGAGCCGATTGCGCGTCGTAAGCGGCCAAAGAAGCCAGGAGGGTCACAGGGCGACGGTCGGCCAAAGACTCGTTGGAGAAAGGATCGATGAGGACTCGGGTGAGGAGTGGTCTCGAGGAGGAAACTGAGGCCACGAGGGGCAACCGCACAAACAAAACGAATAAAATAGACAAAAAATCACCGTTATGGAAAGATTTGAAGCTGGATGGATTTAGGCGAAAACAGAGGGGAAACGGAGACGGATTGTGTGGAGAAAAGGAGAGAGACGAGAGGGGGAGTCGTGGTGAGTGTAAGAGGGAAGCGAGGACGTCTCGCCCTTTGCAGTCGACGTCCGCCTTTTCAAGGTCCGACGGCGGCCATCGGCATATACAACTCATCATGCGGTCGACTACAATGTGTTCCTAGTCTCGTTTTAATTTAATTTGTAGTCTCATTACATTTCCAAACCCAGCCCATCACGGCAGTTTGTAGTAGAAACGTAATCAGAGGCGAGCAACAGCATGCCATCAAGTCTCCCTCCCATCAACGTTCTCAACCACCACATTCCTCTGTCGACCAGAGCCCCTCCCCTCCCTTGAAGCCATGGCTTACAACCAGCAACACGATCCTTTTTACCACCAACCACCCGCACCAGTCGGTTCAGTCGTTCCAGATTACCCCCCGCCTCCCGCCTCCAACCAATCCCACCATGACAACTACGAGTACAACTGGGAGACAAAGTCCAACCGGTCCTTTCATTCTGCTCACTCTCAGGCTCACCTCAACCCCCGTAACCAGTACGAGATGGTCCCCCCTCCCCTTCCATACCAGCCGGATTATCCCCCGTCCCCGAGTCTCAGACATCCAATGCCTTCGCCTACCATGAGCACCGGTTACTCCGTTGCCCGGGAAAAGCTTATGAAGCGCCGCTCGGTCAGGCATGTCGAACTTCAGAACGGTAACCTTGTGCTCGACGTCAAGGTTCCCTCCCACATCGTTCCAAAGGGCATGGACAACAGCGAAGAAATGACGAAGATGCGATACACTGCTGCAACCTGTGACCCTGACGATTTCATGCGCTCCAAATACAGCCTCCGACCTTATCTCTACGGCAGGCACACGGAACTGTTCATCGTCATGACTATGTACAACGAAGATGAGGTCCTGTTCTGTCGAACGATGAACTCGTGCGTTGTCGAGTCCTACCAACTTACCCGAATTGATGCTGATACCCGACTGCAGAGTTCTCAAGAACGTTGCTCACCTCTGTGGTCGCGACCGATCCAAAACGTGGGGTGCAGATGGCTGGAAGAAAGTCGTCGTTTGCGTTGTTTCTGACGGCCGGAGCAAAGTGAATAAACGGACCCTCCAGGTCCTCAATCTCGTACGCCTAAAAAAAATTGGCCATCTCATATCACCATCTGATCTACTACGCAGATGGGTTGCTACCAAGAAGGCATCGCCAAAGACACTATCAACGGCAAGGCGGTCACCGCGCACATCTTCGAGTACACCTCCAGCGTTATTTGTACCGAAACGGGAGAGACCGCGATGCACTCCTGCCCTGTTCAGATCGTCTTTTGTCTTAAAGAACAGAACAAGAAGAAATTGAACAGCCATCGGTGGTTTTTCAACGCGTTTGGCCCGTTGATCAAACCCGAAGGTCAGTTGTTCCCCTTTCCCTCGTTCCTGATATCACCAATCTCAGCGCGTAACCAGTTTGTATCTTACTCGATGTTGGAACCAAACCTACGAGCACATCTATATACGAGTTATGGAAGTGTACGTGGTTTGTCCTCATTGGCAACACCGCAACTGAGGAGTTATCCTTCAGGTTTTGACAAGCACGCTCACGTCGGAGGGGCATGTGGAGAGTGCGTATCCCTCCATTTGAACAAGATGAAAATTTCAGCCTCTGACATCACCCACCAGGATATGTGTGGACACTGGGCGCGCGTGCAACCTCCTCCTCACGAGTCCCCTTGCTGCATCTCAGAATTTCGAGTACAAGATGTCCAATATCTTGGACAAACCCCTCGAGGTGCGCGTCTCATCGATCATCCTGCTGTTACCTGGTTCCGACTAACTGACACTACGTTTCTCTCCCGCAAACTAGAGCGTCTTCGGTTACATTTCCGTCCTTCCTGGAGCCTTTAGCGCCTACCGATACAGGGCCTTGTTGAATGGTCCGAATGGCCAGGGGCCCCTTGCCAGCTACTTCAAGGGGGAGGCAATGCACGGAGGGACCACGGATGCGGGTTTGTTTGAGAGGAACATGTACCTCGCCGAAGATCGAATCCTCTGTTTCGAAATCGTGACGAAGAAGAAGGAGGCGTGGACTCTCAAATACGTCAAGTCTGCCAAGGCCTCTACTGACGTTCCAACTACCGTCCCAGAGTTCATCTCCCAGAGGAGGAGGTGGCTCAACGGCTCGCTGTTCGCCAGCATCCACGCCACAGTCTTCTGGTTCAGAATTTGGACGAGTGGGCAAGGATTCTTCAGGAAGCTTGCGCTGCAGTTCGAGTTTATTTACAACGCAATCCAACTCATCTTTACCTGGACGAGTTTGGCAAACTTTTACCTGGCTTTCTTCTTCGTGCGTGCCATTTTCCACCGGGTGGTTAGCCCCTCTGATGGCCCTTCCAACAGCTTGTCGAATCTGCCACGGCGGACAGCACCAACGATGCTTTCAACTTCCTGTCTAGGGGCGCCGGTAAGATCGTCTTTGAAGTGTTCCTCAAACTGTACATCGGTGTTATCTTCGTCGTCCTCGTTTGTTCCCTCGGAAATCGACCACAGGGGTCCAAATGGACATACTCAATCGCGATGATTCTATTCGGACTGTGCAACATCATCACCCTTTGGTGTGCGGGCTACACTGTCTATCTCGCGGTGCCGCACACAATAGACGGATGGAAGGATTTCCCGGAGTACGACCCGTGTCACACTGAACAACACGATCTATCTTGCTAACACCTTGCCAGGTTAATTCGGGACAATGAAACCTTTAGGAATATCGCCATCTCCGTGCTTGCTACCTATGGGCTGTACTTCTTCGGCTCGTTCCTCCACTTGGAACCCTACCACATGTTCACGTCCTTCATCCAGTACATGTTTTTGCTACCCTCCTGTGAGTCCACTCCACTCCCAACCACCCATTGTTGAACCCCACATTACAGACGTGAACATCCTGATGATGTACGCTATGTGCAACTTGCACGATGTTACGTGGGGTACCAAGGGTGACAACGGTTCCGCCAAGGACCTCGGCGGTGCCACGAAAGTGCAGGGGAAGGATGGTAAGGAGATGATGGCCGTTGACCTGCCATCCATGCAAGAGGACGTCGACGCACTCTGGACCGCTTCTAAGAGTTCCCTCAAGCACCCGCCACCGCCCCAGAAGGAATCGCGGGACGCTGCCACGAAGCAGGCCGACAACGACCGGAATTCCAGGACGAACGTTGTCCTGGCTTGGGTCGGGACGAACATGATCATGATTACCGCGTTCACAAGCTCGGCCTTCTTGGGATGGGTTAACGATAACCTGGAGGGTACAAGGGGGAGCAAGTTCAACCCTTACTTGACCTTCCTTTTCTACGCTTTGTGAGTTCCTGTGTCCCGCGTAGTCCCCGCGGACACTAACGCCGTCGTTCTCCAGGGCCGGCCTTTCTGCAGTCAGATTCTTTGGATCTGTGACGTACCTTGTCTTCAGGTTGTTCGGTCACTGATCCCCCTTCGGCGTTGTGTTGGTGGTCTTGAACCGTCGTCGGCTCTGATCTCCCCCTCAATCTACACTCTTCCGACGGTTGGTTTTTCGGCATGTTCCTAATCCCCCGCTTTTCCCATTATCTGATCCGTGGGGACTTAGTTCGACCCACCCTCCCCCACCGTCCTCTTTCTTGGTAATCCCTCCCAGTCTTTCCTCCGCCCTCTCTTAGTACCTACGCTATGCCGGATTTGTGTTACATCCCTTTTCCTTTCCTTTCTTTTTGCGCGCCTTGGCTTTGTGGATTGACGCCGCACCTACCCCCATTCCCCTTCGCACGATATGACCGAACCCAATCACTGCCCCATTCGTGGTCATTTGTTCGGCTATATTATACCTCCCTGCAGCAACTTCGTTGTTTTCGCTTCCACCTCTCCCGCTTTCTCCCATTGATGGTGTATAAACTCCCAGGTTGGGTCTCGAAGTCCCTTCTCCGGTAGCGGTGGTCTTCGGTAGCCCTTGCCTTGACTTGTGTCCTATGTTTTTGTGTTTTTAACAGTTTTCTGTGAAAATTGAGAGAAAGGGTGTCCTGTCATGTTTGAGACGCGAATCTACTTGACCCATTCGTGGTCTGAGCCTTGGGTGCCTATAAGTCCGGGGCGTGTAGGCTGCAAAACCTCCGAGGTCTGTGGTACCCAGGATACGGGGAATCGAGAACAAAGGGAGCATGATTCCCGGGACATTTAAGTATTAGTAATCCTCCTACGCAAAATAATGGACCTCAGCAGCGCGGTGGCCGGGTTCAAATCCAAGCCAACCACTCGGTCGGCGTCACCACCAAATACTGGTCCCCACTGGGACTCTGCCGGAACTTCGCCTTCTTCAGACAGGCCAGCTTGTCTCACTTATAATGGAGTATGCTTCATCGCACTTTTTTTTTTTTTCAAGAAGGACGTGAAGCGAATGTACAAATTGTTGTCGCGCTGGTACCACTGTACGCAAGTAACTTATAAGGACAACGAGGACAGGGAAATGGGCTGGGTGGTTGGAGTAGATAGGCGAGAACAAGGAAAAAAAAGTCCACAGGAAGAAGGGGGCGCAGAGTGAGCGTCAGTAATCTATACCGGGTTACGATTCAGCTAGGTCGCAAAATTTGGAGCGAACGGACAGAACATACCAAGAGGAACGCGTATGCAGAAGGCTTTTCCACGATGGTTGAAGGGTTCGGGTTTTTTATGCCAGCCATCGGGCATCCGCCATTTGTACTGGCGCCCGTCCTCAGGGCAGACTAGACAGTATCTGACTTGAATTTTGACGTTTGAACGGCCTTCGCTCTTGGAAAGCTGGAGTACACGGGCCATGATTTTGTGAATCGAGGGGAAGCCCTTGGCTGATCCTCTATGCTCTGGGGAGATTGTAATCTGGAAAACAGAGATTACGAGGGAGAACCGGTTGAAATTGATGGTAAAGGAATCGAAGAGGGGGTGATTTGTTGTGGTCGGGATGTAGTACCTGTCTTCGTCAAGCGTCACATCACTGAGATCGCCATGGGTGAGGTCAACCCACACGACCGTCATGGGGCGCGACGGCACGGGAGATGGCGCCGATGTGTAAAGGGCAGGGGGTTGAGAAGGCAGGTCTTGGGTGGAAAAAACAGGAGGGTCCTTGCGACTGCGAGTGGAGGCCATTTGGGTAGGTTGTGGTCCAGGCACTTTAGAGAGCGTGCGATTGGCGATCGACTCGAAGAACCACCCCGCCATGCAAGAGCCCTCTGGGGTCTTGTGGAGGAGCTCATACGATTCCCAAAGGTGTCTGGCCTCATTGAGCTCCATCGATTTCACTGCTTTCCTCGCGATCAGGGGAGATTTGAAGTTCATTTCCCAACGGCCGTCAAGGCGGGGATACACAGCGACCACACGGTGCGAGAATCCACGGAGCTCCCACTCCCGAGAGAACGCGTGGACGAAAGCTTTTAGCTCGGGATAATCGAGTCGTTCCACGTCGTGGTCGCGCAACGCCCTCATTTTTGGAAGATTGAAGACGCCGTGGTACACGTCACGCGGGGCGAAACCAAATTCTTTGATCGCATTGCGCACCAAGATCTCAAGCGCACCGTCCACGTTCACCTGGAGCTTCGAGGTCTTTTGCTGACTTGTTTCTTCGCCCATGATTTCGTCCCGATCTATGGCCGGTATGCTGGTGTCGTAGTCCATCTCGTCGGGATCCTCTTCCTGGTCCTCTTCCTGGTCCCCTTCCTGGTTCTTCTGCTTATCGCCTCCCCCGTCGTCGTTGTCGTCGTTGTCGTCGTCGTCTTCCTTCCGGATAACCTCCAGTGCAGCCGCGATAGGTCTGGCTCTAGTGATAAGGGGCCTCAAGTTACCTGTGGGGGACCGTTCATCTTCGAGGGCCTGTTGCAGGTCAGTTCGAAATGCTTTGTAGCCTCTGGTGAACTTGAAACTGCAAGCAGAGGATAGTCAGGGATAAGCCTCCATCCACCGGCACGACCCGTGTTGATGACAGAAAGGGAGAACAGGTCAAAGACGTACGCTCGTGCCAGGTCCGCCCTATTCCATTGAGGCATCCCAAGCATAGAACCATTTAAGTACTTGAACCAAATTTCCCATCGAACGGGATTTGGAGAGGATGCCTGGACTGGCCAGATGGTGCGATTGTGAAGAACCGGTGGCTCCTTTTTCACGGAGTCCATATCGATTGGCGCCCATATGGGATAATATCCTGACGTGTTGTGCCTCGGGACGTTCACGAAGCCTGACGCTGTGGATCGAGAGAACACCACGCCATGATAGAAAAGGTAGATGGAATGAGGGTCACACCAGATTGCGACCTGGTTGGCGGAAAGCAACCACACGAGCAGAAACTTTAGGAAGGTAGTCTTTCCTTGAGGACAGAAGTACCGGTGAGTTGCCATGTGGGTGGGGGCTGGCCACATGGACGTACCGGTGCCGGGCTGCCCAGTGAGCACCACTCCAGCGCTCTGCCCACCGTAATCCTCCTTGCGGAGAGCCAATATACGCGCTGGCATGTCAACAAACGCCTTCGTGACACAAATTGTTTCTGTTTCCGACAGAAAAGGCAGGAAAGGCTCGTTCTGTGAGTCCAACCCGAGTGATAGGTCGTAGGGGGGCGTCTCGGATAAGCGGGAACTGGCGGACTTATCGCGCCAGTAGTCGTAGAAAGTTTGGTACCCGCCGCCCATTTTTGTCCATCCCTCCTTGTTTGGCCAGGTCCAGTTTGCGTCTGGATGAGATGGTCAGATTAGCGCCAATGCACGATGGATGGACGCGATGCGCTCGCCTGTGTCTTGACCTAAGGCTAGGAAGTTCTCCATGGTGGAGTACACTGGGGGTTGTTGGTGAAGGCATGCACAAATGGTTCAGTCCAGGTGGCTACTTAGGGTGCCCTCGGACCAGATGACGCAATGCTCCCACGATGCCGGGATAAGTGTCACCCAATAGAGTGCCTACATGATATGGATGCTAGGGTTCTGTTAAAAACACTCGAGTTGCTAACCGGCACGTTACTAAGTTTAACCATGAGGGAGATGGGGGGGTCCCAGCGGCCTGTTACAGGTGCCAAAACCCTGATTTCCGCTAAGTCCGTGAAATCCGAGAAAGAAAAGTAGACACGACCCCTTCTCGTTCCCCCTACGACTGCCACACTGTTTCTTATCCCTGTGTTTATCGGAGGGTCTCTATATCTTCTTGGTACCGTCGTCACGCTGTCTTGTAAATTGGTTCCGTTGCTTTGCGCCGCTGCCCCGGGGTCTTGGTGATTTCGAGTGCTTCACAAATGTACACAGTCCCGGGCTCTGCCGCTTGCCGGCCTTACACGTTATTATCATTATGGTGAGTATCCGAACGCTTTTTGAATGCTTCCGAGGCGGAACTTGGCCCTGGAACTGGTCACTGGGTTATAGCACTTGGCATTGCTGGAATCCCGAACACTGAACGTTGAAAGCTCAACGATGAGCACCAATGTTTGGGCTGTGGGCGTCCCCCTCGTGAGTGACGGTTACATGATGGTTTCGGTGTTAAGGTTCAATGTTGATGAGGCAACTCCGTCTTGTTGTTTACGGGATGTACTCAATGACCGGCGACCCAACCTCTCGGCCGGTATCTACGTTTACAGGGTGGATGGGGACCCTTCCCACCACACAACCCATGGAAACAGGTAGGACGAGTAGAATGGGTTCCACCACCTGGATATCAGATCCGTCGCCCAATTGTGGGTGCCCCTACATACTAAGGAACTTCCACGTTGGAATCGGTATCTTCCGACACAACTTGCATTGCGGCGTCCGCGCCAATGCCCTTGGATCTCAGGCCGGAGGCCGTGGTCTTCAATAGGTATCCCTCGACCCTGCAGATACCTCACATCGCTTCTAATGAGCTCACAACGGGTACTGTTCGTCGTTGCGACGACAACCAGTTTTACTCCTACAATGTTGCGTATTCGGGACAAAGTAAACGCGCCATGCGCGGGCCAGTATGTGTTTCAGTCCCTGAGTTTCGCGCCTTTGGCCATGAACTGATATCTGATCTAGGTAAGGTGATCATGACGCCCACCAGTAACGAATGAATGCAGATGCTGGCCGGTGGCCCCTTGTGCCTGAGAGGGGTCGTATTTAGGAATTCTCATGCCACCAGAACGATCCTCCACGACTCCCTCCTTCCTCGCCTTCCCCTCCTTGGACGCTCAGAATGGATCGCGGAGGACTTCAGGAACTCATCGTGGCTGGTGAGGAATTGTACGTGTTACCTGCGACCGTTTCGTGATCCGGATGCTCACCGACCCCGATCTTCGGAAAGCCTGGTCTCCAAGGTACGGATCATGATGTTCACCCAGAACTCCGCTGCTTAACCTGTCCTATTTAAGTATTTCATGCACGCGACAATGACGGTAGTCGTCTGGGAACACCTGATAACGTTCTCTGATGAAGTGAAATACGTGTGGAAGAAGGAAAAAGTATGGAGTAAGTCTCATCGTATCTCCTCCCGGGATGAGGTTTTGACCATCTCTAGCCTTCTGGCTTTTTATCGTGGTTCGCATCCGTCGGTTTGTCAACCTTGAGCGGTTGCTGAATACCGCATAGGCCAGGTACTCAATCCTGCTTTACAAGATTTGGCTCACAATCAGTGCGCCACCTTTCAAAGCCAAATACAGTAATCATACTCACCAATACCTTCATAGCGTCCTTCTTGCCCGATTATACCCAAGAAGTAAGTATCCCCCTTTTACTCGCCCTGGAACCGCTCTGACAGCTTTGTGGCGCAGGTGTGAGTTGCGATTGATGTCAGGGGTCGTGGGTATTTAAGCGCCGCGCTGGAATCCAGGTGTAACCACACTGTCAGGTTGGGAGGGTATTATTTTATCTTCGTCGTAACACTCGGCCACATATTCCTGACGATGAGGTGAGATTGTTACGTCCATCCGCACGGTGTCCATTGCCGCTTAGTCGAGTTCAATCCAGGGTGTACGTCCTGACGGAAGCGAACAAATACGTTCTCGTGTTTTTCGGAATCGTGGTTACTTCATCTTCGGCGACGGGGTTATGGCTTGTCAGTATCCCTTCAGCAGGAGGTAACACACGCATCCAGTTGTTGTAATTTCCCTCTAACCCCCCCCCTTAGCCATTCAAATGCCCGACATCCCTCTCGACCCGTTTCAAGTGTGCATTTTCATTGCTCCTGGGGACGACAAGTGGGCCTACAGGTCGCAGGTCGCGCTCGCCGGTATATATTGCCTACCGTCTCACAGGTAGAATCTAATATTCCAACAGACCTTATCACCTTTGTTTGCATTGTCACCTTCGTCTTCAAGCTCAAAGCGGACAACGGTCAATCCCGCATGACCCGGCTGCTGCGAACGATTCTCCAGGACAGCGTTCTCTACTTCTTCATCATGGCGGCGTTTCACGTCGCGATGGCGGTTTCGGCTATCTTCAGTAGGGTGATTGCGCTCCTTCCACTCGTTGAAAGATCCGTTCTGACGTCGTAGCATTCCAGCCTTCCATTCTCAGTTTCCCGCCGATTGCGGTTGTAACGTACGTATCTCCCTACTCCAGTTGAGTTTCTGGCTAACCAGGATCCTCCAGTTTAATACCCGTAATGATTTCGCGTCTGGTGGTATCCCTTCGAAAGGCCGCTGATACTTCGATCATCCGGGTTTGGAACGGGGACCACTTCACCTCGGTCGAAACCGGCGAACACGAGATGATGGACCTTGTGGATCCGGTATTCTCACCGCTTTCCTTCAAGTCACCATTTTCCTATCGCGGCCAAACCCAGTCTTCATACCCGGATCCCCCGGGTTGTCGTTCAGAAGCGTGAAACCCGATGTCCTTGTTCATTATACTGGATGACTAAGTACCTCGATTTCTTGCAGCGTTGTACCTATTATTATCGTTATTATTACAATGTGCAACGATGGGTCGGAGGAGGCCCGAGGGCCGGTCAACGTTAACCCTGTCAGGATTTTCCCCCCTTCATCCTGATCGCGATCATACTCGAGTTCTCGCCGCACACGCCGCCCCATCGACGCAGGCAATGCGGTTCATTTAGATCCCCGCCGTTGTGGCGGATATTATCAAAGCGGCCAATGTACGTCAAGAGACTATTCTATGCGGAGAGACCTATTCCGAAAACGAGGTTACATGATCAAAGTTTAGGTTTCCAATCGAGAACGTTACCTCAATCTCAATGTCGCAGCCCTCTTCAGCACCTTCCGCCACATCCCATCATTCCACGTTCTGCATTCAGCCACAGCGCTCTTTTGCCAGCGCTGATGGTTATGATATGAATGGACAGACCTCAGGTGGAAAGACGATCCGCAGGTTGCCGGGCCTCGTGGCTCCCTTTCCGACTAGGACGCCAGAAATGGCTTTCCTCCCTCTAAACGAACCGCCACGCACGTACCACCTGCCGACGCAAGAAACGCACCGGACGGCTGGGGTTGGTCCCAAGCTTTTCTTGGATCGGCTTGGACAATGAAGCTACTCTCTCCGCCTTCGTTCATTCCGCCACACAGGTATTAGAATCGTGTCCTAAGTGCTCGGTGAAAGTACGAAGGGTCTGGCGCCTCCTGATTCTGGATACCTGATCTGTGTTCGAGCCTAGATCTGGGCGGTTTGCCCGCTTCGAGAATGCTATCCACTCGCCGATTCCTCGAGGTTCTCTCGCGCGCTAGTTTCCACCCGTTCGAAAAGTTGGCCGCCAATCGGGCTTTTTTCGGGGCCAGATATGGTGGCCGTGTGCATTATTCGGGGTGAACACTTCGCTCGAGTTCAGTGTACTCGCCTTTGCACAGCCATTGTCCTTCCGTTCTTGGGTGTTGGGCATGCACAGGGTGCTTCTAAACGGTGTCCGAGGGGTGTATTCGGAAAAGTCTGATTATCGTCGGGCTTTGATCGCAGTCTCAGCCTATCCACCCCCTCCAGATCCACGCTACAGTTATTCCTGATACGAGTCCACTGAATCCAGGGGATTCCTACTCGCCAGAGCACGCCATAAGACGGTGATAGTTCCAATTCCACCGGATTAATTCGGTACAATCCTCATATCGAGTGACCAGGGTCGCACAATTGCTAGGCCCATGTCAAAACCGAACATTCATCACCAACATTCCTCGGTTCGTGGCACGCTTTCCTTATCCTCGTGGTTTTATTGGACACTCTGCACATTCAGCATCATCCCCCTCGAGGCGACAGCAACACCAATTCGACACCCTCCCATCATACACGTACGAGCCCCCACACGGCCAAACGTTTCTATCACAGCGGTCCCAGGATCTCGGCTCACCGCCAGAGCAAGCTAACCCTGATCCCGTCGCCTGGCTCCCTCCGCACGTTTTCCGAGGGACCACTCCCTACCCTCGAATCCGGAACAGCCCCTCCCTCTACTCATAGGTTCGAACGTTGAACCACCACTTTGCCCGCCCCCTCCGCACGCTTGGCGCCTGGAAACGAGATCAGTCTCGGTTAGATTCGGGAAAGTTTGACGCACCCACACTCACACATCAACTTCCTTTGCGGAACTTCCCCTCGTCCATGATGCATGATGGGCGGAGAGGGAGGATCGCCGTGGGACGACAACGGATATAGAGTGCATTCGTCTGCGGGATTCTATGGAAGAACCCTCCACGAGTATGCCGGGTGATTGCCTCTCTAATTCTCAGTGGACACTTCGCCGACCCAGGCGGAAAGCGTACGAAAGGTAAGGAACGCCTGTTCGCGGTCTTCCACTGCCCTGTAATCAAATTCCGCCGCAGATTTAATTCCCGCGAATTCCCACGAACGCTGCTCACTTCACGCTCAGCGGCGCCCGGGTCCCCGTGTGGCGTTC
>Ga0307516_10004900_pt1 | contig 16284 bp, 15 predicted proteins | sample 19_EM_MG_FD_203310 | JGI IMG/M metagenome (GOLD analysis project Ga0307516, IMG submission 203310) | Populus trichocarpa ectomycorrhiza microbial communities from riparian zone in the Pacific Northwest, United States - 19_EM | ecosystem: Host-associated > Plants > Roots > Unclassified | place...
TCTTGCCGCCATCGACGTGGAGAACATGGCCGGTGATGTAGGAAGCTCCCTCCGACGCGATGAAGACGATCGCGTTGGCAAGCTCTTCCGAGAGGCCGAGGCGGGCCATCGGAACGGTCGTCACCAGAGCTGCCTTGTTCTCCGGCGTGCCTGTGAAGCGGGTCAACATGCCGGTGTCGGTCGGACCGGGCGCCACGGCATTCACACGGATTCCCGACTCCGCGAGTTCGAGCGCCACCGACTTGGTAATGCCTTCGACGGCGTGCTTGCTGCCGACATAGATGGAGGCGCCCGCCGCGCCCTCGTGCCCATAAGTCGAGGAGATGTTGATGATGGTGCCGCTGCGCTGGCCCTGCATGACGCGTGCTTCGTGCTTCATGCTCAGGATCACGCCGAGAACGTTGGTGTCGAACGTCGCGGCATAGCTGTCCGCGGTCTGGTCTGTGATCGGGCCGGGTCGGCCTTCCGTACCGGCATTGTTCACCGCGACATCGAGACGCCCGAAACGCTCGACCGTGCGGTCGACGAGACGGCGGACATCGTCTTCCTTGCGCACATCGGCTTCGACGAATTCGGCCTCAGTACCGAGCGAACGGAGCTCACGAACCAGGGCCTGGCCGGCATCCGGCTTTCGCCCGGAAACAACGACGCGATGGCCCGCTTTCGCGAACGAGACCGCCGCTGCGCGGCCTATGCCCGAGAGGGCCCCAGTGATCAGAACGACTGACGAGGACATGATTATCTCCTTGATAAAAAGCGGTTTTGCCGCCCGGCCGTCTCCATCCGGTGAGTGAGGGAGAGCGGTCGATCGCGGCGTTGGCCCCAAGATGAGCACTCCCCGAGCTTTGAAAATCGGGCCATAATTCCAAACATATCGGACTGGGTCGTCCGAAATGGAGGTTCGCGGATGGACAGTCTGGGATCGCTCAATGCCTTCGTCCGGGCGGCGGAAGCCCGAAGCTTCACGGTTGCGGGAAGGCAGCTTGGCGTGTCGTCGTCGGCGATCGGCAAAGCGGTCGCGCGGATGGAGGAACGGCTCGGTGTGCGCCTGCTTCATCGCAGCACGCGTAGCATCACGCTCACCGCGGAAGGCGCCCGATTCCTCGATCGCTGCCGGCGCATTTTTTCCGAGATCGAAGCGGCCGAGCTTGAACTGTCGCAGACGCACGAGGCCCCGCGCGGCACGCTGCGTGTCGGCCTGCCATTGGTCGGCATGCTGATGATGCAGACTCTCGTCGCGTTCATGAAGGCCTATCCAGAGGTCACATTGGATCTCGATTTCAGCGATCGGGTCGTCGATGTGATCGAGGAGGGTTTTGACGCCGTGGTGCGCTTCGCCGATGCCGGCGACTCGCGCTTGATGTCCCGAGCACTAGGCACCTATCGCCGGCGCCTCGTGGCGGCCCCGGCGTATCTCGCGGCCAGAGGCGTTCCTCTGACCCCCGACGACCTCAAGGCGCATGCCTGTCTAGGCCACAAGTTTCCGACCAGCGGAAAGTTCGAACGATGGCCACTGCGGCCCGAGCAGGCTGGCATCGAGGGTGAACTGCCGAAAGCGGCGGTGGCCAGCACGCTCGAGCCGATCATCTTCATGGCCGAGCAAGGCATGGGCATTGCCTACCTGCCGGACTTCGCCATCGGCCGGCAACTCCGTGAAGGCGCACTCGTCACTGTGCTCGACGACTACACCGATCGCTCCGGACCGCTTCGGATCCTGTGGCCGTCGAACCGGCACCTCGCTCCCAAGCTCAGGGCATTCGTGGACTTTCTCGCCGCGAACCTTGTCCCCTCCGTCGAAGGCGAAGCAGACAGCGGGACAAGTTCCTAGGAGAGGTCGATCTCAAGGCCGTCGGTCATTTTTCGCTAGTTGCCCGGTCTTTAAGTGCCAGGCAAGGGCACGCAGCTCGTTTGTCTGCCGGGTGAGCGGGTCTAGCTCGAGAAGCCGGTCAAAAGTCGGTTGCATTCGGCAGCAAACTTCTCATTCGGCAGCTGCCCCTCGGCGTCGCGCGAGAATTCCGGTTTCAGGCGGTTGAGGAAGAACATTTCAAGCGGCCGGTGGTGCTTCGTTTCAATGGCGCCTCTTGGCTCGAGATCGAAGAGTGACTTCACATGTCCGGCGGCCGTCTCCGAGACATTGATCCGGCCAGGGGCGCCATTCGTCTCCATGAGCGCCGCCGTGTTCACCGCATCGCCCCAGATGTCGAAAGTGAACTTCCGCCGACCGACCACGCCCGAAATGACCGGCCCGGTATGGACGCCGACGCGCAGGTCGAGCGAAGGCAATCGCATCTTCTCGCGCTGCGCCTTCATGCGGGCGACTGCGCATTGAAGCTCGAGCGCCGCGAGGCAGGCATCGAAAGGATGTCGGCGATTGGCCGCGGGCACGCCGGCGACGGCCATGTAGGCATCACCGATCGTCTTGAGCTTTTCGAGCCCGTGGCGCGTCATGATCTCATCGAAAGCAGTGAAATATTGGTCGAGCAGTCCGATCAGAGCGACCGGCTCGATACGCTCTGCCAGCAAGGTGAACCCCTTGAAATCGGCAAACAGGATAGTGGCCGAGGGGACGTATTTCGGCTGGACCTTGCCGTTCGTCTTAAGCTCGTCGGCAATCGATACGGGTAGTATATTGATGAGCAGTTCTTCGGTGCGTGTCTTCTCGGCGGCGATATCCTTCCGCGCCTGGTCCAGATCCTTATTTGCCCGGTCAAACTCGATCAGTTTTCTACGCAGCTCCAGCTGCGTCATCACCTGATGCGATAGGCGGCGCAGCGATTCAGCCTGTTCGAAGCCAAGCTGGCGAGGTTCGAAATCCATGACACACAGTGTCCCAAGCGCATACCCCTCGCCGGTGACAAGCGGCATGCCACAATAGAATTTGAAGTACGGTTCGCCTGTAACAAATGGGATGCTGCTGAATCGCGCATCCTGGCTGAGGTCGGGCGCCACGACGAGTTCGGTGCCGCAAACCGTCTCCGCGCAGAAGGCAATTTCGCGCGGGCACTGGTGAAAATCCGGCGGCAAACCATACTTGGCCTTGAGCCAAAGGCGATCGTCGTCCATCAAGCTGATATAGGCCACCGGACACTGACAAATCTGTGCAGCCAGTTCACCAACTTCGTCATAGGCAACGTCCGGCGCGGTATCGAGGATATTGAGTGTGCGAACCGCAGCAAGCCGTTCGGGCTCGTTGGCAGGTACTGGGAATGACACTTTTGCCCTCCCGACATCCGGCTGACGCCCACTCCGAGGATTAGCGGCGCCTTGGGTAGTGATCGTACCGCTTGACGGCCGCTTTGGTAAGCCCCGTGGCGATTCGAGGCCGAAAGAAGAGGTATCAGCCCGCACCCGGCTCCCTCGGCAGGTCTGCATGGCCCTACCTGGACAAACCTCGACATCCGCTTTGCGCCGCTGTCGGAAGGATAGCGGACGAGCGACCAGATCAGCCCGGTTGGCATTTGCGAGACACGGCCTTAAGCTAATCGGCGCGAGTGAACTTTCTCAACGCCTCCTCCGCCCTTCGCGGGATCGAGTGCCGATGGCTTGGAGGAAGAGGATCATCATGCCCCTATGATGTGGTCACGACGCCTCTCAGCTTCTCCCGCTGTTCAAACCTGCAGAGGATTGCTGCACGCTGAACATCGCTAAGCGCGATCGCATGGTCTCACGCAAGGTGCGACGACCTGCCGTGACAAACTGTGGACAATCACAACGCAAGCAGGAAGGCATCTTCCATTCAGTCTGATGACCTAAGATGCCTAGAGTCGAGAACAGTCGAAATATCAAATGTTCTCGAAATTCTGCGCCCGACCTGCGCCCGAAAGGGCACCCGCATAGCGTCTGGCGCGATTTGGCTGCACGCCAGCGTACATGCAACACGTTGTATTGCTGTGATTTTTCGTGCTGTGAGTTGGAGCGGGTGAAGGGAATCGAACCCTCGTATTCAGCTTGGAAGGCTGCTGCTCTACCATTGAGCTACACCCGCGCGCCGGGGATGACCTATCACGCCATGCCGACGGCCTCAACCGCCAGTTCCGACCTTGTCACCTCCAAAAGTCCTGGCTCCGACCGCTCCGCGAGGCGCCGAGCCCACCCCTTTTCACCCCCTAACGCCCACCTTTGGCCTTAACAGATGCCGATTCGGCGCCTATATTGAAAGTTCCATCAACAAGGAAAGGAGGTGATCCAGTGTCTTTTATCAAGCGCTGTCACCTCGCTGGGATCGCCCGCTAAGCACCTCAGGCTTGGCATCGGGGCGCTCTCAGCCCTGGACCAGCGAGTTCAAAGAGTGGGAAGCGCGGCGGGGCCCCATCCGCCGCGCTTCTTTTTTGCGCCGGCGCTTGTTTGTCGGGCGCTGACTTGTCGGGAGAGGCCCGGTCCAATCGTCCTCGTGTGGTGGGCTCGTCATCTGGCGCCGCGACCGCGGCAGAAGAAATCCTGAACCGACTGAACTGACACAAATTTCCAAGGAAGCCCTGATGCTCTACGCCATCCTGGCCTATCACGTCGAAGCCGAAGTCATGTCCTGGACTGCGCAGGAGGACGCCGCGGTCATGAGCGATCTCAGCCAGGTCCACGACCGCCTGGCGCAGGACACCAGCCTCGGCCCCGCGGCGCGGCTGGGGCCGACCAAGACGGCCCGCACCTTGCGCGGTCCGGGCACGGGCTTTGTCGTCGACGGCCCCTTTGCCGAGACCAAGGAGCAACTCCTCGGCTTCTACGTCATGGAATTCGCAAACGAGGATGCCGCGATCGCCGCAGCGGGCGAGCTGCGCCGCGCCAACCCGAGCGCGGTCTACGAGATCCGTCCGATTTCGTTCTATCGCCCCGGCAGGCCCTTTCCGATGACGGAGGCTTCTTCCGACGACAAACAGGACGGCACCCTGCAGGATGCGCGTTGAGCGGCGCTGGCGGCCCGCTTTCGCTCCGCTCAGGCGATACCGGACACGCTTCGGCTTGGGACTGCGCCACGCAAGGGCTGCGAGGGCGAAGCGGGGTGGCTCGCCGAACAGTCGGAGCGCGGCAGCCATCCCGCCGCATCTTGTCCTGGATCGCGGAACTGCAGTCGCGACAGCTACCCGCTTCCGAGCACGTCGCGGATTTTCTGCGCCAGATGCGATTTCCGATACGGCTTTCCGAGCAGGGCGACGCCGGGATCAAGACGGCCTTCGTGGACGATGGCGTTGTCGGTGTAGCCCGAGGTGTAAAGCACCTTGACCTCTCCGCGGCGCTTGAGAACGGCCTCCGCCAGTTCCCGGCCGTTCATCCCTCCCGGCAAAATCACGTCGGTGAACAGGAGATCAAAATCGACGCCCTGGTCGACCAGCGCAAGGGCCGCCACGCCGTCGCGGGCGACAAGCGTCCTGTAGCCCAGGCTGCCGAGCTGGGCGATCACATAGCCCTGCACCAGCGCATCGTCCTCGACTACCAGGATCGTCTCGTGGCCCCGCGGCGTGCCCGTCGCATGCACCGGTTCCGCCGTCATTGCCGCCCGCCCTGCCGATCGCGGCAAGTACAGCTTGATCACCGTGCCGTGGCCTTCCTCGCTGTCGATTTCGACGGTGCCGCCGGACTGCTTGGCGAACCCGTAGACCATGCTCAGCCCCAGTCCGGTGCCGAGGCCGGTGCCCTTGGTGGTGAAGAACGGCTCGAACACCCGGTCGCGGATATCGGCTGGGATTCCCTGGCCGGTGTCCGTGACCGCGATCATCACGAACTCGCCGGTCTTCACCTTGCCATCGTCCGACGCATCGACTTCGTCAAGCAGGACATTGGCGGTTCTGAACGTGAGCTTGCCTCCGCCAGGCATGGCATCGCGCGCATTGACGGCGAGATTGATGATCGCGGCCGAAAGCTGCGACGGATCGGCCAGAGCCGACCACGCATTGTTTGCAAGCACCCGTTCGATTTCGATATGCTCGCCCAGGGTCGGCTTGAGCAACTTGGCGGTGTCGTTGACCATGCCGTTGACATCAATCTCGCGCGGTTCCAGCGGCTGGCGGCGCGCGAAGGTCAGAAGCTGGGACGTGATCTCGGCGCCACGCGTGGCCGCGTCTTCGATCAGCTGGGCAACCGCGACGAGTTGCGGCCTGTCCGCCATGCCTTCCTGAAGGATATCGATCGTCCCGCTGATGACGGTGAGGACGTTGTTGAAGTCATGGGCAACACCGCCCGTGAGTTGCCCGATCGCATCCATCTTCTGGGATTGACGGAGTCGTTCCTCGGCCTCGTGCTGCTTGGTCAGGTCGGTGGCCGTTCCGCGATACCCCATGAAGCGACCGTCGGCGGCGAAGATGGGCCGGCCGTTGACGCTGACATGGCGCTGCCGCCCGGTTAAGTCACGGCATGTGTACTCGAAATTCCGGAACGGCTCGTGCCGCTCCAGCATCGCCATATGCTCACGCCATTTCTGCGGGTCGGTATCGAGGTCGGTTGCGGCATCGAGGCGGCTTTTTCCGATCAGCACCGCCCGATCGATGCCGAAGGCGCTCAGCCGCTCCGAGATATAGGTGAAAGCGTGGTCCGGCCCGGTCTCCCAGAACCAATCGGATGAGGTCTCGGCGTAATCGCGAAAACGCTGTTCGCTCAGGCGCACGCCCTCTTCCGCCTGCTGCAGGACATTCAGGTCTCGTCCCAGCCTGGCATTCACCTCACGCAAGTCGCCATAGGCAAGCTGCAGGCTCGCACACATGCCATTGAACGCGTCGACCACCTTGTCCAGTTCATCGGCTTCGCGCGGCGGCCGGCGATCCAGGCGGAGGGACGGAGGCGGCCGCGCAACATTGTAGCTGCTGACAAACCCGGCAATGGCGCCGAGATGCCGGGTGACGAGCCAATGAAACATGTAGACGATGAAGAATGAGACGAGAAAAGTCTTGGCCGCCTGACTCGCCAGGATAACCAGGGCCCGGGTGAGCAGCTCTCGATAGACTTCGGCAAGCGTTGCCTCGACATAAAGGACCCCGATCTGACGTTTGGCGCCTTGCACGAGGTAATCGAGAGGATAGAGCCGGGTTATGATCGAGCCAGCACCACGCCTGCCAACGGCGACGCGCATCGGATTCGGACGATCGGCGATCTCACTAACCTCGGCAGCCTGAATGTCCGGCAGGCGGAGAATGCCGTTGAGCTGCAGCTCCAATTGGTTTTGATCGAGATTCCAGAGGCTTTCGCCGATGCTGCCGAAATAGCTTTGGCCGATTTCATCGAGCCGGGTCTCGATGCTCCTGACTTCGCGGTCGTAATCCAGATAGAGCTGAAGCGCCGTCAGCGTGAGCGTCACGATCGAGCTGAACAGCAACACGGCAGCGAGAAGACGCAGACCAATGCCGCCGCGAGACCAGTCGAATATCCGCCAGAAACGGGATCCAAGAAACCAACATGCAATCGGCGACTCGATCCGATTCAAACCATCCTTCGCGGCCGCCGGCATGACACGTTTGCGGCTGGGGTCGCTCTCTCCCTTGTCCATGTACCACTCTCATCGCGGCACATCTTGCTCGGGCCCGCGGGTCATGATCGCAGCAATTCAAACCGCTCAGCCCATCCTCCAGACCTGCCGGACTCCGAGCGAGTTTCCGTCGGCGGGGTCAATCAATCTCGCCCAGAATCAGGAATGCAAAACAGGCTAGCACCCGACCTGCTCAAATGACACCAGTAGTAACCCGGGGGCCGCTCAGGGCAGCGGCGGGCCGCCCCAACCCTTCGTTTGGACCGCCAAAGCCATTGACATCCTGCATAAGGTCATTCGCGCCAATCGCGGCCTCGGTGCCAATAACAAACAAGGCACCGCATCGGCGAATAGTGACTGTCGTCAGTCGGCGCCGTAACGCCGCTAGTGTTGTGTTTCTGACACTCGTACCGCCGTCATTCCGGGGCGCGCCATTTGGCGCGAACCCGGAATCCAGAGGTGATGGCTACGAGATTCCGGGTTCCTGCTGCGCAGGCCCCCGAATGACGGAAGCAATCGTTAGAGTCAGAACACTAGTGCTCGGACTTCGCGGGTCCCAGGTACTTCTCGTATATGGCTTCAAAGCTATGGTCGCTCTTCATACTTGTCAGTGCCCTATCAAAATTGGCAATGACTTCTGAATAGTCACGTTTGTTGCTGAAAGCCAGATAGCTCGGAATTTCGTCAATATCCGGCGAAAGTTCCTTGATCTTGGTCAAGTCCCCCTTCTTCGTCGCGGCTTCAAAAACAACATGCCTGTAACCTACCGCCAGATCGATTCTTTTCAAGGCAAGCATACCAACGAGGCTGTCGACATTGTTCGTTTCCACAACCGTTGACCACACGCCGGTCTTGAGTGCGCTATCGACCTTGATGCCGTAACTTGTGCCTCTGATGGTTCCGATCCTAAGACCTCCGAGCTCACTCACCTCACCGCCAAATTTCAGATCAGAATCGGCAGGGACAAAAAAAGCTTCAACCTGGGTTATGATCGGAACGCTCGTGTATGTGAGAAACTCATTGCGTTCAGGTAACTTGAAAACCGAGAATATCCCGTCAACACGACCGCTGCGAATCTCGGCGAGGCAACGCGCCCAGGGCATGAGTTGAATTTCAAACTGATGGCCCGTTCTTTGCAACGCTGCGGTCACAACATCGACCAGTATCCCGGATGGCTTCCCATCCTGCACATAGGCCGTCGGGGCGCTGTCAGCAGCCACGAGAACAAGCCCTGCGGGATACCCATTGCCACAGCTCATTGCCGTTATCGCAATGGCAAACAGGAGGGAGCTCAAGGAACCAGAGGATCTGGCTGAATTCTGGATGCGTGCACATCGCATCATCTGAGCTTTCTCGGCGCGGGCTCACCCGCAGATGGGCTGGGCAAATCCGCCTCCCTGCAGGAGTCACAGATGTCAGTTGTGAGCAATCTGCGGCCGAAACAAGCCTCGCACGACTGCCAGTCGTTGACAAGCTGAATGGACGTTTGCACTTTTGTACGGATTTGATCTGGTTTCTGAAACTCCTCTGGGGGCAGGTACAGGGACCGGCCTTGAGCGAGGAGACGCGCATCATGTGGCGGATGCTTTTGGCCTGCATATCGGTGCTGCTGCCCGGCATGCCATCTCATGCGCAATCGGTCATCCGACTGGCGAGAATAACTGATATCCCGGACCAGTATGTCGGCGGCGAAATATTGCGAGTGGTCTACGGCCGCTTGAACATCGCGGTCGAGTTCGAGGATGTCCCCGGCAAGCGCGCACTGGCGCTCAGCAGCGCGGGCGAACTCGATGGGGAGATCCAAAGAATTGCCAACCTCGCCCACGACTACCCCACGCTGGTGCAGATCTCACCGCCGATCAATTACATCGAGCCGTCGGTCTTCACGACGACGCTACGTTTCGATGTCCGGAGTTGGAATTCGATCAAGGACTACAGCATTGGCATCGTGCGAGGCGTCGGCTCCTCCGAAGCCGGCACGCAAGGCATGACCAGCGTCACGCCTGCGGCGAGCCTGGAAAACATGATCCGCATGCTGGATGCCGACCGTTTCGATCTGATGGTCACGGATCTGTTCAGCGGGCGTGTCGCGGTCAAGAAACTGAACCTGCAATCCCGCATCCACCCACTCTCGCCGCCGCTCGAGAAGATCTACATCTATCATTACCTGCACGAGCGACATCGCGACCTCGTCGGGAAGGTCGAAAGGGTGATCCAGGACATGGAGACGAGCGGCGAACTGGCCCGGTTGCGCGAGACGTTGGTCAACCGGGTCCTTAACGCGCCCTGACAACGGCGGTCGAGCCCCAACATGCCGCAGGGATGAACCGGACGCGGGTGCAGGCCGCGACCAGCCGCGTTCCGCCATTGATGGCGATGCCGGGTGCCATCATGCCAATCACCGGCCTGAGACGACGCAAGCGCCCCGCACTACGCGCGCCGATCGGCCAAGCGGCGCACCAGCAATCCACCAAAGGCAATGAACCAGAAATATGTCACGTATTGCGGGGCATACAGTGCGACGCCGGTGCAGGGCAGAAACACCATGACCGGAAAGGCCGCTCCCCACAATTCGGGATGCGGCTTGCCGTCCCGGGTTGCGAGCCACCACAGCACAGCGTTGAGGCCCGCGATCGCAGTCAGGTCCAGGCCGTAGAGCACCGCGACCGCGCTGCTCAGAGGATAGCTGCCGTAGAGGCCATTGGTTACCGGCAGCAGGATGATCGACAGCAGGAAAAACAGGTTGAGAATGACGACGCCGCGGCCGCCATGGGGATGCCACACCAGCCGGCGGTGGTGACTGAACCAGAACAGTCCGGCGATGATGAAGCTGAGAATGAGCCCAGCCAGCCGTCCCGAATAGAGATGATAGAGGTCGGTCCAGTCGGGCAGGCTCTTTATCAACTCGCCGGCCGGGTTGGTCCAACCCGGCAGGCTCTTGAACTCGCCGGCCTTGGGCAGGTCATAGGCAAGCAAGGTCATGGCAACGCCAAAAATGGTGTTGCTCAGCGATTCCAGCCGGCGCATCTCGAAATGGTCGGGGTTGGGTTCGGTCATCTCTCGCGGCAGCCTCTGAACAAATTGACCGACGCGGTATCGCCAGCCTGTTTGGAAGGATGCAACAGGTATTCGGCGATTGCGACAATGCGCTGAAGATAATCCCGCGTTCGCGGCTCAAGCGGGTCGCTTGCCGAACCGTCACCCCGCCGAGGCGGGCGGCGGATGGTGGGGGAGGCAGGACTCGAACCTGCGAAGCCATGAGGCGGCTGATTTACAGTCAGCTCCCTTTGCCACTCGGGACACTCCCCCGCTCGATGACATTCGATCCGGCCGCTTGTGCCGGTAACGAATTGCGCCATGGAGACGTGAAGACCGCGAAAGCCCGACGATGGGGCTGGCGGCCGGCCGCGTTTATGCGGGAAGGGGCATGGCAAAGTCAACCAAGGGATTCTGCGAATTCGGCCCCCGACAGGTTGGAAATTGCCCGAATCCGGGACCCGTGACACAAGCGTCTGATGAGAGTCCTCAAATGAGCGATCAAGATCGAAAGCCGCCGTTCCGGCGGGGCGGCGGGCCTTTCCCCAAGGGAGGTGCCAAGGCAGGTGCAAAGCCGGGTTCCTCCGGCCGCAAACCCGCCTGGCGGGACAGGGACAGGGACAGCGATGGCCCGGCCATTCTCTATGGCTGGCACACGGTGACCTTGGCGCTCGCCAATCCGGCTCGGCGGATCCGCAAGCTGCTGCTCACCGAGAACGCCGCTCGGCGGCTCGCGGACGAGAACATCGACACCCGCATTGCCCCGGAGATCGTCCGGCCCAGTCAGATCGACCAGATGCTCGGCCCCGATGCCGTGCATCAGGGGCTGCTCGCGGAGGCCGATCCCCTGCCTTCGCCTGACATCGACACGCTCGCACCGGAGGGACTGGTGCTGGTGCTCGACCAGATCACCGATCCCCATAATGTCGGCGCGATCCTGCGTTCGGCAGCGGCGTTCGCCGTCAAGGCCATCGTCACCACCGCGCGCCACAGTCCGGAAGCGACCGGCGTGCTGGCGAAGTCGGCCTCCGGCGCGCTCGAACTGGTGCCGCTGGTCACCGTGCAAAATCTCGCCCGGGCGCTCACCCGGCTGAACGAACGCGGCTTCCTGACGGTCGGGCTGGACAGTGAGGGTGGCGAAAACCTCGGAGCCGTCGCACTGCGCGAACCGCTGGCGCTGGTGCTGGGAGCCGAGGGCAAGGGCTTGCGGCAACTCACGCGCGAGACCTGCGGCGTGGTGGCAAGGCTCGACATGCCCGGCGAGATCAAGAGCCTCAACGTCTCCAACGCCGCCGTGCTCGCGCTCTATATCGGCGCAAGCCGGCTCGGGCTGATAAGCTAGATTCTATTTTGACACGTTTTCTCAGCGCGGATTGGTATCCCGCCCCCGCGTCCGAGCATGCTTCACTGCGAAACACTCCGTAAAAGCCAACGCCCGCTTGCATCATGCAAACGGGCGTTGCGGTAGCAGACCTGCCTCGTTGGATCAGTAGTAACGGCGCAGCACCGGATGGCCGTAGTAATAGTGATGGGGCATGTAGCCGTAGCGGATGCCGTGATGAACGCGCGGCGCATAGTCATACCGGGAGATGAAGCGAGGGTGATGATGGCGGTGCCAGCGATAGCTGTGCACGGCGGGACCTTCGAGACCGGCGCCATCGTAGTCATGCGTGGTGGCGCTGGCGTAGCGACCGCCGTCATAGCCAGAGTAATACGGCCGGGAGTGATAGCTGCCCCAACCGGATACCGCGCTTTCCTGATAGGTCGGATACGGCGCAAAGGCGCCCGGACCGGTGTAGGTCGGCCCCTGATTGACAAAATAATATTGCGTGGCCGGCTCGGCCAGCCGCTCATAGCCCCAGCCGGCGCTGCAGCCCGTGGCGCAGCCCGAATAGCTGTAGGTCGGCACATAAGCCTGCTCGCACGGCGTGAAACCGCAGGCCTTCGCCGGGGCGACGCCCGCAGCGACCACGGCCAACGCCGCAACCACACCTGAAATCTTCTGACGCATGACTAACTCTCCTGTTGATCCAATTTTTTGGTTTTGGGTGGTTGGCTTGAATTAGCGCCGGTTCCGCTGGAGGTCGATCTCCGGCGCAACGATGATCGGCGGCGGATTTCCCGGCACGTCCGACGTCGGCGGCAGCGGCGCCGACTGTGACGACCATGACCGATGATAGCTCTCGGAGGGCTGCGGCAGTTCGCGGTTGGCGGGCGGCTCGATTTCGGATCGCCCATAGCCCGGCGTCTGACCGAGGGTCGGATAATAATGGCCGACATTGGGTACCGGGTTGATCTGGCGTCCGCCATAGATCGTGGGCTCGACATGGATGCCCTTGCCCAGCCCGAAGTTGCCCTCGACGACCGCGTAGGAGGCATCGATGCCATTGATGATGACGGGCACACCCGGCCGGCCCGGAATAACGCGATCGAACCCTTCCCCGGCAAACGCCGCGGGCGTCGCGCCGATCAAAAGGGCCAATGCGGTCATACTGCGCATGGGAATCCTGCTTAGCTTCCTCATCAACAACCTACACAAATGCGCGCAACCAGGGGTTAAAGCGGTGCGCTAACTTGGCGGTAAGGCTAACGCGAAAGCCGTTAACAAGCGTTCCTTGCGGCGATGCGCCGGGCGCACCGCGATCGGAGCTGAAGCCGCGTTGTCGCGGAGCCAGATATTGGAATCTGCGGGATTGGAAAACGCCAGGCTCAGCCGAATGCGGTCGCGACGATCGTATTGATGCCGATCGCGACGGTGACGATCCCCACAACGCCCTGCAGGCCGCGATTGGCCAGCGTCAGCCACCGGGCGGACAGCGCGATGGGCACCGCGATAACCGTCGATAGCGCGGCCATTCCGATCATCGAACCGATCCCGAACAACGCGATGTAGGCCACACCGGCTGCGGCACTGGTGGCCTGAGAGACCGCAAGCACCAGTAGCGCGGCCGAGCCGGCCATGCCGTGCATCAGGCCGACCACAAGCGTCCGCCAGCGAAAGCCATGTTCATGGGCATGCGGCGCGCGGGCGTGCGGGACGGCATCGCCAGCATGGTTGTGCAAATGCATGTGGACGGTGCCGTCGGGATGGCGGTGAGCGTGAAGATGCATGCGCTCGCGCGACAGCCGCCACAGCACATGCGCGCCGAGCCCGACCAGCATGATGCCGACTGCGGTCTCCAGGGGCCGGGAGAGATGTTCGGGGATGGCATGACCGAGCAGGATCGCCGCGCCTGCGAAGGCGAACAGGGTCAGGGTATGCCCAAGCCCCCAGGTCAGGCCATGCTTGACGATGTCGCGGATCTCGCTGCGGCGCGCGGCAATGCTCGACACCGCCGCGATATGGTCGGCCTCGAGCGCATGCTGCATCCCCAACAGAAAGCCCAGTCCCAGAATTCCGAACATGCGTCCCCTGACATTGCGCACCCATCCCAACATAGGCGACCCCTGCACCCAAGCAAAATTCGGGCCCGAGAGCCCCCTTGGCCGCCTTCGCTTGTCCCGGCCTCGCCGCCGTTTGACCTTGGAAAGATCGAGCCGGTCGGCAAACCGGCGTGGCCATTGCGACCGTGCCGGTCAGGACCGACGCCTATGCCTGGGACGACGCCTATGCTTGGGACAATGGCTATCGTGGCCGCTGGAGCGAGAGCTACGCCAAGCGCAACGGCTTCGTCTGCCGGCCCGGAACCCGGTTCCGCGACGAAGACGGCCGACAGCATATCTGCCAGTAGCCCTGAGCACGTTGGTTTTGAGGACAAGGCGGCCCGCAAGGCCGCCTTTTTCATGGAAACGACACCCACCTGCCCGTGCCGAGCCAGCGCAATCGCCTTGTAGCGGTCTGCCGACAACTCTGATATTTGACGGCGCGTGTTTGCCTGCGGCCGTGTCCGCGGAGTGCAAGACGAACCATCCGTCGATCCGACGCATGGCGTGGCCGGTTTAGCTCAGCGGTAGAGCAGCGGTTTTGTAAACCGAAGGTCGGGAGTTCAATCCTCTCAACCGGCACCAGAAAATTTGATATATTTCAATCACTTGGTAAGTCGGCGGCTGAAACGGTCAGCCGCTTCGCCGTTCGGATAGGGGTCGCACGCGTGTCTTAGGACTCGTCAGGGTGTTGACGCGGACGTCTGGGCGTCAGGCTCTCAGATTAGCAACCCCGCAGAGATTTACCTTGATCATCTTTGCAACTTGCCGAAGAGTGCAGGCGGGCGCATGATGGGATCGTTGCGATGATCTCTGTGGACCCGTGTGGATAACTCGCAACGCTATGTAGCATTTTTGTGATTGTTCATCTGAAATCAACGGTGTCTTCGTCAAGCGTCTGACCTGTCGCTTGATTCAGTATCGCCGCTTTGCTGCAATTTTCGCGGCCGAGGTGTGTCATGAAATGGATCGAAGAACGGGACGCCTTGATCGCGCAAACGATGGCGTTCGTTCAGTCGGTCTCCCGCGGGCAGGAAACCGTGAGCCAATTTGGCCCACGATCGCACAGCGCTGCTGCGACCAAACCTCAGGCTGAACCTGAGCCGGCTGCACCGGTAGCGATGAAAATCGTCGAAATCCCCGGACCGCCGAAGACCATCCCGTTCTCGCGGCAATTCGATCAGGTCGACGTGAAGACCGAGATCGAGACGCGGATTGCCTGTTTTCGGGCACACCAGGAACGCTTCAACCGGGAGCGCCACGAATATTTCAGTGCCACGCTGGCGCGACTGCGCGCCTCGATCGAGCAACTGCCGCCGCCGCGCAGCGGGAAATGAGCGACCGGTATCCCCTCCGGGGGCAAGCCCGAAGGGCATGATTCGCCGAGCAAAGCGCTTAAAGCCAGGCCCACACCAGCGCGAGGTTGGCCAAGCAGGCCAGCAGCAGTGCGACCACAAGGGTCAACTGCAGGCGCTCGCAGGCGGTATGGAGTGTCGTTTCCATGGCGCGAAGCATCCGGCGATTCTGGGCCGGGAGTCCCGCGGATTCTTTTTTTCCGAATTTACCTGTCGTTAACGGACTCAGATCGGACGCCATCCGCGTCAAGACCCGGCCCACCGGCCGATGACATCGCGCTCATCCCCCTCGCGGTGAGAAACCTCAGTTATCCCCGAGCCTTAACAGCGCCTCGCGAGAAAGGTCGGAACGCGGGCACTGGAGCAATGCGATGGCTTACGCGCTGTTCTGCAGGCAGGCGAGGCTCTGCAACGCCTATCCGAGGCAGACCTACGTTCGGGAAAGTTGCCCGACAAAGCGGACTCGTCGTGGACGTGCAGGTGTCGCCGAACTACGGAACGGCAATCGCCAGCGAGGCTTGCTCGGAGGGAAGCGCGACGCAAGTCTTCTTGCGATTGAGGCCCCTGATCGCCCCGGTCACCTTGAGCACCTGGCCGAGTGGGCAGGAGGATGCCTGCACGAACACCGCCTCGAAAGGAGCAAGTACCAAAGGTTCGGATTTTAACACGGTTTGGGCGGAGCACGGCAGCGCCAAGACCGAAGACAGAACTAACACCGACGCCAAGACACGCATTTTCATGATCCACCAAACCGGCGAGACCATAATAGCCGATCGCTGAAGAAAGTTTCACGACGCGCAGAAAATATTTTGCAATGCGGCTCTGCAATTTTGTGCTGCCGCATTCACCAGCGTCGGTCGCGCGGTCGCGTCGGTCAATACTTGCTGACCGGTCCGCCCCAGCCAAAGCGGTAGTTCACACCGACCTTGACGGAGTGTTCGTCGTCCTTCAAGCGGGCGCCGACGACAGCCGGAGGACCCGCGGTGAAGGTGGTCGTTCCGAAATTGTAATATTGATATT
>Ga0307516_10004901_pt1 | contig 16284 bp, 10 predicted proteins | sample 19_EM_MG_FD_203310 | JGI IMG/M metagenome (GOLD analysis project Ga0307516, IMG submission 203310) | Populus trichocarpa ectomycorrhiza microbial communities from riparian zone in the Pacific Northwest, United States - 19_EM | ecosystem: Host-associated > Plants > Roots > Unclassified | place...
CGCGGTGCGGCGCATCCCGGCCTGCGTGCAGTGCCACGGCAGCGCGCTGATGGGCGTGGCGCCGGCCATTCCGGCGCTGATCGGCATGCCGCGCGACTACCTCAATGCACAGCTCGGCGCCTGGCGCACCGGCAACCGCCATGCGCTCGAACCCGACTGCATGGCGCAGGTCGCCCAGCGGCTCGACCCGGCCGACATCAGCGCGCTCTCGCAATGGCTCGCGGCACTGCCGGTGCCGGCCGGCGCGAAACCGGCGGACCGCTTGCCGGCGGCCCTGCCGCTGAACTGCGGCGGCGTGCCCGAGCTGCGACCATGACGCGGCGCCTTATCACGGGCGCGGCGCTGTCGTTGCTGGTCGCTGTGCTGGCGATCTTGTGGGTGCTGTTCATGAACCTGCGCGACGAGTCGCCCCGCCCGGCCACCGCCACCGCCACCGCCGCCATTGCCAGCGCCGAGCAGGTCTCGCGTGGCGCCTACCTCGCGTTCGCCGGCAACTGCATGGGCTGCCACACGGCCCAGGGCGGCGCGCCCTATGCCGGCGGGCGGGGTGTGCCCACACCGTTCGGCACGGTGATGGCGCCCAACCTCACGCCCGACGAGAAAACCGGCATCGGCGCCTGGTCGCCCGACGACTTCTGGCGCGCGCTGCACAACGGCCGCTCGCGCGACGGGCGCTTGTTGTACCCGGCGTTCCCGTACCCGAACTACACGCGCATCAGCCGCGACGACGCCGATGCGATCTTCGCCTGGCTGCGCCACGTGCCCGCGGTGGAGCAGGCCAACCGGCCGCACGAATTGCAGTTCCCGTTCAACCAGCAGGCGGCGCTGGCGGTGTGGCGCGCACTCTACTTCCGCCCGGGGGCCCACCAGGCCGACCCGCAACGTTCACCCGAGGTGAACCGCGGCGCTTACCTGGTCGAAGGCCTCGGCCACTGCAACGCCTGCCATTCGAGCCGCAACGCGCTCGGCGCGAGCACGAGTGCGCTCGACCTGGCGGGTGGCCTGATCCCGGTGCAGAACTGGTACGCGCCGGCGCTGACGTCGGCGCAGGAAGCGGGCGTGGCCGGCTGGGACGTGCAGGACATCGTCGCGCTGCTGAAGACCGGTGTCTCGCCGCACGCTTCGGTGGCCGGGCCGATGGGCGAGGTGGTGCGTGGCAGCACGCAGCACCTGTCGGAAGCCGACCTGCGGGCGATGGCCGTGCACTTGAGAGGGCTGCCACAAACCCCGCCGATGGAGGCCGAGCCCGCCCCCCGCGCCGCCGCGGGCCCGGGCGCCAAACTCTACGAACGCCACTGCGCCAGCTGCCACGGCGATGCGGGCGAGGGCGTGCGCGGCATCTACCCCGCGCTCGCCGGCAACCGCGCGGTCACGCTGCCCTCCGCGGCGAACCTCGTTCACGTCGTGCTCGAAGGCGGCTTCCCACCCGCCACGGTGGGCAACCCTCGGCCCTACGGCATGCCGCCGTTCGCAACCGTGCTGAGCGTGGAAGAAACGGCGCAGTTGCTGTCGTTCGTGCGCGGCAGCTGGGGCAACGGCGCCGCGGCGGTATCGGCGCTCGAGGTCGAACGATTTCGCGGCGCGAAGTAGCGCCAGCCTGTCCGCCCCTATTCGGGTTCGGAGCAGAAGGTCTCGTCGGCGACGACACACTCCGCATCGACCCGCGCCGCGCCGCCGATGCCGCGCGTGATCAGGCCGCTGCTGCGCAGTTTCGCGGCTTCCACATGCGGCAGCATCAGCCACATCTGGCCACGCTGGCGGGTGCGCATGGCCTGGCGCCCGGCATCGATGCCCGAGCCCCAGAAGAAGTCGGCACGAATGGCGCCGCGGATCGCGCCGCCTGTGTCTTGCGCCACCACCAGCCGCTGCAACGGCAAGGTCGAGCCGGCCGGCGTGGGGGCCGACATGTAGACCGGGTAACCGAGCGGCGTGATGCGCGGGTCGACGGCGATCGAGCGGCCAGCCGTCAGCGGCACGCCGAGAGCGCCGACCGGGCCGCGCACCGGCGACTGGTCGGGCGCGACGCGGAAGAACACATAACTCGGGTCGCTGCCGAGGGCCGCCGTGCGGGGCGCGCCGGGAATCGATGATCTAGGCGCCGGCGCAGACGGGCTGGTGGGTGCAGCGGCTGCAGTCGACGGCGCAGCGGCCCTGGGCGGCGGCTTGCGCTGCGCACCGCTCAGCAGTTCATCGACGAGCGCGTCCGAAGCCGCCGCGTTCGCGGCCGGTTTGGCGGGCGCTTGTGCTTGTTTCAGGCCGCGCGTGGTCACGCCTTCGACCGCGGTGTCTGTCTCGGGAGCCGCGGCGTTCAGCGCAGCGTCCTCCAGCTCGAACGTCTCGGCTTCTTCCGGGCCCGACCCGATGCCGCGCGTGCGCACTCGCTCCGGCCCCTTGGCCACCAGCCGCACCGGCTTGAAAGGGTGGCCGTTCTGCTCGGCGTATTGCACCCGCAGCACACTGCCGTCGCGCAGCCGGATGCGGCCCGAACCCTGCACCTGCATCGCATACAGCGCGAGCGCGTCGTCGACCCAGGCGACGACCGGCGCGTCGAGCCGCCCGCCCGATTCGATCTCGGCACGCGTGCGGTACGGCACGGCCCGGTCGCCGACCAGTTGCACGCGCCAGTTGCGGTCGCGCGTGTCGAGCTCGAAACGGGTCGTGTCGAGCGCATAGCTGCCCGGCACGCGGCCCGGCGCGACGCCGAGGTTCTGCCCGGTCTTCACGACGAAGACCGTGGCGCGGCGCTGGGCCGGCGCAATCAACTTCCAGTCGAGCGTGTACAGGTCGTTCGGCGTGGCGTAGACCGGCACCGTGAAAGCGCCCTCGGGGCGCAGGCTGCCGTTGATCAGCGGCTCGTAGTAGCCGGTCACATCGCCATCGCGGCTGGCGTCGGCATTGAGGATGCGGAACAGCGCGAACTCCTGTTCGAAGAAGCGCCGCAGTTCGGCGGGGTTGCGGCTCAGGCGCGCGGCGCGCGCGCACAGCGGCTTCCACGCATCACGCTTGGCCAGCGCCAGACACGAGGTCTGAAAGGCGTCCCACGCGGTGTCCAGATCGTCCTGGCCCCAGCCCGGCAGTTCGGCAAAACTGCTGGCCTTGAAGAGTGCGTTGCGGGTCTTGACATCGGGCAGCGTGGTCTCGGTGCGGGCGGCACTCGGCAGGTCGGCCGGTGCAGACAAAGCGCTGGCTGGCGTGGGCAACGACGAGGCCGGTGGCGTGCCCGGCGGCGGGCTTGCCGCGCCCGACCCCGCCGTGGCCGTGGCGGAGGGCGCGCCGGCGCAGGCACACAGCAGCAACGCGAAGCTTGCCAGCAGCGCGACGCGCAGGCGGTCAGCGTGGAAGAGAACGGGGAACGTCATGGCGAGGCCCTGGCTTTCATGAGTTGACCGTAGAGCCGAGTCTGCGCCCCTGCAACTGACCTTCGTCAGCGCCCGTGCCAGCACCGGGCCCGCCACCGCGCCGGTGTTACCTAAGTCATGCCTCGGCCGGCCGGGTGCTCGTTATTCTCGATGGAGTTCGCCCGACCGGGCTTGTGGAGGAGACGCATGCGCAGAAACGCCGCCGTGGAGAGCGCCCGCCGGGCGCCGGTTCGTGTGCTGCAGGGGTTGACGCTCGCCCTCTTCGCCGTGATCCTGGGCTGCGCAAGCGCGCCGCCGCCGCCCAAGCCGACCTCCGTCAAGGCCACGGTGCAGGCCGCCGCCGACGTGAACCCCGATGCTCGCAAACGTGCTTCGCCGCTGGTCGTGCGCATTTACGAGCTCAAGTCGGCAGCGGCCTTCGATGCGGCCGATTTCCTGTCGCTGTACGACCGCGACCAGGCGACGCTGGCGGCCGATCTGGTCGGCCGCGAGGAGTTCACGATGCGCCCCGGCGAAAGCCGCCCGTGGGAAAAAGTCCTCGGCCCCGAGGTGCGTTTCATCGGCGTGATGGCGGCCTACCGCGACATCGAACATGCACGCTGGAAGACCGTGATCACGGTCAAGCCGGGGTTGAAGAACGCGGTCACGATCAAGGCCGATGCGATCAACCTGTCTGCCAGCGTGGTGGCCCAATGAGTTGGCGCAGTTCGGTGGTCTGGTCGCAGGGCATGTTCCTGCAGCCGCACCACTTCCAGCAGGAAGCGCGTTATGTTTCCCGGCTCGTCGATGCGCGGGCGCGTTGTGTGTCGCCTTACGCGTGGGGCCTGGCCGAACTGGTGCTCGACGACACGCTGCTGGCGCTGGGCCGGGTCGGCATCGCCCGCGCCTCGGGCGTGTTGCCCGACGGCACGCCGTTTGCCATTCCGCAGCTCGACGCGCCACCCGCACCGATCGATATCCCGGGTGACCTGAAGAGCGAGCTGGTCTACCTGGCGCTGCCGCTGAGCCGCGAAGGCGTCTCCGAAGTCGACTTCGGCGATGCCGGCAGCCAGGACACCAGCCGCCTCGAGGCGACTGAAGAGAGCGTGCGCGACCACACCAGCGCGTCGGACGAACCAGCGAGCATCCAGACCGGGCGCCTGAAGCTGCGCCTCGTCCGCGCCAAGGACCTGAGCGACGCTTATGCCGTGATCGGCGTGGCCGAGGTCAGCGAGCGCCGCAGCGACAAGCAGGTGCTGCTCGAGCGCAGCTACATCCCGCCGGCCGTGGTGCTCGACGCGACCGATTCGCTGGCCAGCAGCACGCGCTTGCTGCACGGCCTGATCAGCCAGCGATCGCAAGCGCTCGCGGGCCGCATGGGCCAACTCAGCAGCGGCGTCTCAGAGCTCGCCGACTTCATGATGCTGCAGGTGCTCAACCGCGCCGAGCCCTTGTTTCGCCAGCACGCGAGCGCGCCGAATTCGCACCCGTTGGCTCTCTTCACCGATTGCCTGCAGCTCGCCGGCGAGCTGTCGACCTTCGCCTCGAGCGCGCGTCGGCCGCCCGAGTTCCCGCTCTACCGGCACGACGATCTGCGCGGCTGTTTCGCACCGGTGATCAGCGAGCTGCGCAAGATGCTCTCGGTGGTGCTGGAACAGAACGCGATCCAGATCGAACTCACCGAGCGCAACCACGGCGTGCGCACCGCCGTCGTGCCCGACCTCGAACTGGTTCGCGCCGGGGTGTTCGTGCTGGCCGTCAACGCCCAGGTGCCGCCCGAACAATTGCGCCAGCGTTTCGTGGCGCAGACAAAGGTCGGCCCGGTCGACCGGATCCGCGACCTCGTCAACCTGCAATTGCCCGGCATCGGCCTGCAAGGCCTGCCGGTCGCACCGCGCCAGTTGCCCTACCACGCCGGGTACTTCTATTTCGAACTCGAACGCGGCAGCGACCTGTGGCGCCAGTTCGAGAAGAGCGGCAGCCTGGTGATCCACACCGCAGGCGATTTCCCCGGGCTCGAACTCGAGCTGTGGGCGATCCGCCAATAAGCGCAGAGCCGCGTTCGCCACCGCGCTGCCGCCCCGTTCCCTGAGGTGTTGCCATGAGTCCTGCCAATCCGAACGACCCGTTCAGCGACCCGTTCGCCGCCGTCGAGAACCAGCGCACCTTCGTGATGCCGAACCCCGGCGCGCGCGCGCCGGCTACGCCGCAGCCCGGCGGGATGGCGAGCGCCGGCGCGGCCGATGTGGTCGCCGATCTGAGCGCGCCCGACACCGGCCTGAACCCGCTGCTCGCGCTCGCCAACCCGCTGTTGGCCGTGGTGCCGCAGATTCGTTCGACCAGCCACCTGCCCGACCCCGGCGTCTTGAAAGAGTCGCTCGCACAAGGGCTGCGCGAATTCGACGCAAGGGCGCCGCAGCAAGGCATCGCGCCCGAACGGGTGATGGCCGCCCGCTACATCCTGTGCACCTTGCTCGACGAAGCCGCCGCCAGCACACCCTGGGGCGGCTCGGGCACGTGGGGCCGCTACAGCCTGTTGGCGATGTTCCACAACGAAACCGGTGGCGGCGAGAAGGTCTTTCAGCTGATGGCCAAGCTGGCCGAGAACCCGGCCGCCAACCGCGACCTGCTGGAGCTGATCTACGCCGCGCTGTGCCTGGGTTTCCAGGGGCGTTACCGGGTCGTCGAAGGTGGACTCGCGCAGCTCGAAGCGGTGCGTGACCGGCTCGCACAGATCCTGAAAAAGGAGCGTGGCGGGTATGCCCAGCCGCTGGCCGAACACTGGCGCGGCCAGGCGCTCAAGCGCCGGCCGTTCCTGACCTGGCTGCCGCTGTGGGTCACGGCCGCGGTGGCCTGCGCCGTGCTGCTCGGTTTGTACTTCGCGCTCTCGATGTCGCTCGGCGGCGCGTCGGACCCGACCTTCGGCCAGATCCAGAGCCTGCGCCTGTTGCCCCCCACGCCGACCGTCGTGCAACCTGCGCCCAAGCCGCGCCTGGCGCAGTTCCTGGCCAGCGAGATCAAGGCCGGGCTGGTGGCGGTGCGCGACGACCTCGACCGCAGCGTCATCACGATCCGCGGCGACGGCCTGTTCGACCCCGGCAGCGCCAGCCTGAGCGACGACCGCGAAGCGCTGATGAAGCGCATCGCCGAAGCATTGGCGCAGGTTCAGGGGCAGATCCTCGTGACCGGCCACACCGACAACCAGCCGATCCGCTCGGTGCGCTTTCCGTCGAACTGGCATCTCTCGGAAGAGCGCGCGAAGGCGGTGCGCGGCATTCTGGTGTCGCGTGGCGTGGCCCCGGCGCGCGTGGTGGCCGAAGGGCGTGCCGACGGCGAGCCGGTGGTCGCGAACGACACGCCGGGCAATCGTGCGATCAACCGGCGTGTCGAAGTGACGCTGGTCGCAGCCCGCACCGGAGCGGCGTCATGAAGAAAATCTTCGGGTGGATCTTCAACGGCTGGGTCCTCGCGATCCTCGGTCTGCTGGCGATCTCGCTGCTGATCTGGATCGTCGGGCCGATGATCGGCATCGGCGAAGCGCGGCCGCTCGAAAGCGCCACGGTGCGCCTGATCGTGATCGGCACGATCGTGCTGCTCTACGTGCTGCAGAAGGCGTGGAAAGCCTGGAGCGCGCGCCGCACCAACAGCGCGGTCGTGAACCACATGCTCGCCGACACGCCCAAGGGCGGCGACGCCGCGAGCGCGGAACTTGCCACCATCAACGAGCGTTTCCAGAAAGCGCTGATCACGCTCAAGCAGGCGCGTTTCTCGAGCAACCGCGGGCTGTGGTCGAGCGCGTCGGCGCGCGTCGGCCAGCGTTACCTGTACGAGCTGCCGTGGTATGTGATCATCGGTGCGCCGGGTTCGGGCAAGACGACGGCGCTGCTCAATTCCGGCCTCGAGTTCCCGCTCGCCGCGAGCATGGGCGACGCCGCGGTGCGTGGCGTGGGCGGCACGCGCAATTGCGATTGGTGGTTCACCAACCAGGCCGTGTTGATCGACACCGCCGGCCGTTACACCACGCAGGACAGCGACCGCGACACCGACCAGAAAGCCTGGACCGGCTTCCTCGGCATGATCAAGAAGAGCCGGCCACGCCAGCCGGTCAACGGCGTGCTCGTCACAGTCTCGGTGCCCGACCTGCTGACGCGCACCGCCGCACAACGCGCCGAATACGCCGCGGCCGTGCGCACCCGCATCCAGGAACTGCACCAGCACCTGGGCATTCGTTTCCCGATCTACCTGCTGGTCACCAAGACCGACCTGCTCGCCGGTTTCATGGACTATCTGGGCGACGCCAGCAAGGAAGTGCGCCAAGACCCCTGGGGCTTCACCTTCGCGCTCGACGCCCAGCAACGCACCGACCCGAGCACGCTGCCGCAGGAATTCGACCTGCTGCAGGCGCGCCTCACCGACGGCCTGATCGACCGCCTGCAAAACGAGCGCGACCCGGCCCGGCGCGCCCGCATCTACGCGTTCCCGCAGCAGTTCGCGGGCCTGCGCAGCGTGCTGAAGGAATTCGTCGACAAGGTGTTCTCGCCGTCGCAGTTCGAAGAGCGCCCGCTGCTGCGCGGCGTGTACTTCATCAGCGGTACGCAGGAAGGCACGCCGATCGACCGCATGCTCGGCACCATCGCCCGCACCTACCGCCTGGCACGCACGCCGGTGCCGGCGAACCAGGCCAGCGGCAAGAGTTTTTTCCTGTCGCGGCTGCTGCAGGAAGTGGTGTTCAGCGAAGCCGAACTCGCCGGCACGAACCTGAAATGGGAACGCCGGCGTTCGCTGCTGGCGGCCGGCGGTTACGCGCTGATCGGCCTGGTGTTCGTCTGTGCCACGACGGCCTGGACGATCAGCTACATCAACAACCGCAAGTACGTGGCCGACGTCACCGCCAGGGTCGACAGCGTGCGCCAGCTGGTGCAGGCCACGCCGAACCGTGCGTCGTCCGACATCACCGTGCTGCTGCCGGCGCTCGCCGCCACCAAGGCGCTGGCGGTCGAAGAACAGGCCAGCGTGCCGTGGTCGCTCGGCTTCGGGCTGTACCAGGGCCGCAAGCTCGATTCGGCCACCCAGCAGGTCTACAAGCGCATGCTCGTCGACGCGGTGCAGCCGCGCATCGCGCTGCGTGTGGAAGACCAGCTCAAGCGCAGCTTCGACAACCCCGAGTCGCAGTACGAGGCGCTCAAGGCCTACATGATGCTGCAGGACCCGGAGCACTTCGACGCGCAGGCGCTCAAGCTCTACGTGATGGTCGACTGGGAAGTGAACCTGCCGCGCGACGTGACGGTCGATCAACGCGCCGCGCTCGAATCGCACCTCGACGCGCTGCTGGCGCAAGGCGCCACGGTCTCGCCGCTGCCCGAAGACAAGGCGCTGATCGCGCAGGTGCGCGCCAAGCTCGCGTCGGTGCCGCTGGCGCAGCGGGTCTACAACCGCCTGCGTCTGCAGGGCGTGGGCGCCGACATTCCCGAGTTCAGCATCGCCAAGGCCGCCGGCACGAGCGCACCGCTCGTCTTCACGCGCGCCAGCGGCCAGCCGATCACACGCGGCGTGCCGGGGCTGTTCACCTACGACGGTTACTACAAGGGCTTCCAGCCCGAAGTCGAAAAGACGACCAAGCAGCTGCGCGACGAAGAAGGCTGGGTGCTCGGCCTGCCCGAGGCTTCGCGCTCGGCCGCGTTGCGTGACCCGCTCGCCTTCGGCCGCATGACCGACGAAGTGCGGCGCGCCTACCTGCTCGAGTACGCCAAGCTCTGGGAAGCCTACATCGCCGACATCCGCATGCTGCCGATGGGCAACCTGGCGCAGTCGGTGCAGATGGCCCGCATCCTCTCCGCGCCCGACAACCCACTGGCGCCGCTGATGCGCGCGTTGGTGCGCGAGACCACGTTGACCGCGACCGAATCGAAGTCGGTCGTCGAGCAGGCGAGCGACAAGGCCAAGAGCACGATCGACAAGTCGCGCGAGCAGTTGCTCAGCATGCTGCGCGACAAGAACGCGCCCGCCGCGGCGCCGGCGGCGCGCATCGAACGCATCGTCGACGACCGCTTCGAGGGCTTGCGCCAGCTCGTCAAACCGGGCGCGCCCGGCGGGCCGGCGCCGCTCGACGGCACCATCGCGCTGATCAACGAGGTCTACGCCTTGCTCAACGCCGCCGACACCGCGGTGAAAGGGGGCAACGCGCCGCCGCCCTCGGAAGTGCCGAACAAGGTCAAGGGTGAAGCGGCCCGCTTGCCCGAGCCCTTGCGCAGCTTGATGAACACACTCTCGGCCAGCAGCGGCGCGGCGGTGGCGCGCGAGATGCGCAGCAACATCAGCAGCGGCGTCAACTCGAGCATCGGCGAGTTCTGCCGCCAGGCGATCCAGGGCCGCTACCCGTTCTCGCGCAACAGCACGACCGACGTGACGCAAGACGATTTCTCGCGCCTGTTCTCGCCCGGTGGGCTGTTCGACGAGTTCTTTCAGAAGAACCTGGCGGCGCTGGTCGACACCAACACGCGGCCCTGGAGCTTCCGCCAGCTCGGTGAGACATCGCTGGGCAAGGACAGCGGCACCCTGGCGCAATTCCAGCGCGCCGCGGTCATCCGCGACACCTTCTTCCGCTCGGGCGGCAAGGCCGCCGGCTTGCGGCTCGACTTCAAACCGCAGGAGATGGACGAGTCGATCACGCAGTTCACGCTCGATCTCGACGGCCAGCTCGTGAAGTACGCGCACGGCCCGCAGATTCCCACCGCCGTGCAGTGGCCCGGCCCGAAGGGCAGCACCCAGGTGCGGGTGCAATTGCAGCCGGCCATCGCGGGCGGCGCTTCGGGGCTGGTGACCGAGGGGCCCTGGGCGCTGTTCCGCATGTTCGACAAGTTGAGCCTCGTGCAGTCGGGCGGGCCGGAACGTTTCAAGGTGACCTTCAACATCGACAACCGCAAGGCCACGTTCGAAGTCACCGCGAGCAGCGTCGTGAACCCGTTCAAGTTGCCCGAACTCGCGTCGTTCGGCTGCCCCAGCGCGATCTGAGAAGCTGTGCATTCGCCGTGACCGACTTCAGCCCCTCCGAGACCGTGCCGGCCTGGTTCGGCAAGATCGCCTGCCTGGGCGACTTCGCCAGCCGGCGCCTGCCGCAAGACACCGCGCAGCGGTTCGACACCTGGCTTGCGCGCGGCGTGGACACCAGCCGCGGCCAGCTCGGCGAGCGCTGGTTGAACGTGTACCTGACAAGCCCGCTGTGGCGCTTCGCGCTCGCGCCCGGCGTGCTCGACGCACGCTGGTGGTTCGGCGTGATGATGCCGAGCGTCGACAACGTGGGCCGCTATTTCCCGCTGCTGGTCACCCAGCCCTGCAGCGAAGCGCCGCAGAGCAGCGACGGCCTGAACCAGCTCGAGCGCTGGTATTCGGGCATGGCGCGCGCCGCGCTCGGCACGCTGCAACCGGGCGGCAGCCTGGAGCAGTTCGAAAGCGAGCTGGCGCAGGCGCCCCCGCTGCCACTGAGCGAGCCGGCCGCGCCATGGGCTGCGGCACAATGGCCCGAACGCAGCCGCCACGAACTGGCCGCCGGCGTGACGCTCGCGCAGTGCCTGAACGAACTGGCGGTGGTCGAAAGCCTGCGGCGCTTTCGTGGCTGCTCGTTGTGGTGGTCGCTGCGCCCGGGTTCGGGCCCGAGCAGCCTGAGCACGGCCGTGGGTCTGCCGAGTGGCGACTCCTTCATTCACATGCTCGAAGGCACCTGGTGAAGATGACGCTCTCTCAGCGCGCTGGCGCAGCACCGACGGGGGAACGGCCTTGACCGACAACAGCGGCACGCCGTCGGCCTTCACCGAGTTCGCGACCACGATGGCGAGCGTGCGCCCGGTGCCGCCGCCTCCCGGCGAAGCCGGCAACGCCTTGCCGGCCGGTTACCAGTTGCACGAATTTCAGATCGTGCAGGTGATCGGCGAAGGCGGCTTCGGCATCGTCTACCTCGCCAACGACCTGCAACTGCAGCGCACCGTGGCGCTAAAGGAATACGTGCCGAGTTCGCTTGCCACACGCGGGCCCGACAACTCGATCTCGCTGCGCTCGGAGCGCCACCGCGAAACCTTCGAGCTCGGGCTGCGCAGCTTCGTCAACGAAGCGCGGCTGCTCGCATCATTCGACCACCCGTCGCTGGTGAAGGTGTACCGGTTCTGGGAGCAGAACGGCACGGCCTACATGGTGATGCCGTATTACGAAGGGCCGACGCTGAAGATGCTTTTCAAGCAGTCGCCACACCCGCCCGACGAAGCCTGGCTGAAGAACCTGCTCAAGCCGCTGCTCGACGCACTGCAGATCATCCACAACGACCACTGCTACCACCGCGACATCGCGCCCGACAACATCCTGCTGCTCGGCTCGCAGCTGAAGCCGCTGCTGCTCGACTTCGGCGCGGCGCGGCGCGTGATCGGCGACGCGACGCAGGCGCTCACGGTGATCCTCAAACCCGGTTACGCACCAGTCGAGCAGTACGCCGAAGTGCCTTCGATGAAGCAGGGCGCCTGGACCGACGTGTACGCGCTGTGCGCGGTGCTGTATGCGGCGATCACCGGGCGCGCGCCGACGCCGTCGGTCGGGCGGCTGATGAAAGACGAGATGGTGCCGGTCTCGAAGAGTGCACGCGGCAGGTACTCGGCCGCGTTTCTCGCCGCGATCGACCATGGCCTGGCGGTGCGTCCCGAGAACCGCCCGCAAGACATCGCTTCGCTGCGCGCCAGCCTGTTCGCGACCGACCTGCCCGACGCCGGCGACGACGTGACCCTGATCCGCCCGACGATCCAGCCGCCACCGGTGTTGCTGGAACCCGCGAGCGGCCCGCCGTCGACCGGGTTCGGCGCGCTGGCGCCCGCGCCGCAGTCCGACTTCCGCCCGCCAGCACCTGCACCGGTGGCGCGCAGGTCACGCGTCATGCCGCTGGTCGTGGGCGGTGTGGTGCTCGCGGCCGGCGCAGCAGGCGCAGTGTGGTTCGCAACGCGCGGCCCGGCCAAGCCCGTCGAGGCCGGCGCGAGCGCGGCCACGCCGACGGCGCAAGCGCCCGCGGCCAGCGCACTCGCCGCCGCGCCGGGCGCACCCGCGGTCGGCGAGGTCGCGGCGGCACCGGTGCGCGGGCCTTTCAGCACGGTCGCCGCGCTCGAAGACATCGTGCGTTATTCCGACCCATTGATCTCGGTGAACACGCTCGCCGACAAACAGACGCTCGTGATCGGGCGCGACCGCATCAAGTTCCGCGTCAAGTCGAGCGAGGCGGGGTACCTCTACATCTTCTACAGCGGTACCGACAACGCCGGCCTGACGCTGCTGTTCCCCAACATCAACGACAGCAAGAACCGCATCAACGCCGACACCGAGATGGTGCTGCCGCGCGAGTCGTGGAACATCGATGCCGGTGGCCCGCCCGGTGTGGACCACATCGTGGCGATGGTCTCGCGCTCGCCGCGCGACTTCTCGGGCGTGGGCCTCAAGCCGGCGAACCCCCTGTCGGAATTCGACCTCGCCACGCTGCAGCGCTTGTGGTCGGCGGTACCCGGCGACACCAGCCCTTACGCCGGCATCGCCCGCTGTGCTGCCCAGGCGCCCTGCCCGGCCGGGTTCGGCGCCACGCTGATCCGCATCACCGAAGAAGCGGCCGGCAAGTAGGGTTCACTGCGTCGCGGGCATCACTGCGTGATGGTCGTGATCGTGACCCGGCGGTTCTCGGCGGCGGCCACGTCACGCGTGTTCATCGGCTCGGTATCGCCCTTGCCCACCGCACGCAAGCGCGCTTCCGAAATGCTGTGTGTGCCCACGAGGTAGTCGCGCACGCTCTCGGCGCGCTGCTGCGAGAGCACCCGGTTCGCTTCGGCCGCGCCGCGCGCGTCGGCGTGGCCTTCGACCTCGAAGCTGAAGTCTTTCAGCCGGTCGTTCTTGAGTGCCGCGGCGACCACGTCGAGCTGCTCTTTTGAGCGCGCCGTCAGCTGCGACGAGTTGGTCTCGAAGGTGATCAGCAAGGACGCGCTCGCTTTCTTGCGCGGCGCCAGCACCGCAGCAGCCGGCGTATTGGAGGTGACTCGCAGGCTGCGCGTGCGCACGCCGACGTCGACATCGCCGTTGGCATCCGTCGCGCCCGCAGCGGCGGGTGCCGCGGCCGGCGGCGTCAGCGCTTCCAGCAGGTTGGTTTCGTTGACGGCCTTGCCGGTGAGCACCTTGCCGTTGCCGGCCTGGGCCGAGACCACTTGCGACAGGGCGAGGCACGACATCAACCCGAGCGCAGCCAGGCGTTTGGCGAAGGTGGCAAGGCGTGAAGCGACGGGCGAGAACGGGGTGTTGTGCATGATGGTTTCCTCGGTTCGGATCTGACAGATTTGAATGCGTTGACAACGCGCCGCAGGGCTGCACGTTGTCGGGACGGCCGGCTACAACGGCCCGATGCGGGTGATCTCGGCCGGGTTGCCGACCCAGACCGCGACCGCGCTGAAGTTGTCCTGGTTGGCACGCTGGCGCTCGTGCACCAGCACTTGCATCGCGTCGAGCCAGCCCTCGACGCTGTCGGCCTCGGCCAGGCAGTGTTCGATGTCGGCTTCCTCGAGACGGTCGTACCAGCCGTCGGAGCAAAGCAGGAAAGCGTCGCCGTCCTGCACCAGAAAGCCGGGGTCGCTCACGTGCGGCTCGATCGGTTCGTCGGAGCCCATCGCGGCGATGAGCTGGTTACGCTGCGAATGGCTGCGCGCTTCGTGGGGTGCGATCAGGCCGGCGTCGACCATGGTCTGCACCACGCTGTCGTCGCGCGTGACCTGCGCAACGCGGCCCTGGCGCAGCAGGTACAGGCGCGAGTCGCCCACGTGCGACCACACCGCCTGGCGCGTGGCCTTGCCGATCCACAGCATCACCAGCGTGGCATGCATGCGCTTCTGGCCCCGCAGGCCTTGCTGCTGGCGGTTAAGCGCGTCGTTGGCGGTGTGCACCACTTCGTCGAGCGCCGGCTGTGAGCGGCCCTGCTGTGTGAGCTGGCTGCCGAGTTCGTGCGCCACCATGCGCACCACCAGATCGGCCGCGACGGCCCCGTTGCTGTGGCCACCCGCGCCATCGGACAACACGGCGTACCAGCCGGCGTCGAGCGCGCCGTGCTGAAGATAGTCTTCGTTGCGGCTGCGCGCGCCGACTTCACTGCGGCTGGCGATCACGACATCGGACATGGTGGTGCGGGCAAGAGGATCGAATGGGCGAACCAGGCGAGATCAGCCGCGCGGCGGGGGAAGCTGATCGAGCTGCTCTTCGTAGGCGGCCACGAACGCGGCGCCGAAGAGGTTGTGGAAGTCGTCGTGCGCATCGTTGCGGATCGAATCGAAATGCTGCAGGTACAGGTCCCAGAGTTTGGCCTTGCGCCCACCTGGCAGCAGGCTGTCGAGCATGCTCTTGCCCGCCAGCTTGCTTTCGAGTTGCCCCGGCTCGAAGCGCGCCAGCACGCCGGCCAGGGCAGCGCGCATGCCGGCCATCGTGCCGATGCTGTGGCCGACCAGATCGTGCATCGCATCCTGCATCGCCACCGGGCCGGCCATGAAACCGCGCAGCGGCGGCTGGAGCAACTGCGCCAGCGCCGTCTCGGCCCCGGGTGAAAACTTGAGCGGGTTGTTGTTGCGGGCACGGATCGTGGTAACAGCGGCCCGCAGCTCGGTCTTGGCGGTGGCGCGCACGGCCATCAGCCGCAGCGTGCCTTCGACGGCCTCACGCATGATCGTGCCGAGCATGCGCATCTGCTCCGGGTTCAGGCCTTGCGGCAGTGGAACCTCGACCCCGGCGCCCTGGCAGAACGCGGCCCACAGCGCATCGGGCGGGTGGCTGGCAGCCACGGGCGCGGCAGCAGCCGGCGCGCTTCGCACCGCGGGCGGCGGCATGACCGGCGCCACCGGGACCGGCGCGGCCGCGCGCGGTGCAGCCGCTGCCGCGGCGGGGCTGCCCATGAACGCCGCCAGCGGGTCGATCGACGCCGCCGGGCCCAGCCCCAGGCCGGCGAACGGGTCCGTGGCCGCAGGCGGAGGCGCCACCATCGGGCTCGGGGACACGACCGGTGCAGGCGGCACATGCCGCACCGCGGGCCGAGTTTCGTGAACGATCGGCGGCGGCTCGTAGGCGCCTTTCAGCTCGGGTGTGTGATTGAACGCTGCCGGGCCAGGCGGGCTGGCGCCGACAGCGCCGAACATCGCGAACGGGTCGGTGCTCGCCGCTCCGGCGCCTGCCATCGGGGCAGCGGCGCCAGGCCCGGCAGCGCTGCTGCCCATGAACGCCGCGAGCGGGTCGGCCGACGAAGCGCTCGAAGCGCCGGCCAGGCCGAAACTGGCGTCGAGCGACATCGCGTTGCCTGAACTGGCGCCGACCGAAGCGAGCAGATCGTTGGCGCCGACGGGGGCTGCCGAAGTCGCCGCCGGTTTGATCGGTGGGGGTGTGGCGAGCAGGCCCGCGAACGGGTCGAAGTCATCGGGCAAGCGCGCCGGAGCCCCCGAGGGCGCCGGTGCGGAGGGCACGGCTGCCGGCGCCGGGCGGGCGCTCGGCGCGCCGAGAAACGCAAACGGATCGGTGCCGGCCGACGCCGGCGCGGCGGGCGTGGAGAGCAGATCGGAAAACGGGTTCAGGTTGGCGCTGGCGGGTGCCGCGACCACCGGCGCTGCGGCGATCGGCGCGGGCGGTGCGATCGGCGCGGGCGCGGCTTTTCGCCCGAGCCCCATGTTGCGCGGGTCGGTGCGGTTCTCGACCGCCGAGCTGACGATGACGGCGCGGGCGTCGACGACAGCGCGGCCTTGGGTGATCGTGCGCACGACTTCGTTTTCAGCTTCGACCAGCACACCCAGCGCATAACCGCCGATGCGCAGTTCGTCGCCGCTGGCCAGGGCACTGCCTTCGCCGGGCGCGAGCGCGCGGCCGTTGATGAAGATCGCGTTGGCGGCACCGGAATTGCGGATCGAAAACCCAC
>Ga0307516_10004902_pt1 | contig 16280 bp, 18 predicted proteins | sample 19_EM_MG_FD_203310 | JGI IMG/M metagenome (GOLD analysis project Ga0307516, IMG submission 203310) | Populus trichocarpa ectomycorrhiza microbial communities from riparian zone in the Pacific Northwest, United States - 19_EM | ecosystem: Host-associated > Plants > Roots > Unclassified | place...
CCATGTTGGGCAATAGGCAAGTTTGTTGCGGAAAGTAATAGAGGATCGAGGTTATTCGCGGTGTGAGGTTATTTTTGCAGTGGTTTTGGATAAAGCGCTGGTCCGGGCTCATAACCTGTTGAAAGTGGTGAACGTGTGTATTGTCTAAGTAAGGCTGAAGCCTCGAGAGAAAGGAGAATATAGGGGCAGGTCCATGCCTGCCGCCATGACTAAGCAACGAGTGAGATATTACAACAAGCGCTGCCCCGGTCGCGCGTCAACCGTGCCCAGAAACGGCCGCCACTTCCTGGCAGAGCGCCATAGCGAGCGATTCGCCCACGTCGCAGATTGCGACCACCTGCTGCATGTAGACACCCGACGGGCGGACGGCCAGCCGGGCCGGAGCTGAGAGCTCGCCCGACGGCTTTGGATATCGCCCGTCTCCGACCGTACGTTGGCGCACTCCTGTTGGCCGGCAGCCACGGCAGGAGACGGCGGGTCTTGCTGGCGAGAGACGCCCGGCGTCGGGAACTTGCTGTTCCGACTCACCGGCGCCGCTGGCCATCACACGGAGGGGGTGCCAAGCGGGAAGCTGTGAGCGGTGAGTGGAGACTTCTCCGGTGAGACGGGTGGCCGGCCAGCTGGCCAGTGGAGGTGGGTCGGTGTGAATTCCATTCGGGCGAATGGCAGAGCACCCACCGCCTTCATGCGGCACGACGGGACTGGTGCCAGCGCATAAAGGACTATGTACATCTGCCAAATTTCCGGCATGAGGTGTGGATTTTTTTTGGTTTTTTTGTTTATTCATTACTCGCATGCGACCTAGTTAGATCATGGCGAGGATATGTACAGTCCGTTTCCTGTCCGCAGTCCACGCATGGCGGCTCGTTGCAAGCGGCATGAGGTGCGGTGGTGATGATATACGTAGAGTACATATAGGTATGTATGCATGCATACATAGATAGAGTTCGCAGTTGTCATCGACAACCCCGCTCTCTCGCCTCGCTTGTGGTGGAATCGCCCCAATCAGGTTTGCTTGCATCTTGGCATTAGGAGGTTCTGCAAACCCCCGTGAACTACACGTCCAACTATCACCACAGCAACGGACAGGGGTTGTGAGGAGCCGAGGAGGCCGAGCGGACCGCTACGGCTGATAGGCTCAAGGTTATCGGCCGGAGAGGGGCTGAGAGGACGGATCACGAGAAAGGATCACGGAGAGGGAGATGCGGGCGGACCGTCCGCAGCGAGTGGGGAAAAGTATGTATTGATGTCTAGTGAAGAGAGAGAGAGAGAGAGAGCGGCCGCACCTCGGCCGCGAACATAATCCAAAGCCAAGTCGCCAAGTCGCCAAGCCCTTCGGCTCTTGGCTTTCTCCCCTGACAGGTCCCCCCGCTCGTCGAGCTCTGTCCCAGAGCTCCTGAATCCATCAAAACAAAGAACGTGAACTTGCGATGAACCACAAAACAGATACAGACTTTTTCCTCCCGAATACACAACCAACAAACGAAAATAGTGAACCGCGCTGGTTCTCACAAGGAAAACAAACTCTTCCGGCTCTCTCCTCATCCTGCTCCTGATCCATCCTCTCTTGGCTGCCGCGCCACTTCTTCCTTTCCCCTGCTGCCGTCGACCGTCTCCCATGCCGTGGGGGCATTGCCCATCGTACCCCCCGCTGAATCCCTTCGGCTTGTCCCCAAGCCAATGTTTCGAGACAAACAGTCGACGTGCGGAATCGACTTTCCTGGCCGATGGACGATATCCATATTGTCGATGAATGGCATTAACTGCATACGAAACTTGTCGAGCCGTAGGGAGTATGAAGTGTTGGCGGACGACCGAAGTATACCGGGTATCGCTGAGTGGTCCGTAAATACTTTAAAAGGTGAACCCTCCAGATACTGGCGTAGACGCCCCACGGCCCAGGCCAGGTAGGCCATTTCTAGCTCTGAAGCTTCGTATCGGGTCTCATATGGCAGTGTCGCCCGTGAGATGTAGAGGATTGGCCGTTCTAGTTGTTGTCCAGGATTCGGATGTTTAGTAGGGTAGGCAGTTTTGTCGTCGAGTTCTATCGTCATTGCCTCGGCTGTATGGAGAATCGACTTGTTGTATTCCTCGTAAAGGGACTTCGGCAGGTTTTCGAAGTCCTTTCCTGGGTATATCCACCTATCGTCGTCTGCCCAGCGGTTCTTTAACCGTACACGGTACCTCCTACCGCGCTGCGGCATGTCCCAATGACTGATAATCCGCTGTTCGACGGTATCAGGATTTCGCCCGAACGCGTCGTCTTTTGGATTGAGGGCCTTATCCACGTTCTGAACTGAGATGACGTCGTGGATGCCCAGGTTACTTGGTATTTTCAATCGTAGGGCCCTTCCGCCTGCCAGTATTTCCAGGACTTCGTACGGTGGTAGCTTCTACACACTCAGTTTGTTGCGTTTGATGATTGAGACTGGGTGTCTGTTGAGGCGGATGGAAACAAAGTCCCCTGGCTTGTATTCCGGTATCGGCGAGTGGTTCCGGTCGTAGTATGCTTTGTACGTGGCGAACAACCTAGCAATCACCTCCTTTGCATCCGACAGCCGCATTGAGACGTCCTCCAGCCACTGTGCTGTGGCGGGGTTCTCATGCGTCTGCGGTGTCTGCGGCCTCAGTATCCGCTCGATCATGTTCTGTGGTTGGGCGTACAGCAACTCGTACGGCGAGAACTCCGTGGTCACGTTCTTGGCGGTGTTGTATGCTAGTTGTATCAGGTACAGATGGCGGTGCCACTGCTGCCTGTCACCGACGTAGGCACATAGCGCCACCTCCAAGGTGCGGTTCAGGCGTTCGACAGCGCCATCTGCCTGGGCATGGAAGGCTGTCGTTTTCCGGTGATCGATTCCAAGTCTCTTGCACAGGTGTTCCCAGAAGGTACGCACCAAGCGAGGGTCCCTGTCCGTGATGAATTTTGTCGGTAGGAAGCCCATGGAGACAATTCTATCAAAAAACATAGATGCGGCGTTTTCGGCTGTGAAATTCGACGTACATGGAATGAAGGTTCCTGCCTTAGTGAACCTATCAACGATTACCATGATCGCATCATACTGTCCGCTTCTTGGCAAGTTGACAATGAAATCAATGTTGACTGCTTCGTATGCTTCCGGAATTCTCTCGGCGTCGATGCGTCCAAGCTCTCCTACCATCCTATTATTGTGGAGCTTATTGACAGAGCACTCGGGACAATGCCTGACATACTCTGCTACTGCAGTTGCCAGTCCGGGCCTGTAGAAGGTGTCCATCACCCGTGCATGGGTTTTGGCACGCCCAAAGTGACCCAGTACATCGTGCGCTGTATGCAAGGTTTCCCATAGCTTGTTTGCTGGGAGGCAGATCCGGTCTCCCTGGGTTGTCTGGAAGAGCAGCAGACCATCTGGGTTAAGGCTGAACCCGATGTCTTCTGAGGTGCCGGTACTAACCGGTCTGGAGTGATCGGTAGATTGAGCTGAATGCGGGGTCGCGCTGGTATGCGTGCGTCCAGTCCGAGTTTTCCACCACCGTGGTGAAACTGGTCATATCCTGGCTCACGTTCTGACCGGCGTCCAGCGTCATAGTGCTAAAACCGATGAAACCGGCATTCAGTGTCCTAGTCCTGTCCAAATCGATGTCCGGCACCCTGTTCAAACCGGTCAAACCGGCATCCGGCGTCACAGTTCTGTCAAAAGCGACGTCCGGCGTCCTGTCCAAACCAGTGAAACCAGCGTCCTGCGTCCTGTCAAAAGCGACGTCCGTCATCCTGTCCGAACCGGTAAAACCGGCAAAACCGGCGTCCGGAATCCTGTCAAAAGCGACGTCCGGCGTCCTGTCCGAACCGGTAAGACCAGCATTTGGCGTCCTAGTCCTGTCCAAATCGACGTCCAGCGTCCTGTCCGAACCGGTGAAACCGGTATCTGGCGTTCTGTCAAAAGCGACGTCCAGTGACTCGGCCGCCCGATAGTCATCCGCCGTCCAGATTTGGGATAGGACTGCTCCAAAGCCATCCTTGCTTGCATCGGTGTGTAGGATAAAGGGCTGGTCATATTTCGGATGTGCCAGTATTGGCGTCGATGACAGCCTTGACTTCAATTCCTTGAAAGCGGTTTCACACTCGTCTGTCCAGATGATTCTGGCTCCCGGCGCGTACTTCCCACTTGCTTTCTTCAAATCATTCAGTGGCCTTGCAATGCGCAAGAAATTTTCGATAAAGTTTCGATAATATCCAAACATGCTGACCACCCTGTGCAGTGCTGCCATGGTGGTTGGTGCCGGTACGTCTGTCACAGCAGTGACTTTATCCCCGGTCGTGGCCAATCCGTACCGTGAAATCTGCATGCCCAGCATTGTCACATCTGGGTATGCGATCTTGCACTTTGTGGCGCTGAGCTGCAATCCGGATGCTCGTATTGCTGTCAGGAACCGGCAAACATGATCGACGTGTTCTGCCCAGCTGTTTGAGAACACAATTGCATTGTCGATGTAGCACAATGCTGCTGTCCAGCATAGCGATCCCAGGACCCGGTCCATCAACCGTTGGTACTGGCCTGGGGCATTTTTCAGACCGAATGGTAGTCGCTTATACTGGAACAAACCACGATGACATATGAATGCAGTTTTGTATCAGTCTTCCTCGCCGATGTCCACCTGGTGGTAACCCTTGACAGCGTCGAATACGGAGAAGTATTGCTTGCTGGCCATTGCTGAGAAAACGTAGTCCAGTCATAGTAGTGGGTATGCGTCTGGGACCGTGACTTTGTTGATAGGTCGGTAGTCAACGCAGAATCGCCATTTGTTGTTTTGCCAAACTAGAAGAACTGGGCTGGCCGTTGGACTTGTCGACGGCTCGATAACGTTCCACTTGAGGAGTTCCTCGATGGCCGTATCTATTGCCTCGCATTTTGCAGGTCCTGTGGGTCTCGGTGCCTGGGGTGGGGGCAGGGGATTGTTGCCGGTGTTGATCGGAACTGAGTAGCCTCGTACATGTCCAATTGACTTTCCATCACTGAAGCAGTCCGAAAATTCCTCAAGCACCAGGCCAATCTCGGTTCACTGGGATTCCGACAGGTGCGGTGATACCATCGGCTTTCCTTCTGTGAACGGGCAGGTCTCCAGCAAGGCGTCGCCATCGTCTTCTGGTGGAAACAGCTCGCCTTTTGTCCTTGACCGGGCCTTGGCAGATATTAAGGCTGTCTCACCTTCAGGTATTGACCGAGGTGGCCTTGAAACGGATGTCGAGTGAGATGCCGTCAGCTCAACGTGGTAGCATTCTTGTTCTCCTGGGATGGCTATCACGCCTTCACTGCCACATGTTGCTGCACCTGGCTTGGTCATATTGTTCCAGTTGATGTGACTTCCTGTCTGGTGGAATCTGCATCCGAACAGGACAGGTTGTGCCGTGCCCAGTTGCTGATCCCTCTCAATGACAATTGGATGTTCGCTCCAATTCGAGAACATCATTGACTTGGTCCCATAGTCAATGACAGCATGCATTAGCTGAGGGCTTGGTGCCATTCCTTTCTCGGCTGTTGTGAATGGCAGGAAGGTGTAGTCGATGTTTTCTGCGATTCGGGGCGTCTGGATGGCAATGGGCTGGATGGTTCTTCCCGGGATCGTTGTCCGATCGACTGCCAGAACCTTCACGTCCGAGAGGTGGCTGCTGGGTGGTGATGCCAGTCTGGTGGTGTGACCGGTCGGAAAGCTTGCGATCTTTTTGGCTATGTTGAGCTCCATTCCATAGTCACACAGGAAATCAAGTCCCAGCACGAGCCACGGCGAAAAGTTTTCCACCAAATGGGCTTCCATGTCGGCTTGGACTATCTCGTGGGCGTTGTTTCGTGTGCAATCAAAGTGGATTGGCACTACTGCAAAGCCGGATGTCTTGTTGGTGCCAACACCTGATACAGATGCTGCAAGTGGTCTTATTTCCAATCGTGGGAATGCTTGGCAGAACATCACCATATCCATGAGGCCGACGTTTGAACACGGGTCTGTCAGGGCTTTGACAGGCGTGTCCATTTTTCCTACCCGCACGTAGCAGTGGAGTGGTGTTGATCGGAGGAAGCTCTTGCCATCGCCTTGTAGCTGGGATAGCCGTTTCAGAATTATCGTTGGTATTTCCGTTGACATGTTAGCGCTGTGTGATGTTTCCGGGAGTGGGGGACATCCAATGCCAAAGCCCGGGGGCAGACAGCTAAAGGGGTTACCTCGTAAAATGCTGCCCACAGGCAGGAGATTGTCCGTTTCCTTCCTTCATTCCATTTTCTCTCTATCCGTCTCTTTTCCTTTTTCCTTCTTTCCTTTATCCCCGATTCTTTCACTCGTTTTTCCTTCTATTTCTTCCTTCTTTTTCTCCCTCTTTTCCATTACTTCTTCTTTTTTAGCTTTTTGTCGTCGATGTTCGGTGTTGCTGTTATTCGTGGTGTTGTCCGGTCTAGACGGACCTTTATTGGTGTCATCGGGGGTGTGAGTATGAATAGGGCTATGAGTATTAGTGTGATTGTGAGTAGGGGTTAGGGTGTTGTCGGGCGTGTGATTAGGGCGGGGGCTGTGAAGAAGGGTGTCGGTTTGGGTATCGTCGGGCGTGTGAATATGAGTAGGTTTGTGAATAGGGATGTGGGCATTGGTCGGATTGTGAGTAGAGGTTAAGGTGTTATTGGGCGTGTGATTATGAGCAGGGGTTTGGGCGTTATCGGGTGTGTGAATATGAGTTGGGAGTGGAGTATGAGTTGGCATGTGATTAGGGCGGGGGCTGTGAATAAGGGTATCGGGTCGGGTATCTTTGGGCGTGTGAGTGACAGTTGCCGTGGCGCAAAAAGGAGTGTCGTTGTCGTGTCGATCGGGTGATCTGTGGCGTGGTAGAGGTTTCTGTTGGGGTGCGGAATTCTCTACAGTTCCCCGAACCCCAGGTCGTTTCCCGAAACGTCGTCCGAATCGTAAACATTTTCTGCCTCTGTCCGTAGTCTATGATCGATCTCGTGGTAGTTGTCTATGTCATAGACACTACCTCCGTAGATATCGTTGGCGTAGTTGATGACGAAGGCCTTCATTGCAGGGTCCTCACGGCAGTCAAAGTCGAAGTGCCACTGGTTGTCCTGTCCTCGTTGCCGTAGGCACTTGTTGCATGGTCGCATCATGAACATGGGTGTGCCGTTGCGCCTCGTGTACGACATCTCCATCTTACCTGTGGCCGGATTCATTCGGTGCCTCAAGGTCGCACGTAGCTCCACACAGCGTGTCTCCCTCCTGGGCTGGGGGTTATTCCGGTCGTTGGCGCGATACCAGTCACGACTGGTATCAGTTCCCTTACCTTTGTCAGTGTGACACCTGGGTATGCCAGTACAGAGGTGGAGGTAAAGATGAGTGTAGAGTCAGGTTCTATTTCTTTATTCACAGCGGAATAATCTTAGGTTCATTGTGTGGGGTGAGTGTGTTTTTCCGAGGATCGGGAGTAAGGTTGTCGGTGAGGTTCGTTCTTGCGGTATATATGCAAAAACTTCTTTTTGTCACGTGATTCCCTTCTTCCTGTCGTAGCGCTGGGAATCCCTAGTTTTTCAGATGCGCGGCCTCAGAGGGCTCCGCACATGGGTGTGGTTGGTCCTGACCGGTTCTAGCGCTAAGGGTGGAGGCTAACAGTCGGCGACCTCGTATTCCCCCCAGCGCTAGTCTTTTGGACCATGCGGGCTTCGTATCGAGGTCCTAGTCAGGATCGGTCGTAACTCTTTCGGAGCTCGCCGTCCTTCCTAGTTTGCCGCCGTCCCCGCTCCGGAGTTATCCTTTCGTCCGTTCGTTCTCGGCCGTAAGGTCCTAACTCTGTGTCTTATCTCCCGTCTAGACTCTCCCAGACCTGTCTTGCGACTTTTAGGCCCCGCGTATGGTGTGCGACTTGTAGGAAGCTAGTTCTGCCCTTATCTTGTTCTCGGACGCAGCGGCTACAAGAGTCGGCAGTGCGTCGGGTCTACCCGGAAGGCTGGCCTAAGATCCATCACCTGCTGAGGTTACCCTCTGCTCTACCTGTTCTTGCCAAACTGCTTTTCCGAGGCCCCGAGATTTTATCAGGGATCCCTAGTCACGTGACTTACCGTTGCTTATTTCCCTTGTACCTTTACCCCCTTTGTTACCCTTGGGTGTAACACTACTCCCCCTCTTTCTTAGCTTCGGCCCGAAGCTGATTTTATTCTGACTCCTCCTCCTTCTTTGTGTGAATCGGTGGAATGCAGTCCTCCAGCCCCTGCATCCCTCTGGCCGCCTGGTCCCGAAGAAAACCCTCCAGTGGGAAAAACTTCAGAACCAATTCGGTTGGCAGCCAGCCCTCGGATCTGGATGGTCTTCCGACCAGTCCAGGATCCTACTGTCGGAGTGGTGCAAAGGAAACCAGGGAACAGCGGCGTTCCCCCGAAGAGGTGATCAGAAGACGGGTTGACCTGACACGCTGGTGTAGCAAGGGATCAGGCCGGCCGTACGGTAGTCTCGCCGCCAGAGCCAGTCAAAACCAGTGGCTCTTAACCGGCCAACCATGCCTCGCCACAGTTAAAGGACGGCTGCTGTTTCTTCCTGGGATTACAATACCTTTGCTCTTCTGCTCGTTGAAAAGGGTCTTTGTTGGATGAAGTCCTCCTCCCCTTCATCCCACTACCCCCCGATCGTGCTTCAACCCCTTCGGCTTCGATATGCGCCTGGGGCGGATCGGAGTCTAGCTCTCGGTGAGCCGGTAGTCCCTCGGCGCGTCTGAATTCCGTCGGTGAAACTCTCGGAGTTTCTCCAGGCCGCCTACCGAAAAGTTATCGTATGGTTCTTCTGTCCAGTCCTTCCGGTCTGGGTAGTCGAGCTATTTGACGAGGTACAGGACGTGGTGCCCTTTCCTGGTGCTCCCAAGGACCTCGTCAACATCGTATTCCTCACTCTGTTCGATATCGTCGGCCTCTTGGAGGATCTTCGAGGGGTCCGGCGGCACTCAGTGTTCGCTGGTTCGATAGGGTTCGAGTAGCGATACATGGAAGACGTTGTGGATCTTCCATTTTCAGGGCAGTGTAAGTCGAACTGTCAGGGGCGAGACGATTTTTTCCACCTGGAAGGGGCCATGATTCTTGTGGTCCAACTTCCGGGAGGGTCGACGCGTCTTGATGTTGCGCCCGTTGAGCATTACCAAGTCCCCGATCTGATACTTTGGGGGCTCGGAGCGTTGGGGATCCGTGTAGCGGCGCATTCGTTCGTGTGCTGCTTCCAGCCTTTCGGTGGATGCCCTGTGTGTCACGAACCTGGTGCGACAGGCTCATAGGCGCCGCCGCGGGCGTCGCGCTCACCCTTGCCACACTATGGCTAATCTTTGTCTCCGCCGCCACGGCCACCGTCATCCTATGCGCCTAGGCGCAACATCCCCGCCCCTGCCTATATCGCGCCGGTAGCGATATTCCTCAGAACCTGGTCGCGGGCCGCCCAGGGCATCCCCGCTTGTTTCCTTACTGTCTGCGTGTCTGCCTCGCTCTACTCTGTGTTATGTTTATTGCTTACCTTGTTGCTCTTGACGTTTCCTTACTGTCTGCGTGTCTGCCTCGCTCTACCCTGTATTAGGTTTATTGCTTACCTTGTTGCTCTTGACGTTTCCTTACTGTCTGCGTGTCTGCCTCGCTCTACTCTGTGTTATGTTTATTGCTTTCCTCTTCCCTACTGTTGTGTGTGTCTGCCTTGCTGGTTGCGGAAGGACGAAGGACCGAGTAGGATCGTGTGTTTCCTTGGGTGCGGTCATGACGGGAAAACTCTGTGTCAGTCTTGCGGGCGAGGCTGTGATTCCACAGTGGAGGAAACGGTATAAAGGAAGGGTGCGGTAGCTAGTCTGGAGATTCTTTCTCCACGCAATCTATTATCTCTCTCCACAGACCTACCTCTCTATCCCCGTGACCGGCGCTGCGACCACCACTCCCCGAGAACAACGAGCCCATGCAAGGCGTGTGAGAAGAGCCGCGAAGAGACCACGCCGGGCGTGATGGATACCGCGAGAACAACGAGCCCACGCACGGCGTGTGAGAACAACGAACCCACGCAAGGCATGTGAGAAGAGCCGCGAAGAGACCACGCCGGGTGTGACGGATACCGCGAAAACAACGAGCCTACGCAAGGCGTGTGAGAACAACGAACCCACGCAAGGTGTGTGAGAAGAGCCGCGAAGAGACCACGCCGGGCGTGACGGATACTGTGAGAACAACGAGCCCACGCAAGACGTGAGAACAACGAGTCCACAAAGAGCATATAAGTACGCCAGAAGTGTGAGTATGCCGGAAGCGTGAGTAGGACCGCCCGCGCCACAAACCCCAGCCTACGTTGCCTGTCGAGCCCCACGGAGAAGTCGAGGCAGGATCTTGACACTGTGTACTGCATGCATCCAGTGGGCGTAGAGCTTGCTGGCGGGGTTTAGGGGTCCCGAGGCGGCTGGGTCGGAGGACACAGGATGGAATCTGTAGTTGGCGTAGAATGGAGACATCCCATTGCCCATGGTAATCGAATTGTTGTAGGCAAACTCTGCCATCGGGAGTAGGCCTACCCAGTTGTCCTGTTCGTGGCCGATGAACGCTCAAAGGTATGCTTCGATTGTCTGGTTGAGGCGTTCCGTTTGCCCGTCGGTTTGGGGGTGGAAGGCCGTCGACATCCTTGGGCGGATGCCGGATAGCCGCAGGAATTCTTGCCATGTCTCGGAGGTGAATCGTGAGTCCCGGTCTGAGACGATGTCCAAGGGTAACCCATGGTGCTTCGAGACTTCCCGGGCGAAGATGACCGCCAGGTCGGCCACTGTCTTCTTTTCTTTTCCCAGGGGGAGGAAATGCACCATCTTTGTGAATCGGTCTATAACCACCCACAATTGGTCGCATCCTTCCGAGAATGGCAGCTCCGTAATGAAGTCCATTGCGATGGACTGCCAGGGGGCGTACGGTAGTTCCAAGGGGGAGGAAAGTCTGTACGGTTGGTGCCGGGCCGCCTTGTTTTTCTGGCATTCAGGGCAGCTTCGGACGAAGTCGATAATTCTTTCGTTCATCTTTGGCCACCAGAAGTTGCGCCGGATTAGCTCGATCGTCTTGTCCTGGCCCATGTGGCCGGTGACCTTTGTGTCGTGTTCTGATTTGAGAATCAGGGTTTTGAGGTTGCCATCCTCTGGGATCCAGAGCATACCCTTTCGGTAGAGCAGCCCCTCCTTGATCTCGAGGACCTCCTCCGTCCTGACCTTTCGGTCCCTCTGCCGCACCTCACAAGGGCGGGCAGCTTCCTCCTCGACCTTCTGGTCATTCAGTGCCGCATTCCCCAGCACTGCTTCCAGTTCCTTTACCGCGCCTTGGTATTCATTGTCCTTTTTTCCTGCCTTTTTGACTGCTTCCGCAAATTCTTCCGACCATTGCCGTGGCTGGAGTGATGCCAACCTTGCCGAAGAGCAGATAAACGTTCTTTCCCATCTGTCTGGTTCTGTAAAGTTGTCTTTTCGCAAAACTGTTGTGATCGGCTGGTTTTCACTCCCCCCTTTTTCAGGGCGGTACTCCGAACGCCTTGAAAGAGCGTCTGGTTTCCCGTTTTGGTTTCCTAGTCGGTAGTAAATACGGAAGTTGATACCGGCCAATTCTTGTGCCCACCGTGCCTGGCATCGGTTGAGTATCTTTGTGGTTGTAAAGTACTCGAGGTTCTGGTGATCGCTGAACACCTGGACCTGATTCGTTGCTCCTTCGCAGTACCGGTGCCAGTGTTTGAAGGTATCGATGATTGTCAGAAGTTCCTTGTCATGGATTTCGTAGTTGATTTTCGCCAGCTGGAACTTTCGGGAGTGGAAGGCAACCGGGTGGAGTCTCCCTTTGTCATCTCTTTGTGACAGGACGGCGCCAATAGTGAAGTCGGAGGCGTCTGTTTCGATGATCACTGGTTTGGTGGCGTCGAAATGGGCAAGTATTGGTGCCGTTGTGAACCGTTGCTTCAGCTCCCGAAAGGCTTCTTCCGCCTGTCGGTTCCATTCCCACTCCTTTTTTCCCCCTTTCGTCAGTTCCGTTAGGGGTCTGGCAACTCGGGAGTAGTCCTTGATAAAGCGTCGGTAGAAATTGGCAAATCCCAGAAAGGACTGTACCTCTGTTAGCAATGCCGGAGTTTTCCATTCCAGCACTGCCTCCACTTTTCCTTTTGCCATTTTGATTCCATCCTGCCCGATGACGTATCCTAGGAATTCCACTTCCTGGGTTTTCCAGACACACTTGTCTGGCGAGACTGCCAGTCGGTTTTCCTGCAACCTTCTCAACACTTCCTTAACTCATTGGTCGTGCTCCTCCTCGGTTTTTGCATAGATCAGGAAATCGTCCATGTAAACCAGCAGGCCCAGGTCGATCATGTCGGAGAAGACATGGTTCATCATGTCTTGGAAGGTTGACGGAGCATTGGTTAATCCGAATGGCATGACTTGGAACTCGTAGAGCCCATAACGAGTTCGGAAGGCTGTTTTCCATTCATCACCTTCCCGAATGCGAATCAGGTTGAATCCATTTTTCAGATCTAGTTTAGTGAACCATTTGGCTCCCTGAACTCGGTCCTGTAGTTCCTGCATGAGGGGAAGGGGGTATCGGTTGGGAATCGTTATACGGTTGAGGGCCCGGTAGTCAACGCAGAGCCGTAGTCCTTTTCTGTTTGGTTTCGGTACGAACAGAATTGGAGATCCCGCTGGGGAGGTGGATCTCTGGATCTTGCCTGTCCGCAGCATCTCTTTAAGCCACTCTCGGAGGGTCTGGAGCTCATTCTCTGAAAGGGGGTAAATCGGTCCCCAGGGGGCGGTTTCTCCTTCCTTGAGGTCGATCTTGCAGTCATATGGTCGGTGTGCTGGTAGCGCCTCTGCCGCCTCCTGGCTCATAATGTCGAGATAACCCCTGAATTCCTTAGGGATCTGGTCCCGAGGGTCCTCCTCGTTTATTGCTGAGACGTACCCAATGACTTTGGCCCCTGGGTCAAGGGTGACCGACTCATCCAGGGACAGAGAGAATTCCGCCGTTTCGAATCGCGTGCATTCTTCTAGGCAGTTGCGGCTGCTGAAGCGGAGTTCTTCTGAGTCCCATGCATCCTGGGGGGGGTACTTCACAATCCACCACAATGGTAAGAAGAGGTCGACTTCTGGCTCTAATGGTGCGACCTCGAACACTTCCTGGGAATAGTATTTTCGATGCTGGAGCAGGAGCGGCTCGGTGTTTTCCATTCCTGCCCCTTCGACTTCCTTCCCCAAACAGTTCAGTAGTGGGGCGGTCTTACTTCTGCGGATTCGGGGTATGTTGAGCTGCTCGGTAATCCTCGTGCTAATCAGAGGTACTGAGCAACCGGTGTTGAGTAGAACCTGCACCGCGTGTTGGGTCAGGCCCCACGAAATGATCATGGTGGTGATCGGTCTTTTGCCGCACTGTGGTTTGTTCGTAGACTTTTCGGGCGAGGCTTTGTTAGGGTTTAGCCTTCTTCGTTGTCTATCCTGCGAGGTTCCAGTACTTGGTTCCTCCGGACCCTTTCGTTTTCGGTTTGTCCCACAAATTATTGGGAAGGACCTGGGGTGCGGCGAGCCCCGTCCTCCTAAAAACCCGAGTCGTCCTGCCAGGCTGACTGCAGCGTCACGGCTGCGGCTTCCCGCATGTCCTCGTCCTCGACCTTGACATGGGCGGCCTTGGCTTGTTTGGGGGCTGGAGCCTCCTCGGCATCCTCCCCTCTTTTCCTTTTCCCCTGGATCGCGCTCGCCTGCTTCGGGGCTTACGGTAGCTCCGTGCCTTTGACCGTTGTTCGAGCGTAGCAGTCCTGGGTGGTGTGGCTATCCCGGCCACACCTCCAGCAGCTGGCCCTGCTGTTCTTGTGGGAGTCGATCTCATTTTGTGGGACTCCCTTGTAGGCGTTGCCCCCGCTTCCCCAGTGGCTCTCCGCCCACGATTTCCTTGGCTTTTCAGCCTTGCCCCCCGAGTCAGGCTTCCCAGCCTGCTTGGGGCCACCACTCTCCTTGCTCTTTCAGGTATTGCCCGGATTTTTCCCATCTGAGCCGTCCTTCCGTCCTGTGCAGCTCCCTGGCTGCGCTTCGCGGGCCGTTTTCAGGGCCTTTCTTCATTCCACGTAAAGACCGGCATTGTACATGGCCGTTAGGAAGTGTTCGTCGTCTATGAATTCTTCCATATAGTGGGCGAAGCGCATGTCCAGGATGTTGTCGGGTATAGCCTGGTCAATTTTCTCCCTCAGCCCTTCCCCGGTGGCTCGAGCGTATACGTTCAAGGCCCGGAATTCCGTGAAGTAGGCTTTGATGTCGCCCTTGTAGCGGAGTTGACTGAGCTTCAGCTGGGCGTTCGCTGCCTCCCGGGTGTCCCTGAATTCGGCCCGGATTGCTGCGCTGTATCGGGCCCAGGTGTCTCGGTCCACCATTGTCCTCCGATGGTGCTGGTGCCAGGCTTTCGCGGTATCTGACAGCAGCGTTCCTACCCAGGCGATCTTTTGGGCGTCGCGGGTTTCCGGGTAGAACCCGATGTATTCAAGAACCGATTCCCACCAGACGTTGAACGCTGAGGTGGGTTTCCCGTCGAAGGATTCTGGGTTCTTCAGCTTGAGCCGGGAAGTATTGGTTCTTACCTCCGAGGCCCTTTGGTCAGTCTGGGCTGCCGCGATGCCTTCCCCCACAAGTCGAGCAATTTCTTCTGGGGTGAGCATGGTGACAAGGTGCCCTTGTTGGAGTGGGGTGGCTCCCGGTGGGGGCCTTCCAGTCACCGGGTTTCGCCGCCTCTCCGGGACTGTATACATGTCGTCGTCGTTGGTGTCGCCCGGGCTTCCATTCCCGGTGGGGTCCTCTGGTTCCGGGGAGGGAGACCGGAGTACCAACCTTGTTCGGGGTCGTCTTGGGGGATCTCCTCCAGCCCCTCCCACCACTGCTTCCGGGGTGCCTTCCCTTGAAGCTGGGAGGGGGACGTCTCTTGGGAGAGCCGACTGTAGGTAAGTGGGCGTGGTGGTCACCCGTTTAATGGCACTTACCTCTGTGCGCAGCCGTTGCTATTCCTTGGCCAGTCGCTCGGTTTCCTCCTGTTGGTTTATGGCCCACTTTTCACAGTTGGCATTCCAGGTTTGTTGTTCCTCCGCCCGTTTCCGGTCCGCTACCTGAAGAAACTGGATGGCGTCGTTCAACCGCATAATTCGGGTGATCTGGTGCCCCTCCTTCTCGGCCTGGTCCTTATCGTGGGAGGTGATGGCCGTCCAGACATCGGTGGTGAATTTTTGAGCGGCGCTTGCAGTGCGTATCAGCTCGCTTTGCATCCATTCGTGGGATACAGTTGTGTTGGCCTCGGCCGTCTTGTAGACGTATTCGAGGGCTTGCGTGAGCAGTTGGTAGTTGCGCTCGATCGCGACGATTCGTCAGTTGGCCCGATTGTAGGCGTCACCGCACATCCCATGTAGCTGTTCCAGGTCCCATTGAGCTTGCTGATGCTGCATAACGAGCAGCCGGACCCAGGCAGTGGGGTTCGGGAGGTCGATCGTCGGTTGATCGGTTTCGGCATCGCTGTATACCTCCAGGGCGGTCCGTGGGTACTCCAGCTGGAGCATATCGACATTGGATTCGGTCATTTTCCTAGTATAGGTCCAGAAAGTGTCCTGTGTAGATCGTTTCGTCGTCGCAAAATGTGTAGTCACAGATCTCTCGGAATTCGTATCCGTCGAGGTCAGCGCTTAGATTGTTAAGCGCGCAGTTGAACCAGTACTGAGTGTACCAGTTTTCGGGGGTGCAATCGATTGCTTCGGAGGGTATTGCTCCGTCGATTTCTTCGTCCCACTTTTCGTAGCTTGAAATCTCGCTGTCGATTGAGGAGAAGGTGTAGTCGAGCGAGTATTGAGATGTGGGTTCGAATATGTGGGAGAGTTCGAGCAGGTAGAAGTGGTCGTGCTCGAACGAGGGCATGTGTGGTGTAAATCGAAGGTGACTTGTGAACCAAGATTATAGTGTGACACCTGGGTACGCCAGTACAGAGGTGGAGGTAAAGATGAGTGTAGAGTCAGGTTCAATTTCTTTATTCACAGCGGAATAATCTTAGGTTCGTTGTGTGGGGTGAGTGTGTTTTTCCGAGGATCGGGAGTAAGGTTGTCGGTGAGGTTCGTTCTTGCGGTATATGTGACACTGGGACGTCCGGTCAACGTCGGAGTGACGGTAATATCGAACTAGTCAGGTTTCTCGATAGTCACGAAGGAGATGGGGCGCGCGCGGTCTTCGCCGGCATTCAATTATTATACAAGAATAACTTCCCCAATGACCCTCCTTCCAAGTTCGCCCACCGTTAGGG
>Ga0307516_10004903_pt1 | contig 16277 bp, 26 predicted proteins | sample 19_EM_MG_FD_203310 | JGI IMG/M metagenome (GOLD analysis project Ga0307516, IMG submission 203310) | Populus trichocarpa ectomycorrhiza microbial communities from riparian zone in the Pacific Northwest, United States - 19_EM | ecosystem: Host-associated > Plants > Roots > Unclassified | place...
CGGGACCTAGTTTCCCCGTCGGGATATCCTTCATCCGTCGGCGCCTCTCATCCCCGTCGGCGCCTCTCATCCTCCGTCGGCACCACCTACCTCCGCCGTACAGAGTCCGGACGTCCAAATCTGACAGGCTGGCAGAGTTACAGGCGCACCCGCTCTTTGGACGACAGACTTGCCGTTCCTCTGGCGCCGCCACATCCGCCCTTCTTTCCGCCCCGCCCTTCGACTCCGTTTCCGATTCTGCCTGCGACTCGCGCTCCAAAACGGTGGACGACGAGGACGACGACGAGGACGGGAGTGCGGTGGCTCAGATATTGTATATTGTTCTCTTTTCGTCTGGGTTTGGGGGACAAAAATAGCGAGTAGCTGCTGGCTGCTTGGCTCGTCGCAGCAGGAGAGGTATATAGCACTAAAGCAAAGGCCATTACCCCCCCCAAAAACCAGAAACAGATGGTATATAGAAGAGGTACATGTGGAAAGAAACCCCATTCTTGAACTTTGGATTTCGAACACAACACCACACAACTAACCGCAGCGAGCACACATGTGGCGGGAAGTGGAGGATGGGCCGAAGGTCGAAGCGCATAGTGAGGCGAATTTGGAAGCGGAGGACGGCGAAGCCAAGCCCAACCTCGCGGGCGACGCTGATACTCCCGCCGTTTCCGCTTCTTTTCCTGCTGCTTCTGCTAACTAGCGGGGCATCTACCGCACCTCGAAAAAATCGAAAAGAAGAACACGCGGAGAGCAGACGGCACCGCAGCCAAACAAGAGCATCGCATAGCCCCACAACCGAGGCAAGGAAGTACCGGAGCTAGGCAATATATCGCATCGTCTCCTCTTCACGGGAATAGCCCACTATCACCCACGAACCGAGGATAATCCTACCCAGCGCCGCCGACCTCATACACCTCATACACAAACCCATCAGAGGCTGGCATTCGTTGCACTGCTGCAGAGTTTTCGTCCTGAAACTCACACAGGTTCCCTGGACTTGGGAAATTTCATCGTAACTCGACTTCTCTAGACTAGGACTCACTTCGGGAGTTGTTAGTTATTGGAGTAAGTCCCTGAGTTTTATGGCTTCCCAGGCCCTTTGCGGATGTGAGTGTATTTGGGTTTTCTATTCGGATTGAATCCCGCGTCTTTCGAACTCTTAATGGCAAATACGTCATTTTGGTTTACACTGATAGACTTTGGCTCGCCGTGATCAACTGTATGGTCACAAATGTGAGTAATGAAGTGTTAAAAAAAAACAAAAAAAAAAAACATACACTTCATACACGAGTAAAGACAGACTTCGCAGATCGTATGTACATACACAACAAAATACCATTGTCCATCCGTTGCCTCACCCGAAAGAACGTCTCCGAAAGAAGAAATAAATAAAAGGAAAATCGAGTGAAAATAAATTCCCTTACGCCCAACCACACATTGAAACCATAACGATATTGCCATGATATGATTGTCTGGGTCTCCCCTCTCTTAACCACAGCTCGCTACATCATCCGCTTCCTCTTCCTGTCGTCCGGCCCACCGTCATTCACATGATCCCTTTCCACCGCCGAGTCTGGTGGATTCAGCAACGCGTGGACACTGCTGGACGCGAGACTCGAGCGCCTCGCAGGAGGCGCCGCATGTCCTGCTTGCTGAGGATGAGGGAGCTTTGACCCTCCGAAACTCCCCGCAATGCCTCCACCACGGCCGTCGTGATTACTCCCTCCGCCCTCGTTCCAGGGCGGTGATGTTTGCGGCATAAATATAGATGGCCCGGGTGCCCACGGCATATCGTAGAGGCTGGCATCTCGGTACCCATTCGGTGGCTTTCCAGGCGACGGAGGCCGGTGCGGGGTGCCTAGCTCGCTGAACGGAGAGTTGACCTGCCAGCCATGCTGCCTGATATCGTCGGTCGTGTGCCGCCGAAACATGTCGCCGGGCGGCAATTGGGATTGCAGGTTTGACAGGGGTTGAGGAATCGGTTGTTGGTAGTCCCATTGCGGGTAGAGCGAGTTGGAGGATGACGAGACGGACATCCCAGGGGCGGCCAGATGCCTGCCGGGAGCCTGTGGCTCCGGCGGTGCTGGGTGTCGGATGTGGCGGCGCGCAGGGCCACTGAAAGAACTGCGGTGAGAGTCCTCCTCCACCGGCCACTGGCGCGGCGATAGGGGCACACAATTGTCCACCAACGTTGTGGTAAACGTTGGCGCGTCAGGGTGCATCATATCCCTACCGGGGTCTTCCAGTGCGTGGCTACGTCGTTCGATTTCCTTCTGCAGCGATTGTACTGCTCGCGTTGTTAGCTGTGCCGCGAGGGTTCGCAATTGCATTTGGGGGAGTATATCATACTGTCACGAAGAATCGGAGCACCCGAGGGAAACGCGTGGAACAAAAACTGGGCAATATCCGAGGTATACTGGAAACCACTAGCTTAGAGAAACGGACCCCAAACGACTGAGGGCGGGGGAACGCACTTGGTGGCACTGAGCAAAGCCCGCAACCGCAGCCTGGCAACGGGCGGACAGGTAGGTGTTGTTGTCCTCGGTGCGAGCCAGCCGTGTGGTCACATCTAGCAGCATCTGTTCGATGCCAATGAATCTGGCTTCCACGGAGCCCGTTGACTGTTCGCCTGGCGTTCCGGGGGTGGAATCGGTATCACTATTGGGCCCGGAGAACGAATTGCGATTGGTCAACTTGTGCCGTGATGCCCGGCGCTTAATCTTCTGCAAGCCAACCAGATCGCCCCGCTTGAATCTCCCTTTTCTGTGCTTAAACTCCCACAATATGGAACCCCGGGAACTGGCATGGAAGCCGTCGCTCACTAAAACGTAGTACGGGTGAGCTGGGCGTCACCAACTGTGGCAGAGGAGGAGAAGGAGGGATGGTAATGGAATCGGATGGGCAGCAGCGGACCTTTGCGGAAGCCGTACATGTTGAGCTGGCGTACGAAGGAGAAGAAATTGGTATGTTTGAAATATTGACTACACGCTCGATCGTCAGACTCGACTTTCGTGTTCATTATCCCGAGGTCATTTTCTTTGGCTTTCTTTTTGTTTCGAGTGACTTTACCTCAAGACCTTGCAGAACTCCTCGGTGGGAGAAACGAGAATACTCTCATTGCTGGGAGACCACGATATGAGGTGCTGGATATTTGCGTCCTCGAGCATGCTACGATTTCCCCAGTTAGCCTTCGGAGCTCGCGTAGGGCTAGGGCTCAGGCAAGGGACAGTACTCGTAAAGCTTGTAGGTGAATGCGACCTGCACTTTCGGTTGCTGGACAGCCGACTTCCGCAACGGCACCGCCTGCTGGTGTTGTGGGCCCAGCGGCGCGTTCACTATCTGCGCGTCCATTGTTCCCGAAAGCGACGTGCTCTCGATCGGACCGATTTTGGAGCTGCTCCTGGAGTGCACTCCACCCTTCGGTTTCGAGGAGGAGAGAGCCGGAACTCGGCTGCCTGCTTCGGGCGAGGAAGGGGCCCTCGAGGTGATCGACCTCAGTTCCGTCATCAGACTTTCTCGTCGGGCGGGCTCCTATTTTTGGACGGCAAATCCCGACACGCCCGTGTCCGTTCGATTCAGAGAGCCGGGAGAAGCAAGCGGTTAGGCTAGCCGTTGGAGTGGGGGCTGAGGAGGAGAGGACGGTCAACGGAGGGTGACAAGAAGGAGAGGGTGGCAAGGAGGAAAGGGTTGACGAGGAAGGAGGGATGGGAGGTCGGCAGGCTGTTTGGCGACTTGGGATGTGTTGGGATGCGTATCTACCCGTCAAGAGGCGGGTATATAGGCGGGATTTGGATTTGTGAAGGAAGAACTCGAATCAACGAAAGGGGGGCGACGAGGAGGAGGAGGAGGAGGAGGAGGAGGCGGAGGAGGCGGAGGAGGAGGAGAAGGAGGAGGAGGAGGAGGTGGAGGTGGTGGTGGTGGTGGTGGTGGTGGTGGTGGAGTTGTGGAGCCGGAACAGTACATGGAGGAGGAGGAGGAGGACGGGGAGGACCAGAGAGGGAAGGTCTGCAGTGGCAACGAGTTTTTTCCGAGCGAGGGGTGCGGAGGGTCGCCGGATTCGCCTTAGATGCAAAGGCAAGGGGGAAACACCGCGGAGCAGCGAGTTGAGGCCGAGGCCAACAGGACGGGCGAGGAGGGGGGCTTCGAGGGAGTGACTCCGCGGGGACCGCAACCGAGCGATACCGTACGGCGAAACACAGGATGCTCTGTGCATTTTCCGTGGAGCCACCGTTTACCGGAGCCAACCCGATCCGTGGTTTACGCCGTGCTCACACTGGGGAGGGACTGCCGACGGTAGCAGGAGCAGCTCTCGGCTCTATCGCAATCGCAGGCTGGTGCACGCAGTTTTCTCTGACAAACCCGGTCCACGTATCCGGAAATCATTGGGCTGGGCCCAGCAAGAGGGACCTGGGGACTGCCCGGCCGGCTCAGCGGAGAATCTGTCACAATAATGGGAGTCCGGAGATGACGGACCAAAGGCGGCACGCCCGGAGAGCACCAGCGCAGGCGACGGTCTCTCGTCTTTACCCACTGGTGAGTCCCTCAAGCCTGTTGTTTATAGGGAACGTTCCTCCTACGACGTTCTATCAATCAATCAATTCACCACCTTCATCTGTATTGGTTCCTATATGACAGGTTATGAGCCCGGCTTGAAGGCTCTGCCAATCCGCAACGCGTTGACAGTGTTCGACATGGACCAGACCGGTCGGCGGACTTGCTCCGGTCGGTCTGCCAAGAAAACGACCAGACCTCGCATTTCACAGTTGGGATACACAGAAAATAGACCGTCCCGACGACGGGTGCAGCAGGTCAGACCGACTATGCCTATGTCGGCCGATGTCGGGATAATTCGGTCATGGAACTCATAAAATAATACATATGCAATTTGATCGACTTCAATCTACGCTAAGAATGCCATAAAAGTTGGAACCGAACTGACATCTCGACGTGACATACACCTTCTCCGCTCACTCCTCGTAACATTCCCAGTGGACAGACCTTGTCCGTATGGCTTTGACATACCTGACGGTTCCAGCAATAAGTGCAGAGCCGGAGCGAGTAGTCAGTGGCGCCAAAATCACGATGTCTGATCGTCGATGTAGGATGGGAGACGACGCTGTGGAGGCAGTCGAATGTCGGAAGAGCTGGCAGCGGGATGGCTTGATTGCGGCTGCAAGCGATGATATCAGAGCCGTTGACGAAATGCTTAATGCACTGCGTAACAAGGATATTGTGTAGCTTGCGAGATGTATCATTTCATTTGGAAAAATTCACACTTATATACAGCCTGTAGACTATAGCGGTGAACTTTTCCAACCAATCACTAGCGACTGTGGTCTTTCCGTAAGCGGCCTTGGAGGCTGCCGTATCCATTGAGCACAAGCCGGCTGTAAGGAGTATGAAACTTCAACTTTATGGGGACGGCTTGGCCGACGTCGACCGACACCGGCCAACCATCCAGAGTCGACATCGGCAAGGTCGGGATCCGACCTGAGCAGACCTTCTGGTCGGTCTGAGTACATCCCGACCCGACCCGACCATACCTAAAATTGCTCCAGTCTGGTCTATGTCGAACACCGGCAGTCGACGGAGTGGTTGGAGGAGCTGGGAGCGGGGGCCGAGGGGCTGCGAGCAGGACGGGGATCACTGCTGTTGCTTCTGGCGCCTGAGTCATTGCGTCGGTGGGAGAGGGTTAATGGGGCTGGGAGCGCATTCTTTCCTTTCGGTTGTAATTTTCTTTGTAATTTCTTTGGTGCGCTTCTTCTTGGGACCGGCCTGGGGAGCGAAGGGGCTTGCTACATACGCAACGCCACTGCGCGGTCAGTAGGAGGAATTAAGTCCTGTTGGAGATTAGTCACCCTATTCTAAGGCTGTAGACCGGGGCTAGTGCTGAGGAGGTAACGGCAGCGTAGGGGTGAAACCAGTGGGAAGGGGTGGACCAAAGGCGGCTAGCCCAAGGAGGAGAATGAGTCAGCCCTCAGACCCCAAAGCGAGCGAGGTTTTGCTCCTCATCCTTTACCTGTCACACCTCACAGGGTCACCAATTTATTTCTTGTCCACCATCATCTCTGACCCCCCCATCGTCACCCGCGTGATGCCGAGAAGACTTCAGTATCTCATCCTCCCCATCCTCCTCGCGGGATCGAAACCGCTAATCATAAGGTAGGGACAACACCCAAACATCCTCGCTTAATTAACACGGCCTTCCTTTCTTGGTGTTATATTCATCAGGCGCGGCAACAGTCAAACTATCACCACCACCACAAGCTCACACAACACCTGGACCACACTATCGATTTCAGGGTTGCCCGGCATGTCGATGGCATGTTGTAAATCGATCTCCGCGTTGATGTTGACGGTGTCTATACCAGGATCGAGATTGCTCTCCACTACAGAGTCACCCTTGACGCCCCATTGACGAAGATGGTCTTCATGCAGGGGTTGCATGAGCGTCGAAGATCTGCAGCGGTACACTCCATTCCAGCAGGCGGTTTCCTGTGCCTCAAACTTCCTCGACGGTCGCGGGCTTATAACTGTTCGTAACACCCATCCTGCTCCTCCAGCTCACGAATAGTTGAAACCTCATCGGCTTCGCCTCCATCCACCGGTTCCGCGATGCTTGAACTGCTGCCTCGCTCTTCGTCGATAGTCACGGTCTTTTCACCACTACTACCACCCCGACCCCCGCCCCCCAGTCTGACGCTACCTAAATGACATCAGCATCATATCTTGCCTTCACCGCTGCGGCACCCGCTACCAAACACTTCCACGGCGGTCTCATGCTTGCTCCGAGTGAGTACCACCAAATCCCTCTCGTTCGGTTCCTGGGACTCCCCGCCAGCGGTTTGTCTACCTGGTCCTCCCCAACAGCATACGTTCTCTCAAACTTCCTGACGTCGTTACTACCTCCAGTGCGACCTCCCGCTCAACCATGTGGTCTGCTAACGAGCTGTATCAGCAATTGTTCCGCAATTCATTACACCTCGACGGAATCCACGAGGTCTCACCTGTTAGGCGGGAACGGTCTTCCTCCCTTGGTTCTAACACTACGACCACGTTGGTCCGCATCTCTAGTCTCCACACCAACCATTTGGCGACCATGTCCCCGATGATGACACCCTCCACCTCTCTACATCGGATCTTGAGGGCGGGGTTCATCGCTACTACTATCACCCCATCTCCTTCTCGAAATCGGGCTCGCCAACCAATACTCTGGCATCGGTATGGTTACCCTGTCCCTTGCTAGGCGCCAACTAACTTACGCTTTCTAGGTGGCTACTTGCTTGCCTTCTTGCTACTACCACCACCGCAACCTGCTCCACTCCACATTTGTCCTCCGCATGTTTGGTAATGCAGTCCAATACCACGGTTCCCACCCACGACCGCATCTGCATTAGTTTGGCTACCCGCTCCACCACGTAGGAACGCTATCTCGCACTTCCAAATCGCTGACTAGCGTGCGTCGTCGCTAATACCACTGCGGTTGCCACTCACTGCATCTCTGGATCGGCAGCCACGACACCGGCGCCCGACTGCCGCGCTGCCCCTTGCTACGGCGTATTCTGCGATGACGAGGGGTGAGATATCTTGCCCTTTCAGGAATGTTCGGTTAATTGATGAGTGTTTTGAGTGTGTCACCCTTGGGACTGTGTACTGACCTTAATATGATGACGGCGCGGCAGAGTGAGTTACAATCAATAATAGCGAACCGACTACTCCAAAGAATGCACCCGCATCTTCTGCATGAGTTATCTGGCGCTTTTCATTGCTCATTCACCTGCACCCCTTCTCCTCACTGGATTCTCTCCGCAGACAGTTGCAACCGCTAGTAAAGGCCTCGCTCCACCACGGTTTCCACATTCGCCTCGACCATTTTCCAAGCTTGGCCTTAAGCTACCACCCACGCCCAATCAGCACGGCCGCAGCGGCAATCATGCGCGACGAAAAGATGGATTTACAAAGCCTCCTTCTCAGTCTGTCCCGCCTCCACCGCTTGCGAGTCTATCGAGGCACAACCGTTTTCTCACTACACTAAGACCGGCCACTCCGCTTGTAGCACCAGCGCTGATGACGCTTACGCCAACCATGAACCCGGCGAAGCAACTGGGAACCACGAGGCGGCTAATTGAGTGAGGCTTTTACTAGCGGTTGCAACTCTCCACGGAGGGACCCAGAGAGGCGAATGAGTGCAGGTGACTGAGAGATGTGACGGAAAAATGTCGGAATTTATCGACGGTCAACGGTTTACATCCTCACTAACTCCACCACTGCAACCTCATTCCATCACCTGACCGTTTAACATCACGGCATCGGCATCGGGTTGGGTACCCTCTCCAGCCATAAGGCATACATCTTACGGTTCTTGAGCACTAATGAACTTGGTTCGGCGCTAGTACCGCCGCTGTATCGCGTCACCTCGCGATTGGCGGCCACGACATCAGCCTCGGCTTGCTACGGTGTGCAATTCTACGGCGTATTTGGAGATGTTGCGAGGTGAGATCTCTTTCCCTGCGAGGAATGTTCGGTTATTTTATTTGCGTTTATAGTGAGGAATGCTTGGAACTTTGCGCTGACCAACGCGATGACAATGTTGCCGAGTGAGTTGCTATCACAAAAACAGAATCTTTAGCCCACAGGATGGCCACTGCGTCTGCCGCATGCGTTACCTGACCCTTTCCTCACCTCACTCATTCCCCTACTCTTATTCACCTCACCACAGCCCCTCGGTGGGCAGTTGCAGCCGCTAGTAAAGGCCTCGCTCCACCACGATTTACACCTTCGCCTCTACCATTCCCCAATGCCAAGTCTGTCGTCAAGATCTCCGTCTACCTACCACCCACGTCCAATCAACACAACGAGTCAGGTAACCAGACACGACGAAACGATCCTACTCAGACTGTCCTGTCTTCACAGTTTGCGAGTCTCTCGACGCATAACCGTTTTCCCACCTCACGAAGACCGGCCACTCCGCTTGTAGCGCCAGCGCTGGTTACGCTTACTCAAGCCATGAAACCGGCGAAACAAAGGGGTACTCTGCGGCGGCGAATAGAGTGAGGCTTTTACTAGCGGCTGCAACTGCCCACCGAGGGGCAGCCGTGTGCAGAGCGACTGCGGGTTCTTTAGTAAAGTGACGGAAAAGCGTCAGATGACGCATGCGGCTTTTGTGGGAGCATTCCACGGGGCCGCCAGTTCGCTATCTTTGACTGAAAACCATTCTGCAACGTTTTTATCGCATGAAGGTCAGTACAAAGTCCCAAGCGTGCCGCAGCCAAAACACTAATAAAATACCTATCATATCTTGAAAGGCAAGCGATCTTACCGCCCAACGTCGCAGAAGTGTGCACTTAATATGCGACCTGATAAAGAGGCAAAATTAGGAGGAAACGCGCTTTTCATCGGCCCGGTCGCTTTGGATGCAAACAGGAAGTTCGCGACCAATGGACTTGTTGGTGTAGATGGTGTCGACAGTTTTGGTGTTCGCGCAATCGAGTTTCGTTAGAGGCTGCGCTTTTTCGAGATCACTTGTTGCATCACGCAAGGCGTAGTTTTTTTTTTGTTTATTCATACTCGCATGAACCATATTGATCATGGCGGCGTGCATTTACGAAGTTTTCCTGTCCGCAGCCCGCGCGGTGGCAGCACGTTGCAAGCTCCCATTTTCGGCCACCGGCCAGGCCTGTCACAGAAAGATTAGGGGTGCCGAAGGAAATCGCAAAGGAGAGTAACTAAGGAAAAGCGACCATCCCCTACTCCTCGCCTGCCGATGCGATGAAGGATGGCGTGGTCACGAACAGTGGTAGTTCCTCACCGGCAACCAATCCTCCGCCTCCGCCTCCTGTTCCTCTTCCGGCTCCCGGTGCTCCCGTAGCTCCCTTTAGAACGCCTGACTCCCGGCGTCACCCCCTCCCAGAGGAGACACCCGCCTTCCCACGTCCGTAGAGGAGAGGAACTCCAGTACCGCCCGGCGGCACCTCCCGTCCGCCAGGAGGTTCTAGGGCATCATGTGGGATGTGGGAGTGTGCTGTTTCTTCTCCACCAGTCCTTCCACCTCGCGGTGACCTTCTTCACCTGCGCCCACAGCATCTTCAGCTGCAGCTTCCACTCCGGGCACACCTTGAATAAGTGTTCCCGGGTCTGCGTCATCCTGCGGGTTCGCGTCGTACGCGTAGATGGCCTTGGCGCGGTGGTTGTACTCGGTCGGCGGCGAAGGCTCGACGGCGACGGGAGCGGTTCCTTTGCGGGTGGCGGTGGTGATGGTGGGTGAGGTATTTGCCGGTATGGCAGGTGCAGCAGAATGGTTAAGAAAAGGTAGCGGAGCCTTCATGGACCCCTCAAACGCCATTGTCGAGGCTACTTCCACCTCTCCTCGACCGCCTCCACCTCCCGGTTGCGCATCTCGGCATCGCCATCGCCTCGGCACCGGGATACTCGCTCCGGCAACCGATACCCAAATCCTCCTTTGCGGTCGTGGTATTGCTCCCGCGCTAGTACCATACCAACCGCTTCACAGCTGCGAGACAAGCAACCTTCAGAGTCTTTCTCTCCCGATTGAGCGCGGGCAGCTACTGCATCACACCCAGTCGCCGGGCGCGGGCCTCATCCCGCGACACCACCGCTTTGTTTTGTTGCACTTCAGTGTTACTAGCGGCGGTATCCGTATCCACTTTGTCACCGGTTCCACGCTACGGAACACGCGACCTCCATCAGCGGGAAGATGAGCAGAGGACTGAGGCAAAGGTGCTGTGCGCGCTGGGCAAGGTGGTTGCCGCGAGAGATCGGCCTTTGTTCCTACCCACCCCCTTCATGGCATCGGAAGAGGAGGAGTAGTGGTCGGGTCTTTCCCTTCCTTCATCATTTTAGTCGGGATTACCATGGTGTGATTCCACTCTCTTCTGGGTTGTCAGAATAATATCGATAGCTAGCGATGAATATCATGAATTCGATACTAATAAAACGTCATCTACACAACGTTCTCTATATGCAGAAGGTTGCTGAGCTGGTTCGTCTAGTGACCGGGCTCCGGACAGCCTCTCCGGTGTCATCTCCGGTGCCACCTCCGCCGCCACCTCCGGCGTTATCTCCGGCGCCATCTCGGGACGTCCAATATTTTGACACTCCCCCTCGTACGGAAGATGCAAAGGAGAGAAAGAGAGAAGGAGAGAGGGAGAGAAGGAAAGTAGAGAACAGAGAATATAGCTTAGAACAGTATGAATAGCAACAAATAGCAGCGAAGTAGAAAAAGTAAAGACCCTGTATCCGCGGATGCCTCCTTAAAAGCCGTAACCGTGTAAAAACCCCATGGGAAAAACCACGGACATAGGAGAAAGAGTGCATCCTCCAAAGAAAGAAAGGTGAAATAACCATTATTTCAACAGCACACTCCACCAGAGGCTTCCCCTGGGAGCGGGCAGAGGATCCTGCAGCCGATCGGGACAATCATAGTAGCTATGTCCTCAAGTGCGTTCAGTAACTCCAGTGTTGGTACTGTAGCAGGTCCAGTATCACCATGTGCGCCCGCAGCTCCTGGTAACTAGTGTGTGTGCGCAGCAGCCACATCCTCAAGGGCGTACAGCAACTCTGATATATGGCACCACAGCTGCTCCAGTGGACACCGCAGCTCCGGGAGTCGATTAGATCGGATATGGAGAAGGGCGTATCGTGCTGCCGACTAAGGAATTCGTGAGGCGGGGTGTAAAATCTATTTCGTTCACGGACAGCAAGGATTGGATCCAGATGTGCTCCTTCAAGGCGCCAGGTGCATGTAGTACTTGACTTCCGTCGTGAAGGGGGCGATAGTTGCTTTCGAACACAGTAGCAGATGGCACCTCCGGCTAGTGAGGAGACGTAGCCAGATGTTGACCGTTGGTCACCGTGGACCTGGGTTGCAAGGTGTTACGCATAGATTTTATGGCGTGTAGGCTGCAGCAGCTAAGAGCTCGGTAGTCGGAGCATCAGAGAAATCGCAGTCGAATCAGACTCTGGGTACAGTCTTCGGGGTCCAGTCGCAGTTGGAGTCCGGAAGTTCATAGGTTGCAAGCAGCTACCAGAGGGAACGCTGTTGGCGGATATGCTGTATCCATTTCGGTCAGTTGCACTCGACTTCTACTGGAGAAGCAGCGAATCTGGAGATCGATGGCGAGGGCAGTCGCAGTCGTCGACATATCGAAGTAGGGCCATCCGATCATTGGTTTTGCTCTAGATGTAGACGTTCAGGTTGTTCTTGCATCGGCATAGGTCAAGGATCTCCCCAATAGCATCAGACCACTGCAGCCAAGGCGTAGGCCCACGATGGCCTTCCGATAGGACACCTGATCTGTCGAATCCATTGGTTTCTCTTCCACCCAGATCCGGTGGGTGACCGCTTGCGGTCTTTCCTGAGGATCATCTCTTCCGGTAGTCTGTTCATACATGGAAAATCTGTTTCCTTCCTAATTGCCAAGACTCACCTGGCCGGGTATGGTTGAGGAGCCGAGGCCAAGTGTGGGTCTGCTTAATGCGTCTAGCCCAACACTGAGACCACTCGCCGGAACGTCGAGTCCGATTCTGAGTTCGCCCGTGGCGCCTAGTCCGACCCCGAGTCCAGCGGCTGGGGCGTCGAGTCTGAGTCCGACCGCCGAGGCATCGAGCCCGGGTCCGCCCGGGGCATCATATCCGAGTCGGAGTCAAACTGCCAAGGCATCAAGTCCGAGTCCGAGTCCGACTGCCGAGGCGTTGAGTCCGAGTCCAACCGCCGAGGCGTCGGGTCTGAGTCTGCCCATGATGTCGTATCCGGAACCGAGTCCGACCGCCGAGGCGTCGTGTCCGAGTCCGAGTATCTTCCGACATGTTGACATTGGGATCCTTTCCGCATCTTCGAAAAGGTTGAGACATCGGCTAGTGCTTCCTGGCCAGTCCGGTGTCCTGGGACATGACCGTCTAAAAGGTCTCCATAAATTTCGGGGGAGGAATGGTGGCAACAATTTCAAATTAGTCAAATGTTCCGTCGCGGCCGGAACGAGCATTGCTTGCGGGCTTTGGAACTTAGCTTGATGGTATCAGACCGCTTTGGACCAAGACTTGGGTATGTTGTAGGCTCCCAGTAGGACACCGGATTTGCAGATTCCAATGGTTCCTCTTCCACCTGCATCCGGTGGGGTGGGCTTCTTGCAGAACCACAGACCAGACCTTTCACCGGATTTCTCACTCAAGTATCGTGCAGCGCAGAAGACCGGATCTTTCACCGGATTTGCTTGACTTGCTGGATCCGCCGGATATGCTGGATCCACTCGATGGCCAGAATCTGATCATTACGCTGCGTGCCTTCAATGTGACGTATCCGCTCGATGCGCTCGATACGTTGGATCCGCTCGATCGACAGAATCTGGTTGATACGCTGCGTGCGCTCGATGTGACGGATCCGCTCGTAGAATCGCTCGTGGGGATCGTTCGTGGGGATCGTTCGTGGGATCGATCGTGGGATCGATCGTGGGATCGCTGTGCCCAATCCAAAATCTTGGTTCGAGCGTTTAATGTACTAGGCTCAAACCTGGGCAGTCGCATTACCCGGTAGGACCTTCCTGCCGAGGATACTATCGAGTCTGCAGTTCTTCAGCGTGTAATAGTTGCTGGACTTGTACCGCGCGGTGACTTCAAAACTCGAGAGGTCATATTGGCGATGGACGTCGCGTAGTGATGCGGCTGAACCGTTGACGCGTATAAACAGTGGAGGAATAGGGTGCAGTTGAGAGAGTAACTTCAAGCGATGAACGGTGGGGGATAGTAATGGATTGAGCGTCATGTTGGAATATATGGTTCAATAAAAGGTGAAGATTGTATTACAGCATTATGCGGGCGCAAGATCTCTGTATATACAGGAAGGCCGTCATGACAAAGGCCGGAAGACTGCCCCCCGAGCCGGTGCTCGGGGACTCAGTCGTGTCCGGACGCGACCTCCGGTCCGTCATCTCCGGACGCCCATTATTCTGACACTTCCCCTCGTTCGGAAGATGCAAAGGAACACAGGGGGGAATGAGAAAACAGAATCCTCGTATGCCTCGTTAAAACTCATAACTGTGTAAAAAACCCATCAGGGGAAGACCACGGATATAGGAGAAAGAGTGCATCCTCCAAAGAAAGAACAGAAAGAGTAACCTATTTCAAACGCTTGACTCGTGGTTGGTCGGAGACTTCCCTTGAGTCCCAGCTTACGAGCCCAAGCCCGTGAACGTGCTTGCAGTGAGTGTCTCGAGGGAGGTTCTTCGTTATGATGTCGGCGAGCATGTCGGAGGTCGGGAGGTATGTAGTTTTGATGGCGTTCCGTTCACAGGCATCACGTACGAAGTGGACGCGGACGCTGATATGCTTGGTGCGCTCATGGAACTTCGGGTTGTTTTTGCAAGTTGGATTGCACCTTGGTTGTCGACGAAGATTTGCTGGGGCTCGGTAGCCTTAGTGTCGTTGTCTGAGCATAAGCAGTGGGGGCATTGCTCGGTATGCTTGTACAGGATCTTGCCATACAATATGCAAGCATATAAGGAGCGGATCCATATGGTTTCTTTTGCGGCTTCGGAGGCGCCTATGTATTCGGCTTCCACTGTTGAGAAAGCGACGAGCGGCTGCTTACGAGCACGCCAGGTAATAGCAGCTCCGGCAAGCATGAAACATTGCCAGATGTTGATTTTCGGTCATCAGGATCTCCGGCGAAGTCTGAGTCAGTGTAGCCGATGGGCATGGTGGCTTCGAAATCTGATGCATTGTACTGGATAGCGAGGTTGGCCGTGTGTTGCAGATATATATAGTAACGTGTAGGTGGCTGCTGACAAGTGCTCGGTAGTCGGGGTGGAGGAGAATTTGCTGAGCATGGAGACGGTAATATCTGAGTCGAGAGCCCTTGCCGTGCCGTTTGTCGATTCTGACTCTGGATCTAGTCTTCGGAGCTTGCTTCCGGTAGGCTGTGGTGTCCAGTGGCCGTTGCAGTCGGAAAAACCATTAGTCGCAAGCAGCTTCCGGACAGCGCGCTGTTGGTGGATATGCAGTATCCGTCGTGATCGGTCGCGCTCGATCTCTATACCGAGGAAGCAGCGAACTGGGCCGAGGTCGGTCATCTTGTACTTGGCGCGGAAGTGGTTCTTGATTGTGGTAACTCGGTTGGCCGATGGAAAGAAGAGCAGCATGTCATCAACGTACAGCAGCAGAATTATTGGTGCGTCGTTCTGAGCCGATTGCTTGGAATTCCCCATGGCCAGCGGGGAATCGGTTCGATCAGTTAAGGTGGTACTTGCCGAGAGATAGACATTCGGATCATACTCGCATCGTCGGAGACCGAGAGATCTGAGAAAGTGGTCAATATGCTCATACCAGAGAGGGGGGGCCTGCCTAAGTCCGTAAAGCGACTTTCTCAGCTTGCAGACTTGAGGTTTGTCCGCCTCAATACCCAGCGGCAGAGCCATATAGACGTCACCATCAACTTTGGGGTTCAGGAAGGCGGTGACAACATCCATTTGATCGATTTCCCATTCGTAGACAGCGGCGAGGGCTAGTATCATATGTAGGCTTTGCAGCTTTGCGAATACCACCTCCTGGCAACTCCTTGGTCTTGAAGACCCACTTGGAGCTAATGGGCGTGACGTCAGCTGGAACATCTTCCAGCCCGACGTAGTCCCAGGTTGAGTTTTCAGTCAAAGATCTGAGTTCCTCATCAATCACAACAGAACATTTCTGGCCAAGCCTAGGGTGCGCAATGGCCTCCCGGTAGGACACCGGATCTGCAGAATGCATTGGTTCCTCTTCCACCCGGATCCGGTGGGTGACCACTCTAGATCTTTTCCGAAGGTTATACCGGCCGGCGTTTCCTTCCAAATTGCCAAGACTTCCACTCGAGGCGCCGAGTCCGAGTCCGACCGCCGAGCCGTCGAGTCCGAGTCCGACCGCCGAGGCGTCGAGTGCGCACCCAACCGCTGAGGCGTCGAGTCCTTGTCCACCTGAGGCGCCGAGTCTTGTCAGAATAATGGGCGTCCGGAGATGACGGACCGGAGACGGCGTCCGGAGATGACGGACCAGAGGCAACATGTCCGGAGATGACAGCAGCCTTAGTCTCCGAGCACCGGTTCGGGAGACAGTCTTCCGTCCTTTCCCCTTGGCGAGTCCCTCAGGCGCGTTGTATATAGAGAGAATGTTCCTTCTTCGACTTTGTATCAATCAACCAATTCACTATCTTCGTCTTTATCGATCCATATATTCCAACAGGTTATGAGCCCGGATTGAACGCTCTGCCAATCCGCTACCCATCGATAATCGCACCCGCCGTA
>Ga0307516_10004904_pt1 | contig 16277 bp, 12 predicted proteins | sample 19_EM_MG_FD_203310 | JGI IMG/M metagenome (GOLD analysis project Ga0307516, IMG submission 203310) | Populus trichocarpa ectomycorrhiza microbial communities from riparian zone in the Pacific Northwest, United States - 19_EM | ecosystem: Host-associated > Plants > Roots > Unclassified | place...
ACCTGCTCGATCATCGGCAGCCTGGTCTGGATGTCGTTGCGGGGCCAGGCGTGGAACCTGTTCCTGCTGCTGGGAACGGCCCCCATCGGGATCGCGGCGCTGGCGCGGATCGCCTACAACGCAGGCTGGTTCCTTAACATCGAAGCCGCACAGGCCGGGGGCGTGTTGTCGGCCATGGTCGGCCTGATCTGGATCTTCCTGGCGCTGGCCTGGCGCAGCCGGGCCGCGCTGTTCTCCAACCACCGTGTTGCCGCGCTGGCGACCTACGATCCCGCCAGCGGACTGATGCTGCCCCGGGTGATCGACCACAGGCTGCCGGCCATGCTGCTGCGTGCGCGACGCAAGAAGTCGGAGTGCGGTGTGTTGATGCTGCGCTGGCTCAACCAGGCCCCCAGCCCCGACGAGCTCAGCGACCACAAACGCAGCACGGCCCTTTCCCGCCTCGGGGAAATCCTGCGCCGGGCCGCCCGCGACATGGACACCGTGATTCGTTATGACGACAACCGGTTCGTGATGCTGATCGAGGGCCCGGTCAACCGCGAGGCCCTGTCCGAGGTTTCCACCCAGATCCTGGCCGATTGCATCCGCCTGTCGGAAAAGCTGGGTGAGCCCGATGCCTTCAACCTGCACATTGCCATCTGGCACGACACGCCCGACCGGCAGACGAGCGTGAAAATTATCGACAGCCTCAAGGCGCGTCTGCACCGCATGGTCTCTGGGCCCAAACGTTATGTGCAGTTTGTCGACTCGGCCGGCGAGTCCATGAGCATCCCGCCCGAGGACAGCAACCGGCGGGACGACCTGGTGGCCAAGATCAACGCGATCGAGATTTCGCATCCGGCGCTCACAGACGGCCGGCTGATGCCGTCCGCAGCGCCTGCGGCGCGTACTCACCGTTAGAGGCTTCCCGCGCGCATTTCGATCACCGCCCAAAGCGAAGCCCGCATGCGGTGAAACCGCACACGGGCTGGGTGGGCCAAGGCCTGTTGATGCCCCGGGCGCCGCGCCTGTCAGCGCCTGTTATTTAGGCAGCAGGACCTTGTCAACCACGTGGATCACGCCATTCGACTGGTACACGTCGGCGATGGTCACGGTGGCGACGCCACCCTTTTCATCCGTCACCGTCACCTTGCCGCCAGCCGACTTGGCCACCAGCGTACCGCCGGCCACGGTCTTGATGGCGGCCATGCCCTTGCCGTCGGCAATCATCTTGCTGATGGCGGCTGCGTCCCACTTGCCGGCCACCACGTGGTAGGTCAGGACGCCAGTCAGCATGCCCTTGTTTTCAGGCTTGAGCAGCGTGTCCACGGTGCCGGCAGGCAGCGCCGCAAAAGCGGCGTTGGTCGGCGCAAACACGGTGAAGGGACCGGCGCTTTTCAGGGTGTCGACCAGGCCCGCGGCCTTGACGGCGGCAACCAGCGTGGTGTGGTCTTTGGAGTTGACGGCGTTGTCGATGATGTCCTTGGAAGCCAGCATGGGCGCACCGCCGACCATCACCTGTGCGAAGGAAGAAGCCGCAGCCATGGACATGACCACCGCAAGACCGATGGAAGCCAGTTTGTGTTTCGTTTGCATGTGAATACCCTTTGAAGTTGAAAATCAGCCGACGTCCAGGATGGGACACCAACGGCTGTCTTCAATACGGGCGTGCCGCGCCTCTGGATTCAACCGTGTTCGGCGCGCGGGTAATTTTGTGTATTTGCTGCGCGTCAGGGCTGGCCCTTGAGCCAGTCGCACACCGCTTGCGGATAAAGCCGGTGCTCCTGCACCAGCACACGTGCAGCGAGCGTGTCTGCGGTGTCACCCGGCAGCACAGGCACGGCTGCCTGCGCGAGGATGGGCCCGTGGTCCAACTCGGCCGTCACCTGGTGCACGGTGCATCCGGCTTCAACACATCCCGCATCGATGGCGCGCTGGTGGGTGTTCAGGCCGGTGAAGGCCGGCAGCAGCGACGGGTGAATGTTGACCATGCGGCCGGCATAGTGATGGACAAGACCCGGCGTGAGGATGCGCATGAAACCCGCCAGCACCACCAGCGCGGGCTGGTGGCGGTCTATCTCTTGCATCAGGGCGGCATCAAAGTCTTCGCGCGTTTCGAAGCCGCGGTGGTCCAGAACCTGTGTCGCCACACCCAGCGACTGCGCGAGCTGCAGGCCGGCCGCGCCGGGCCGGTTGCTGATGACGGCGGCGACACGTGCGCCGGATTCGCGCTGCCAGTCCTGCTGCTGCGCGGCCTGGACAATGGCGGCCATGTTGGAGCCGCTGCCTGAAATCAGGATGACGATGTTTTTGGGAGAGGGCATAAGGCGTGGAGCTTGCTGGGAATTATCGCGGTCACGGGTGGGGCCCAGGCCGCCGCGCCAGCGCAAACAAACCGAACGACGCCAGTCCCATGCCCACCAGTCCCCAGAGCAGGCCGGTGTAGCCGCCCAGGCCGAGCAACGCCCAGGCGGTCAGGAAGGGCGCGGCGGCGCGCGTGCACAGGGCGATGCCCGACATGGCGCCGCCGATGCGACCCACATGTTCGCGGCCGTAAAAGTCGGGCACGATGTTGCTGCGCACAATCGTGATCAGTCCGTTGGCCACGCCGAACAGCACCGCAAAGGCGACCAGCATTGCAGGCGCGCGGCCCAGCGCAAACAGCATGAGCGCCAACGGGAACAGCGCCAGCACCATGAGTCCCAGCGCACGCTGGTTCAAGGATCGGCCCAGCCACAAAAAGGCAAAACGCCCCGCCACCTGCGCCGGCCCGAACCAGACCATCACGGCCACCGCCTCGCCCTGTGAAAGACCGCGGGATTCAAACGCCGGCATCAGGTGCGCCCAGACCGTGGACAGCGCAAAGGTGTAAAGCGTGAAAGTGGCCGTCAGCAGCCAGAAGGTTCGGCCCTGCATGGCCTGGCGCAGCGTCGCCTGGTCCTGCACAACTTCTGCGGGCGCGACGCCGGGCGCCGCCGGCCGCTTCCACGCCCCGCGCAGCACCCAGGCGTGCAGCGGCGCGACGCCCAGCAGGACCAGCGCCATCACCATCAGCGCCGGGCGCCAGCCCAGGCTGGCCTGCAACCAGGCCACGGCTGGAAACGACAGGGTGCTGGCAAAACCGCCGACCAGGGTGATGGTGGTGATGCCCTGGCGGTAACGCTCCGGGAACCGTTTGGTGATCTCCATAAAGGCCGGCTCGTACAGCGTCATCGCCATGGCCAGCCCCAGCAGGGCCCAGGCGGCGTAGAGCAGGGGCAGGCTGTGCGCCTGCGACCAGAGCGCGCAGCCAGCCGCGCCCAGCAAGGCGCCGCCAGTCAGCACCGCGCGACCGCGTCCGCGGTCAATCGCCGCGCCCACCGCATAGGTGGCCAGCCCCCAGACCATCAGCCCCAGCGTGAAAGCGCCCATGATGTCCGGCTGGCTCCAGCCCAGGTCGCGCTGCATGGGCAGCACAAACGAGGAAAAGCCGTAGTACATGACGGCCCAGACAAGAATCTGGCCGACACTGAGGGCGCTGATGATGGTGCGGTAAGACGGCAAGATGCGCTGATTATCCCGGGCCGGCATGGGTGGCCACTGACGCGCCGGTTCTGCAAGGCGGAATCGCTCGCTATTTGTCCCAACTGGGACATAAAATTCCGAACGACCGTGCTAAAAATGCCGGGTTGTTGGAACCGATTTGGAGACATGCCGTTTATGGATTTAGCTTTCACTCCCGAAGAACAGAAATTCCGCGAGGACATTCGCGCCTGGGTGGGTGAAAACCTCCCAGCGGACATCTCGCACAAGGTGCACAACGCCTTGCGCCTGAGCCGCGACGACATGCAGCGCTGGGCAAAAATCCTCGGCAAGAAGGGATGGCTGGGCCACGCCTGGCCCAAGGAATTTGGTGGCCCCGGCTGGACCGCTGTGCAGAAACACCTTTTTGAAGAAGAATGCGCCCTGGCCGGTGCGCCGCGCGTGATCCCTTTCGGACCCGTGATGGTGGCGCCTGTCATCATGGCCTTCGGCACGCCCGAGCAGCAACAACGCTTCCTGCCCGGCATCGGCAGCGGCGAAGTCTGGTGGAGCCAGGGTTACAGCGAGCCAGGCTCCGGCTCGGACCTGGCCTCGGTCAAATGCCGCGCCGAACGGGTAGGCGACAAATACATCGTCAACGGCCAGAAAACCTGGACAACCTTGGGACAGTACGGCGAGTGGATCTTCTGCCTGGTGCGCACCAGCACTGAAGGCAAGCCACAGACCGGCATCAGCTTCCTGCTGATCGACATGAAATCACCCGGCGTCACCGTGCGGCCCATTGTGCTGCTCGACGGCGAGGCCGAGGTCAACGAAGTCTGGTTCGACAACGTCGAAGTGCCCGCCAACAACCTGGTGGGCGAAGAGAACAAGGGCTGGACCTACGCCAAGCACCTGCTCAGCCATGAGCGCACCAACATCGCCGACGTGAACCGCGCCAAACGCGAGCTCGAGCGCCTCAAACGCGTCGCCAAAACCGAAGGCGTCTATGACGATGCCCGTTTCCGCGACGAAATCGCCAAGCTGGAAGTCGATGTCGTGGCGCTGGAAATGCTGGTGCTGCGCGTGTTGTCGGCCGAGAAGTCCGGCAAGAACTCGCTGGACATCGCCGGCCTGCTGAAAATCCGCGGCAGCGAAATCCAGCAGCGCTACAGCGAGCTGATGATGCTGGCCGCCGGCCCTTTCAGCCTTCCGTTCATCGAGGAAGCCATGGAAGCCGGCTGGCAAGGTGACTTCCCCGGTGGCGTCGCTGCCAATGCGCCGCTCGCCTCCACCTACTTCAACCTGCGCAAGACCACGATTTACGGTGGCTCCAACGAAGTCCAGCGCAACATCGTCTCGCAGACGGTGCTGGGTTAAACAGCACGCACAGGAAACACGCATCATGAATTTTGATTTCACCGACGACCAGGAACAGTTGCGCGACGCCGTCCGCAAATTTGTGGACAAGGGATACGACTTCGAGCGCCGCCGTGGCATTGCCAAGGCCGGCGGATTTTCGCGCGAAGCCTACGGACAATTGGCCGAACTCGGCCTGGGCGGGCTCTATATTCCCGAAGACCATGACGGCATGGGCATGGGCCCGGTCGAGGGCATGGTCGTGATGGAAGAACTCGGGCGCGGCATCGTGGCCGAGCCTTTTGCCCAGACGCTGATCGCCGGCGGCGTGTTGTCCGGCTATGCGCCGGAAGACCTCAAGAAGGCCTGGCTGCCCAAAATCGCCAGCGGCGAAGCGCTGGTGGTGCTGGCCCAGCAAGAGCGCGCCGCTCGCTACCGACTCGATGTTTGCGAAGCAAAAGCGGCCTCAGCCCCCGCCGGTTGGACATTGTCTGCTACCAAAACGGTAGTGCCCGCCGGTGACCAGGCCGACGCCTTCATCGTTCCCGCCCAGGCCAATGGCAAGATCGCGCTGTTCCTGGTGGAGCGCACGGCCAAGGGCGTCACCACCCGCGGCTACGGCACGCAGGACGGTGCCCGCGCGGCAGACGTGGTGCTGAAAGATGCGCCCGCCATGCTGGTCACGCTGGACGGCCTGACCGCGCTGGAGCATGCGGTGGACATCGGCATCGCCGCCACCTGCGCCGAAGCGGTCGGCGTGATGGACAAGACCCTGGCCATCACCGTCGAGTACATGAACACGCGCAAGCAGTTCGGCGTGGTGATCAGCAGCTTCCAGGCGCTGCGCCACCGCGTGGCCGACATGAAGATGCAGCTGGAGCTGGCCCGCTCCATGAGTTATTACGCGTCGCTCAAGCTCAATGCGCCAGGCGCAGAACGCCGCGCCGCCATGGCGCGCGCCAAGTACCAACTCGGCGTTTCCATGCGTTTTGTCGGCCAGCAGGCGGTGCAGTTGCACGGCGGCATCGGCGTGACGGACGAGTACATCGTCAGCCACTATTTCAAGCGCCTGACACAAATGGAGATGACTTTCGGCGACACCCTGCACCAGCTGGGCGAGGTATCGGCCAGAATGCAGGACACCGCAGGCGTGTTCGCCTGACTGCCCGGACACACGGACAGTCGACAACAACCATCAGCCCGCCTCCGCGGGCTTTTTTCATCAGGAGACAAGCATGACCACTCGCCGCAGCCTTTTCACCCTTGCCGCCATACTGACCGGAAGCGCGCTGCTGAGCGGCTGCGTCACCGCGCCCCAGCCGGAGGAGCACCCGCCCATCGTTTTTGTCCACGGGAACGGTGACACTGCAGCGCTGTGGCAAACCAGCATCTGGCGCTTCGAGTCCAACGGCTGGCCGCGCGAGCGGCTGCACGCCATCGACCTGCCCTACCCGCTAGCCCGTGACGACGATGGCAAGGCGCAGCCCGGCCGCACGTCCACGGCCGAACACATGGCCTTCCTGAAGTCCGAAGTCGACAAGGTGCTGCAGACCACCGGCGCGCGGCAGGTGGTGCTGGTGGGCAATTCTCGCGGCGGCAACGCCATCCGCAACTACATCTACAACGGCGGCGGCGCGGCCCGCGTCAGCCACGCCGTCCTGGGCGGCACCCCCAACCATGGCGTGTGGGCCATCAAGGGCTTTCGCGAAGTCAATGAATTTGCCGGCACCGGCCCTTTCCTGACCGCGCTGAACGCGCCCAAAAATGCCGCCGGCGACGAGGTGACCGGCCCGGTCAAATGGCTGACCCTGCGCTCCGACAACAACGACAAGTTCGCCCAGCCGGACGGCGTGTGGATAGGCGCGCGCGGCACCCCCACCAATGTCACGTTCGAAGGTCCGGCGCTCAAGGGCGCGACCAACGTGGTGCTGCCGCGGGTGGACCACCGCGAGACCTCCTTCTCGCCCGCCGCCTTCGAGGCGACCTACCGTTTCATCACCGGCAAAAACCCGCAGACACTGGCCATTCAGCCGGAAAACCCCATCGTCCTGAACGGCAAGCTCAGTGGCCTGGGCCTGGTCCCCACTGATGCGGCTTCCGGCAACTATTCCAACAACCTGCCCCTGCCAGGCGCCCAGTTGATGGTTTACGCCACCGACCCGGCCACCGGCGCACGCCTCGGCAACGCAGTCCACAGCAAAACCGTGGGCACCGACGGGATGTGGGGACCGTTCACCGCGCAAGCCGGCGTGCCCTACGAGTTTGCAATCACCGCGACGGGTTATGCCACCACGCACATCTACCGCAGTCCCTTCCCGCGCTCCAGCAAGATCATCAACCTGCGCGCCGATCGGCTGGCCGATGCGGACAAAGCCGCCCGCTCCAGCGTGACGATGAACCGACCGCGCGGCTACTTCGACGCCCAACGCGACACCATGCGTTTTGACGGAAAAACCGTATTGCCGGGCGTGCCACCTGCGGGGGCCGGCGTTTCCGCCTCTAAGACCAATCTCGCCCAGGACGGCATGCGTCCGATTGCGGCGGAATTCAACGGTGAAAAAATTACCGGCCAAACCTGGCCGGCCGCCAGCAACCATGTGGTGGTGCTGGAACTCACGTACTGAGCTTCTTACGGCTGTGTAGCAGCTAAGAACAAGTTGCCGATCGCTATTGCTTTGACACCAGTAAAGTGACCTGCTTAGGCTGCTGACGAGGTATTTCAAAGAATGCGAGCATCAGGTGAGGCTGACCGTCCTGGAGAAGGATGTACACGCGATACTGGAAACCTTGATTGCTCAAAACATCGTAGAGGAAGCCGCTCGGATAAGGACCCGCGTAGCCTGCTTGCTTGGATGCCTCTCTATTCGCTGCGCTCAGCAATTCGCCTTCCATAGGCGTAAGTTGTGACTTTGAAAAGAATGCATCATGTGGAGACTTGAACTTGCCACCGAGTAGCGGAGGATAGGCACCTCTTCTACCCAAAACAAGTGGGACCCCGCCGGCGTTATTTGCCGGTACTCGTCCTGCCCCGAGCGCCGGAAGATCGATAGGGCGACCGTTGGAGTTCGTTCGCCATTGATATCCGGGTGCAGGAGTCAAGAGATGACCGAAATCGCTGCACTCAACATTAAGCCACTGGTTTATGGCGGGCGGAACGATGGTGACCGAATCAGCGGGTGCTTCGACACACGACGCTGAGGCCTGCGCAAACACGAGCACAGGGGCGGACAAAATCAGAGCAATGATGATACGCACAGATTGAAAAGTTTAACGCGAAGATCCGGTGCGGTCAGCGCGGTCGTGCGATCCGACCCGCCAACTCACACTAGCAGCCGCGATGTCCTCGGCACATGCGCCATCAAAAACTCCATCTGATCCGCCAGGATGCGGCGGTTGCGCAGGATGAAGTCTTCCCACAGGCTGGGCACGTAGGGCGTGTAGAGCAGCGGCATGTGCGCCTGCTCGGGCGTGCGGCTGCTCTTGCGGTGGTTGCAGGCGCGGCAGGCGGTCACCACGTTCATCCAGGTGTCTATGCCGTTCTGGGCAAACGGGATGATGTGTTCGCGGGTCAGGTCTTCCTCGTGGAAGTGGTCGCCGCAGTAGGCACAGACATTGCGATCACGCGCAAACAGCTTGCCGTTGGTCAGGCCCGGCTTGAGGTTGAAGGGATTGATGTTGGGCACGCCCTTGGTGCCGATGATGCTGTTGACGTTGATGATGGACTGGTTGCCCGTGACGGCGTTGTGGCCGCCATGGAAAGTCGCCACCTGCGCGCCCATCTCCCAGCGCACTTCATCCGAGGCATAGTGCAACACGGCTTGTTCGAGGCTGATCCACGACTGTGGCAACCCCTGGGCTGAGAGCTTCAAGACCTTCAAACGAACCTCCATCATTTAAAAAAACGCATGGAACCGGACTCAAAAATGCCTGACGCCCCAATATACAGCGAATTCATGACAAAGCCGCTGTCGCGGACCCCCTGGCCCGCCCAGCCCGCGTCCCGCCGACTTGTGGCGCTATTAAAACGATAATCGGCAGGATGAAAGTTTTCCGCGGTTACCACCATCCGGCCCTGCCGCCCCACTGCGCGCTGACCATCGGCAATTTCGACGGCGTGCACCGCGGCCACCAGGCCATGCTGGCGCTGCTGAAAAACGAGGCCCAGCACCGGGGCGTGCCCAGCTGCGTGATGAGCTTCGAGCCGCATCCACGCGACTACTTCGCTGCGGCGGCACGCAAGCCCGAGCTGGCGCCGGCGCGTATTGCCACCCTGCGGGACAAACTGACCGAACTGGCGCGCTGCGGCATCGACCAGTGTGTGGTCTTGCCCTTCAATGCGGCACTGGCCGCGCAGCCGGCCGAAGCCTTTATCGAGGATGTGCTGCTCAAGGGCCTGGGCGTGCGTTATGTGCTGGTGGGCGACGACTTCCGCTTTGGCGCCAAACGCGCCGGCGACTACAGCATGCTGGACGCGGCCGGCGATCGCCTGGGCTTCGACGTGGCCCGCATGAACAGCTACGAAGTGAGCAATGCCCGTGTGTCGAGTTCAGCGGTGCGCGAAGCGCTGGCGCTGGGCCAGATGGGGCGGGTGGCCAGCCTGCTGGGCCGGCCCTACAGCATTTCGGGCCATGTGGTGCACGGTCGCAAGCTCGGCCGGGCGCTCGGTTTTCGGACCCTGAATCTGCGGTTTTCGCACTGGAAACCGGCGGCCAGCGGGATTTTTGCGGTCCAGGTCTTTGGGCTGGGCCCGGATCCCCTGCCCGGTGTGGCCAACCTGGGCATCCGGCCCTCGCTCGATCCCGACGATATCAACGGCGGACGGGTGCTGCTGGAGACCCATTGCCTGGACTGGCCGGCCAGCCTCGGGCAGGAGGAGGCATACGGTAAAATCATCCGGGTGGAACTGCTACACAAACTGCACGACGAACTGAAATACGACGGTCTGGACAGCCTCAAGGCGGGCATCACCAGGGACTGCGATGACGCGCGGGCGTTTTTTGCCCAGGCGTCCAAATCGTTTTCAGCGTCCATGCACACGGAAACCAGCCGCCAGACCACGCGCGACCGAATTTAGACGATCTCGTCGCCCTGGCCCGCCCTTTCCGGGCAAAAACGGCTTTTTTCCCGACCCCGCATTTCCGGCAGCCTTGCCTCACCAGGCCGCCTCAACAAGAGTTTTCCATGTCCGACAACAAGACCGATTACCGCAGCACCCTCAACCTGCCCGACACGCCGTTTCCGATGCGCGGCGACCTGCCCAAGCGCGAGCCGGGCTGGGTCCAGGAGTGGGAGGACAAGGGCATCTACAAAAAGCTGCGCGATGTGCGCGCCGGCAAGCCGCGCTTTGTGCTGCATGACGGGCCGCCCTATGCCAACGGCCAGATCCACATGGGCCATGCCGTCAACAAGATCCTGAAAGACATGATCGTGAAGGCGCGCCAGCTCAAGGGCCTGGACGCGATCTATGTGCCGGGCTGGGATTGCCACGGCCTGCCGATCGAGAACCAGATCGAAAAAACCTTTGGCCGCAAGCTCAGCCGCGATGAAGTGCAGGCCAAAAGCCGTGCCTACGCCACCGAGCAGATCGCGCTGCAGAAGGAAGACTTCAAGCGCCTGGGCGTGCTCGGCGAGTGGGACAACCCCTACCTCACCATGAACCCCGGCAACGAGGCCGACGAGATCCGTGCGCTCAAACGCATCATGGAGCGCGGCTTTGTCTACCGCGGCCTGAAACCGGTGTACTGGTGTTTCGACTGCGGCTCCTCGCTGGCCGAGTTCGAGATCGAATACGCCGACAAAAAGTCGCAGACGCTGGACGTCGGCTTCAAGTCGGCCGAGCCGGACAAGCTGGCCGCGGCCTTCGGCCTGAAAAGCCTGGCCAAGGACGCGTTTGCGGTGATCTGGACCACCACCGCCTGGACCATCCCGGCCAACCAGGCGCTGAACCTGAATCCCGAGCTCGAGTACGCGCTGGTCGACACCGAGCGCGGCATCCTGCTGCTGGCTGCCTCGCTGGTCGAAAAATGCATGGAGCGCTTCCAGCTCACTGGCACCGTGCTGGCCACCACCGAAGGCAAAAACCTCGCGCTGCTGAACTTCAAGCACCCGTTTTACGACGTGCACGAAGGTTACCGCCGCTTCAGCCCGGTGTTCCTGGCCGACTACGCGACGGCCGACGACGGCACGGGTATCGTCCACTCCTCGCCCGCTTACGGTGTGGAGGATTTCAACTCCTGCATCGCCAACGGTATCGCCGTCGATGACATCCTGAACCCGGTACAGGCGCATGGCCGTTATGTGGACGAGTTGCCGCTGTTCGGCGGGCTCAACATCTGGAAGGCCGCACCGCTCGTGATCGACGCGCTGCGCGATGCCGGGCACCTGTTCGCCACCGAAACCATCACGCACAGCTACCCGCATTGCTGGCGCCACAAGTCGCCGGTGATCTACCGCGCCGCGGCACAGTGGTTCATCCGCATGGACGAAGGCGAAGGCGTGTTCACCAGGGACAAGGCGCCGCAGACCCTGCGCCAGCTCGCGCTCAAGGCCATCGAGGAAACCAGCTTTTATCCCGAGAACGGCAAGACACGCCTGCGCGACATGATTGCCGGGCGGCCTGACTGGTGTATCTCGCGCCAGCGCAACTGGGGCGTGCCGCTGCCGTTTTTCATCCACACCGCCACCGGTGAGTTGCACCCGCGCACCATGGAGCTGCTGGACACGGCAGCCAGCATGGTGGCCGAAGGCGGCATCGAGGCCTGGAGCAAGGCCACGGCCGAATCGCTCATCGGCGCGGACGCCGAGGTGTACACCAAGAGCAACGACATCCTCGACGTCTGGTTCGACTCCGGCACCACACACTACACCGTGCTGCAAAAAAGCCATGCAGCCCAGTCCACCTGGCCCGCCGACCTCTACCTCGAAGGCCATGACCAGCACCGCGGCTGGTTCCATTCCTCGCTGCTGACCGCCTGCGCGATGTACGACCACGCGCCCTACAAGGGCCTGCTGACCCACGGCTTCACCGTGGACAGCCAGGGCCGCAAGATGAGCAAGTCGCAAGGCAACGGCGTGGACCCGCAGGAGACCAGCAAGAAGCTGGGCGCCGAGATCATCCGCCTGTGGGTGGCTGCCAGCGACTACTCGGGCGACATCGCCGGCGACGACAAGATTCTTGCGCGGGTGGTGGACACCTACCGCCGCGTGCGCAACACGCTGAAGTTCCTGCTGGCCAACATCAGTGACTTCGATCCGGCGAAAGACGCGGTGCCGCTGGGCCACATGCTGGAGATCGACCGTTATGCGCTGAGCCGCGCGGCCCAGCTGCAGGCCGACATCCTGGCGCATTACGAGGTGTACGAGTTCCACCCGGTGGTGTCCAAGCTGCAGATCTACTGCAGTGAAGACCTGGGCTCCTTCTACCTGGACATCCTGAAGGACCGCCTCTACACCACGGCGCCGAAATCGCTGGCCCGCCGCAGCGCACAGACCGCGCTGCACCAGATCACCCAGGCCATGCTGCGCTGGATGGCGCCTTTCCTGAGCTTCACCGCCGAAGAAGCCTGGAAGGTCTGCGGCGCGTCGGAGTCGATCTTCATGGAAACCTATGCCGAGATGGCAGCACCGAATGCAGACTTGCTGGCGAAATGGGGCCGTATCCGGGAACTGCGTGACGCAGTGAACAAGGACATTGAGGCCCTGCGTGCCGAAGGCCAGGTCGGCTCGTCCCTGCAGGCCAATGTGTCGCTGGACGTTGCATCAGCCGACCATGCCCTGCTCGCAAGCCTGGGAGACGATCTGAAGTTCGCTTTCATCACTTCTGCTATTGAATTGATAGCTTCCGACACCCTGTCGATCAGGGTCAGGGCCAGTTCTGACGCCAAATGTGAGCGTTGCTGGCACTACCGCGCCGATGTGGGCCAGGATGCCGCCCATCCGACAATTTGCGGCCGCTGCACCAGCAACCTGTTCGGCGCCGGTGAAGACAGGAAATTCGCGTAATGGCCAAAACCACCTTCATCAAATCGCCGGGCAGCATGCTGCCATGGCTGGGCCTGGCGCTGATCCTGCTGATCGCCGACCAGTTCACCAAGGTGCTGATCCTGGGCTACTACCAGCTCGGCGATGCGACCTATGTGACGAGTTTCTTCAACATCGTGCGGGTGCACAACAGCGGCGCGGCCTTCTCTTTCCTGGCCTCGGCCTCGGGCTGGCAGCGCTGGTTCTTCACCGTGATCGGGGTCGCGGCGGCGCTCTTCATCCTCTGGATGCTCAGGTCCCACGCCGGGCAAAAACTGTTTTCGTTCGCGCTGGCCTGCATCCTGGGCGGCGCTGTGGGCAATGTGATCGACCGCCTGCTGTACGGCTACGTGGTGGACTTCCTGGACTTTCACTACGCCGGCTGGCACTTCCCGGCCTTCAACATCGCCGACAGCGCCATCACGGTCGGCGCCGTGTGCCTGATCCTGGACGAGTTGCTGCGGGTGAAAAGAAGTTAGCCCACGCCTTCACCCGCCGCCCACACCCATGACCTCCCGGGGGCAGAGTCCACCTTTTTGCGGACAGGCTCGCGTATAGTGACTACAAGTTTATGAAGCATTTGTTGAATCTGCTGGCGGCCATCGCGCTGCTGGTCTGGGGCACCCACCTGGTTCGGACCGGCATCCTGCGCGTGTTCGGCGCCAACTTGCGCCATGTGCTGTCGCGCAGCATCAGCAACCGCTTCACAGCCGCCCTCTCGGGCATAGGCGTCACCGCCCTGGTGCAATCCAGCACCGCCACCGCGCTGATCGTTTCGTCCTTTGTCGGTCAGGGGCTGATCGCGTTGCCGCTGGCGCTCGCAGTGATGCTGGGCGCGGACATCGGCACCAGCCTGATGGCGGTGGTTTTTTCATTCGATCTGTCCTGGCTGTCACCGCTGTTCATTTTTTCCGGCGTGGTGCTGTTCATTTCACGCCAGTCGACCAACGTGGGGCGCGTCGGGCGCATCCTGATCGGCCTGGGCCTGATGCTGCTGGCGCTGCGCCTGGTGACCGACTCGACCGGGGTGCTGACCTCGAACCCGGCCATCAAGACCCTGCTGGGAACCCTGAGCAGCGACCTGCTGCTCGAAATCACCGCCGGCGCGGTTCTGGCAGTCGTGTCCTATTCCAGCCTGGCGATCGTACTGCTGACAGCCACGCTGGCCGCCTCGGGCGTGATCCCGCCGGACGTCGCGCTGGGCCTGGTGCTGGGCGCTAACCTGGGCAGCGGCCTGCTGGCGGTGCTGACCACTGCACGCTCGGCCATTGAGGTGCGGCAGGTGCCACTGGGCAACCTGGTGTTCAAGTTGCTGGGCGTGGCCGCGGCCGCGCCCTTTGTGGGCCTGTGGCTGCGCCATGTGGCGCCGCACCTGGGCGCGACAGCCACCATGGTCGTGCTGTTCCACCTGGTCTTCAATACGCTGGTCGGCCTGGTGTTTATCGGCTGGACGCAGGTGGTGGCACGCTGGGTGGAAAAATTCCTGCCGCGACCGGTGCAGGGTAGCAAGGCCGGCGACCGGCCCCATCACCTGGATCCCTCGGCGCTCACCACACCGTCATTGGCCATCTCCTGCGCGGCGCGCGAGGCCTTGCACCAGGCCGACGTGGTCGAGAGCATGTTGCTGGGCATGCTGGAAGTCATCCGCCGCAATGACCTGCGCCTGGCCGAAGACCTGCGCAAGATGGACGACACCGTGGACGAGCTGTATTCGGCCATCAAGTACTACCTGACCAAGATCTCGCGCGAAGCGCTCGGCGAGGAAGAAAGCCGGCGCTGGACCGACATCATCAGCTTCACCATCAACATGGAGCAGATCGGCGACATCATTGAACGGGTGTTGATCGACATCGAGGACAAGAAGATCAAGCCCGGGCGCAGTTTCTCCGAAGCCGGCATGGCCGAAATCTGCGAACTGCACCAGCGCCTGATCGACAACCTGCGCCTGAGCATGAGTGTGTTCCTCAACGGCAGCGTGCGCGACGCGCAGAAACTGCTGGAGGAAAAAGCGCGCTTTCGCGACCTGGAACGCGCCTATGCGACCACCCACCTGGGCCGCCTGTCCGACCGCACCATGCAAAGCATGGAGACCAGTTCACTGCACATCGACCTGATCAGCGACCTCAAACGCATCAACTCGCACATCTGCTCTATCGCCTACCCCATCCTCGATTCGGCCGGCGCGCTGGCTCCCAACCGGCTGCGCCAGGGTGTGCTGACCGATGAGGCGCGCTAGGCGCCCCAGGCAACAGGCCACGGCATGAACCCCGATGCCGACCAGCTCTGGCGCGCGCCGCGCTGGGCGCTGGCGGTGCTGCTGGCGCTGCTGGGCATGCTGGGGCCGTTTTCCATCGACACCTACATCCCGGCCTTCTCCGGCATTGCGCGCTCGCTGGGCGCGACGCCGGTCGAGATGCAGCAGACGCTGTCAGCCTACCTGTTTGGTTTTGCGTTCATGAACCTGTTTCATGGCGCGCTGGCCGACAGCTTCGGGCGCCGTCCGGTGGTGCTTTGGGGCATTGCGATGTTTACCGTGGCTTCGGCCGGCTGTGCGCTATCGCAAAGCATAGGCCAGCTGGTGTTCTTCAGGGCGCTGCAGGGCCTGTCCACCGGCGCCGGCATCGTGGTTTCGCGCGCGGTGATCCGCGACATGTTTCCGCCCGCCCAGGCGCAAAAAGTCATGAGCCAGGTGACGATTTATTTCGGTGTGGCGCCGGCGATCGCGCCCATCATCGGCGGCTGGTTGTTTGTCCACCTCGACTGGCATGCGATCTTCTGGTTCCTGACCGGTGTCGGCGTGTTGCTCTGGACCGCCAACTACCGCCTGCTGCCGGAGACCCTGCACGTCACCCAGCGCCAGCCTTTCAACGTCAGGCATCTGATGCGCGGCTACTGGCAGCTCGGTTCGAGCGCGCGTTTTTTCCTGCTGGCGCTGGCCAGCGGTGTGCCTTTCAACGGCATGTTTTTGTATGTGTTGTCCGCCCCCGAGTTCCTGGGCGAGCACCTGGGCCTGGCGCCCACCGGATTTTTCTGGTTTTTCATCCTGACCATCAGCGGCATCATGGCCGGCGCCTGGGTCAGCGGGCGCATGGCTGGCAAGATCGCGCCCAAGCAGCAGATCCGCCACGGCTTTGTCATCATGCTGGTGGTCGCGGTGCTGAACCTGATCGCCAACCTGCTGTTCAAGGCCCACGTATCCTGGGCGTTGTTTCCGATTGCCGTGTTCGCTTTCGGCTGGGCCATGATGGTGCCCGTGGTGACGCTGCTGGTGCTGGACCTCTACCCCGAGCGGCGCGGGATGGCCTCTTCGCTGCAGGCCTTCATCGGTTCCACGGCCAACGGCATCGTGGCCGGTGTGATTGCGCCGCTGATCATGCATTCCACCATCGCGCTGGCGGCGGTGTCATTGCTGATGTTGT
>Ga0307516_10004905_pt1 | contig 16270 bp, 18 predicted proteins | sample 19_EM_MG_FD_203310 | JGI IMG/M metagenome (GOLD analysis project Ga0307516, IMG submission 203310) | Populus trichocarpa ectomycorrhiza microbial communities from riparian zone in the Pacific Northwest, United States - 19_EM | ecosystem: Host-associated > Plants > Roots > Unclassified | place...
GTGACCAGACCCCCCTCTGAGGCTGCCACTCATCCCCTTTCCCTTTGGTAACCTTGAGTTACCACTTGGCTGCTGTTGGGTCGGTAATACTCCTCTCTTTCAGAGCTCGCCCCAGCCTGTGACTTTCACTCATGAAATCTCACTCGGCCTCAATCCTCAGATTGAGTCCGGCTAGTCATACTAATTGCATGTCTTGGGGTGTCACCAGCGCGCTGGGTGTAACAGAAATTGCCAATCCCGCAGTCTGGGTAAGAATCCTGGTGCAGCAGCAACAGCAAGCCGAGAGGGACCTAAAACAGCTTACGGAGATGTGCGGCGACGCCTACGACAGAACTGACCGACGACCGCGGGAGATCGAACAAGCTTATCAAACCTTGGCAGAAGGCACTAGGTACGTATATGAGCAAGTCAACGCTGACGAGAAAATAGCGGAAGAATGGATACGTCGCGAGCTGTCAAAAGCAGCGAACGCATACCAATCTCTCGCCAGAAACGTCTGGCAGGCCATCATAGAGCGCACCAATGAGGCCAACGAGCGGCAAATATGTCAAGCCACTCAGCTGGCTCGGGTAAACGACGCCCTGTCCTTCCTGGCAGAAGCTAACACGGCCCGGAATCAACACCTGGCCAACTTTCAGGGAAACGTGCAACTATGGGCAGCCGCACACCAGAACCAGGTGTCCACGCTGGAAAACCAACTCTGGGAAGCAAGAGCGGAGATCCAACGCATTGCGACCAGAATTCCGCTACCCGCAATGCCACCAGTGCCAGCGGGACCACCTGCATGGAGAAGTCCCGTCCGTCAAACCAGCACCAGCACCCCCTTGGCTCATTCACCACCAGCGTTGGGAAGAGCGCTACGCCTAAACCCGGGACCAACGCTACGACGGCGGAGATCCCCGGCGCTACCCACAACGCCAGAAATGAGGCAGCGACTGGAGTAACCCCGACGTCACATGTCCCCGAGGCCAATGGCACGCGAACCCACGGCAGGACAAGGAGGAGACCCCCCCTTGACACCACCCGGGTCATCTGCGGGGCCACCCTTGGGCCCGCCGTCCGAACCACCCTGACCACCTTTCCGGCACCCCCGCTCCCCTTCACCGCCTAGGAACCCTGTACCTACAATTACCATGCAGGACCTCGTATGGCTAGTGGCAGAAGGAGAGGAACGGACTCGACAAAACCCACCGACGCGACCAGTACGCGGCAACATTGCCCGATTAAAGATGAAGAACCCGGAATCCTTCGACGGGAAGAGTTCGACTGCCTTCAACCAGTGGTGGGAAGCAGTCACCATGTTCCTTGGGTTCTACCCAGAAATGGGGGATCAACAGAAAATTGCCTGGGTAGGGACAATACTTTCGGATACGGCTCTAGTATGGCACCTACAGTGCTTCCGAGAGCTAAAGGGAAACGACACCTGGGTCAACTACGCGGCAGCCATCCAGGCAGAATATCGCAACAAAAGGGAAGCGGCTGACGCCCAACTCAAACTAGAGCAGCTAAAATACCAGGGGTCGATCCGCACGTACCTGACGGAGTTCCGAGCCCTGAACAACTTCGCACGGGCAACGGGGGAAGGCCTGCGAGAGAAGATCGACCTAGCGATGCCAGACAGCATCCTGGATATGCGATTCAACCAGAACCTGGACGAGCCCACAGACGATGAAGGCTTCATGAACGCAACCTACCGGGCGGGAATCCAGGTTGAAAAAGGAAAAGCACTGAAAGCGGCTAGAGAAGCCTTGAAAGGAGGGACCGCCCCAAGGCAGGAAGGAAAGAAGGACGATAAACGAAGGGAAGAGGGGAAAAAAGAAAACCCAGGCAAAAGAGGACCGGAACAACGCACCGAGAAAACCCGGGAATGGTGGGGAGGAAAGAACCACTGGGGCTCAAAAGAGGAAGCCCTGAGAGGAGTTCCGCAAAAGGAACAAGAAGCGTACTTCCAGAACCACGACGATTGCTGGCGATGCGGACGACCCGGGCATACAACCTTCGAATGCTTCTCGTTCAACACGTTGCAAGGAACCGCACTACCAAGAGCCCCTTGTAAAGTAGCAGCAGCCGGACAAAAACGAGGAAGAGAAAATAAAAAGGACGAAGAGGCCCCCGTAACCAAACAACAAAAAGTCGCGGCGGTGGAGACCATGGAAACAGATGCTGTAGCACCGTTGTGGGAAGAATCCGACTCTGATTTTTAAGAGGTCAGGAACAGCCGCAGCCCAAGACCTCGACGATAATATGCGTACTATCTAAGAAACGAAAGAACGGAGAACCAAGCGCTGGAACCCCATCAAAGAAAAGAACAGTCCACAGCGGCACACGCCCAATCATCTCCATGATACTACATGTAAGGGAGAAAGAACACCAGATCCAGGTACTACTGGACACCGGTTACTCCGTTGCACTCCTCAATCAGCAGACAGTGGAGAGGCTCGGGATTAAGAAGAAAGCGCATCAGCAACCTCACAGCATAGAGAATTACACCGGAGAAAGTGTCAAAGGAGCAGGGCAATATTATATGGAACCCATGCTCCTCCAACACCGAAAATATTACTCCAGAGAGAAATTCGAAATCTCACCAATGGAACCAGAAATCGACGCCTTCCTCCCTTTTGACTGGATAATGACACATCCACCACAAGGGGCCTGGATGGACCAGGAAATAAGGTTCAACAGTGCCCGGTGCCTGGCCAGCTGCACCAGGTTCGAAACCGGCGAATTCTCCCTGTCATGGGACGAATAGGTGGCAAAAAACCCCCAAGCCCAGATCATCGGTTATGTATTGGCCGTCAACAGAGACGCAAGGGAACGAGTCCCTATGGAATTCCTACAGTATCTGGGAATAATGGAAAAGGAGGCGGCGGACACCCTGCCCTGGCATCGACCTTACGACTGCAAGATCAACCTCAGAAAAGGCGAGACAGCACCCTGGAGACCCATCTACCCACTATCAGAAGAGGAACTCCAAACGCTTCGGGAATGGCTGAAGGAGATGGAGCGAACAGGAAAGATCAGACGCTCGACCTCCCCCACCAGATCACCGATACTCTTTGTCCCCAAGCCGCACGAAAGAGGGCTACGCCTGTGCGTCGACTACCGAGCACTGAACAAAATAACGATCCCGAACTGATACCCACTACCACTCATGTAGGAACTACAGGACCGGGTCCAAGGAGCGCAGTGGTTCACAAAACGAGATCTGAAAAGCGGATTCCATCTCATTCGGGTCAAGGAAGGGGACGAATGGAAGATGGCATTCAGAACCCGATACAGATTGTTCGAGTTCCAAGTAATGCCCTTCAGCCTAACCAACACCCCATCCACCTTCCAAGACATGATGAATCACACCTTATCGGATCTACTAGACATTGGAGTTTTGGCATACATGGACGACATATTAATCTATGCCAAAAACGAAGAAGAATACGACTGCCTGGTTAAGGAAGTCTTGGAAAGACTGCAGGCCCAGGGGTTAGCGGTCTCCCCTGAAAAATGCGTCTGGAAAACTCAGGAAGTGGAGTTCCTGGGCTATGTCATTGGGAGGAATGGGATCGCAATGTCTCACGAAAAGGTGGAAGCAGTACTGAGTTGGACGGAACCCAAATCTCTGAACAAGACCCTGTCCTTCCTAGGGTTCACTAACTTCTACCGACGATTTATCAAGGACTACTCGAGAGTGGCGCGACCCCTGACAGAATTAACGAAAAAAACGGAAAAATGGTCATGGAACCCCGAGGTAGGAAAAGCCTTCAACGAGCTAAAAAAGCGATTCACGACAGCACCAATCCTGGCCCACTGCGACGCCCAACTACCAGTCATTATCGAAACTGACACCTCGGACTTTGCGTTGGGAGCAGTCCGATCACAAAAAGATGAGGAAAACCGACTACACCCAGTGGCATTCCACTCGAGGAAGTTCCAGCCGGCGGAAATCAATTACGAAATCCACGACAAGGAACTCTTAGTGATAGTGGACGCCTTCAAACATTGGAGATGCTATTGTGAAGGAGCAACGCACCAAGTCCAGGTGTATTCGGATCACCTAAACTTGGAGTACTTCACAACAACCAAAGTCTTGAATCGATGTCAAGCACAATGGGCACAGGAGCTAGCCAGTATCGACTTTAGAGTCTATTACCGACCAGACACGCAAAACGGGAAGCCAAACGCGTTGTCGAGGCGTTCGGAGTACCGCCCTGAAAAGGGGGGGGGTAGAAAACTCGCCGATCACGACGGTTTTGGGAAAAAATAACTTCGAAGACCGTCTAACGCGATCATTCGTCTGTTCCTCGGCACGGCTGTCATCACTCCCAGAAAGAAAGTGGACGCAGGAATTCCTGGCAGACATCAGGGAAAAGGGGAAGGAGGACAAAGCCTACGAACAGGCAAGGAAACAGGAAGCGGCGTCGGAGGAACCATCGCCGCAGGACCGAAGGGTCAAGGAACTAAGTTGCGAAGACAACCTACTGTACCGACAAAACCTGATCTGGATAGCGAAGGGCCTGGTGCAGAGGATTATGGAATCAGAACACGACACAAAGGTGGCCGAACGCATGGGAAAGGATAAGACCATCGAACTAATCCGACGTAACTTCTGGTGGCCAAAAATGAACGAACGAATCATCGACTTTGTCAGAAGCTGCCCGAAATGCCTGCAGAATAAGGTATCCCGACACCAACCCTACGGGCTGTCATCCCCGCTAGAGTTGCCCTACGCCCCGTGGCAATCCATAGCAATGGACTTCATTACGGAACTCCCAGCCTCGGAAGGCTGTGACCAGCTATGGGTGATCATCGACCGATTCACCATGATGGTGCACTTTCTCCCCTTGAGAACGGAGGGAAAGATGATGGCAGATCTAGCCGTCATCTTTGCTCGAGAGGTATGGAAGTATCACAGCCTCCCCGCTGATATTGTGTCAGACCGTGACTCCAGGTTTACTTCAAAGACCTGGAAGGAATTCCTGCGACTCTCGGGAATCCGGCCCCGAATGTCAACCGCATTCCATCTGCAGACCGACGGACAGACGGAGTGGCTTAACCAGAGGATTGAAGCCTACCTCCGAGTGTTTGTCAGCAAAGAACAGGACAACTGGGTACGCCTGCTGCCGATGGCTGAGTTCGCCTACAACAACTCGACCACCACAGGCGATGGTATGTCTCCATTTTACGCCAACTATGGCTTCCACCCAGCGGCCCTGGACCCCGCGTCAACGCAACCTCTGAACCCAGCAAGCCAAGTCTATGCCCACTGGATGCAGGCCGTACACGACGACTCCCGGAAAGGGCTGGAAAATGCACAGCAGCGGATGCGCCGATACACCGACCCAGCGCGAAAGGAACCTCCGGCATACCAAGTAGGAGACTTGGTAATGCTTAACGGATGCAACATCAAAACGCGCCGCCCCTCGAAGAAACTGGACTACAAAAATCATGGTCCTTTCCAGATCAAGAAAACCGTCTCCCCCCTGGCCGTCTGCCTCACACTGCCCCGAAAATGGAAGATCCACAATGTCTTCCACGTCTCGCTGCTCGAACCCCACCGAACCAGCGAGCACCGAGCACCACCAGACCCATCAAAGGTGCTCCGAGAGGCTGACGACATCGAACAATCGGAGGAATACGATGTCGACGAAGTTATGTCCTCGGTCGAACGCAGCCAGAGAAATAACAAAAGAATCCTATACCTCGTCAAGTGGCTCAACTATCCGGAACGCAAAGACTGGACGGATGAACCATTTGCCAACTTTTCAGTAGGCGGCCTGGAGAAACTCCGAGAGTTTCACCAATGAAATCCAGATGCGCCGAGGGACTACCGGCTAACTGAGGGCTAAACCAGTTCCACCGAGGACCTGGCGGTAGTGGGCCGAAGAGGTGGAGGACTTCGGTACCAAGGCATTGCAATCGACAAAAAGACCCACTTCTTGGGCAACCACGAAACAGCGCCGACACGGCGCACGACGAAGAATGCATGCGATCGAAAAACGTTCAGAGTCAGGAAAACCGTTCAAAACGGACGTATCGACCTCTCGGCGACCGACTCGGACCGGCGGAACCGGCGCAGGCGGCAGATAAGCGGTGAAGTGAGTCCGCGATAGCGCTGTCACTGCTCCAGCATACTAGTCTCCCCCCGGAAGGATGTTGGCGTGGTCACTGCCGAGCATACGGGTTACTAGCACGAATGACACCATGCCTCTTCTGATTCCCTGTGCCGACTGCGACCCCGGAACCCCACCAAGCCGGCCAAGCCTTGATGCAGCGCGGTGGCGAGTACGACTCAATATGACACGACAAGTATGAGTACGCACCGGCCTACTCAGAGGGCCCAGTCAGTCCGCCGGATTACAGAGTCATGTCCTGATCCGATGACTGGGAGGGCTGTAGCGGAGGAGAACTACAGTCACGGTAACTACATTACGAAAAGTTATCCCATGAGAAAAAAAAAAACACCTAGCAAGAGACGGGCTACCTAGATAGAGAAAGAAAGTGTTAAGCGCTCGGGACGAGGCTAAAGGGGGAGGGGAGGTAGTGTCACACCTGAAATATCTCGGGTACGTAGCTAGGCAAGAGAAAGGTATGTAAGGATGACGGAGCACACCAAGAGAGTCTAGGAGGGAGATAAGGTCCGGAGATGAGCTTACGGCCGAGACAGACCTAAGACACATATCTCCAGAGGTGAGGGGAAGATTGCAAATGGAGAGATGCTTGGGCTATGACCCCTCCAAAAGGGGATGCCACGTCGCCTGCTGATGGCGTACGGACCACCGGACTTGGGCTATGACCCCTCCCCCGAAAGGAGGGGATGCCATGTCGCCTGCTGATGGTGCATAGAGGAGAGTCCGGCAAGGAAAACATCCCACCCGCTTGCATGAAACCTCATCTCCCCTTATCTACACCCTGCCAGGACCAATGAGTCGCCCACGAGGTCCATGCACCTCGGGGGAATCCAAATCCGAGTCACCACCTCTCACGCCGCCGTCACTCAGATATAAGACTGAGGTTTTCCGCCTGACAGGAGGAACAAGCAGCACGAACATCCTCACCAAACACTACCACCGAACCCAGACACAAGATCTAAGATTATTCTGCTGTGAATTATCGAAAGTAGCCTGATACCTTTGATTCTCTCTACACTCCAGTTACGATACAACCCCAGTGTCACATCAAGGCAGGATCTTGACATGCATCTATTTAATCACTCTCCTTTTCGGAGTCCTCCTCAAACAACTTCTTCTCCGATGCTTGGATACGTCGCATGTATCGGTGCGGCTCACGAGATTCTTCTCTTGCAACCCCACGTGCCGAGACCTTGGCACGCTTGGCATTATACTGGGATTTTTCTCCCTCTTCCTCCTGAATCGCAGAGTCGGGAATACGGCGCTTGTTGCCCGTCACCGAACGAGAGGATGTCGTAACAATTGGCCTGCGGCATTGGAACCAGCGAAGGTTCGGTTTGCCGCATGCGAGGCAATCATTATTCTTGAATCGTTTTTCAACCAGATTGGGGTCGACCCCCTTGGTTGCATCCTCCTTCGTCTTGTAGTGTTGCTCCTTCTTCGCGCTTGATCCCTTGTCACTCCGATCCCCTTTGTCACTCTTTTTCCCAGGCTTTTGGTTGACCCGGTGCGAAATGTTGTGGTCCTTCACTTCTTTGGACCCAGGGGTTTTCTTCAGGTTTTTTGGCTCTGGTGATTTCCGATGAGAATGATTTTCCTCCTTCACCTCGTCCTCCAAATTTTTCCCCACTTCCCGAAGCACCTCTACGAACTCGATATCATCTTCTGGAAGCCGTCCCACATTGGAAAGCTTCTTCTTCATGGGCCTCGTGAGGCCTCCCTTCAGCTTTTCACTCCAGATAACACCAGAGAGTCCTGCTCGGGCATTCGCGATTTCCATCTTATCGATGTAGAGCTCGATATCGCCATCGTAGACGATGCGGTCGATTTTGCGCGAGGCATCACGTTACTCAAATTGACTGGAGAATTGGGTCTCGATCCCCGATGCAACCGACTTCCAATCATCCTTTTTGTTTTGTTGCTTCAATTGAGCGGCATGTGCCTCATACCACACTTCTGCATTTCCTGACATCCGGTGCCCCACAAATGCAATTTTGTCCGTTTCCTTCACATAGGTGGTCTCGTAGTATTTGAAATAATTTCCAACACGAGCCCACCATGCTGCGAATGTAGGCTTTGCATCGCGACCGGAAAATTTTTCTAGCTTGTCTATCACAGGTTTTTCGATCTTTACACGGACTGGATCTCAGAGCTTGTGCGGCGACGGTGACCGTTTGCGATCCCACAACCCCCTCCTGGGAGATGGTACCCTTGGGTTTCGCTGCGGGGTGGTGGACCACCTCGGTGGTCGGGATGGTGGGGGTGAGGGTGACCCCTCATCTGATGATGTGTCACTGGGGCTGCCGGGTGGGCTGGCGCCACCACCAACACCCCCTGTCCGTCATCCACCACCACCACCTACCGCTCCACCTGCTGCTCGGTCGCCCTCCTACTCACCATCTTCATCTGGGTCATACAACTCCAAACGGAAAGGTCTGAGTGGACGGGCCGCTGGGTCTTCTCCCGAGTCTGGCTCGATAGGTGGGATTGGTCTTTCCAGGTCGCTATCGATAGCCTTCCTCTTTTTCACTGAGGGTTCTTCTCACTGCGAGGCTGCTTCTTTCACGGACCTCCCTTCCTTTACGGAGCGTGCCAGCGCCTCCAGTTCGCCTACGAGCACAATGGGGTTGGCCGACTCCTTTGCCTTTTTGATTGCCGTATCGAAGAACTCCTACAGCTTCTTTTTTTGCTTTTTGACATCGGCTGCTTTGAGCTTGTGTTTTACCTCCTTACGGAGGGCCGTAATATCCGCCTTCATGGCCGTGCTGGAATTCTGTAGTACCTTTATTTCAGCATCCTTTGTCACAGCAAACTCATTCATCACAGCCATGACATGGGTAGCATTGGCATCAAGTGCCTCAGTTACAGCTGCCAGGTGTTTGAACTGCACTTCATCCTTAGTCTGGGCAGCTAGAATAGCGGTGGACACCTGGTCCGATAACTGGATGCTCGCTACTGACAGCTGCCAGGAAGCCTCTTCTGAAGCGTAGCGCATTTGTTCTTTTTCAGCCTGGGCCAGCTCATATAGACGTTTGTGGTCATGCAGAAGGCCCTCGTAGTGCTGCGTCAGTTTTGGGAAGATTTCCTTGATATCATGCTCGTTCTTTCGGCACAGCTGCACTAGCTGGCCAAACTGAGACAGACTCTTGTCAAGGGTCTTCACCATATTGCAGAACGACCCTGGTGCCTCCACAGCGACCGGATCCCCCACCACTGGCTCACCAGTGTTGGCATCGTGGATGACCACATCCGTTGAGGTGTCCAACTCATTGGAGCTCGTTCGCATCTCAAACTTCACCAATGCCTGAGAGTCCAACAGGTTACTTATGCGTTTATTATAGAGAGGTATAATGTAGCGTCGGTGTGTCTGCTAACAATATAGTGTAACACTCGGGTGTTTCACCAATGGCACAATCGCCCAGGTGGTCACCAACAGTCTATTACCCTTGAGAGGGCAACACTTGTATGATGGCAACAGAGTGACTGTGTAGTTCTGAAGGATTCGCACGGGAGCGGGTGGGAAAATTCACTAAGAGATTCGCGTTCGAAATATCACTAGAGAGTTGATCCCAGAAACAATGTAATATTGTTAAGGCTCAACTTCCGACTTATCGTTGCTGATACCTCTCTACGTAGGAAACTGGCGCTCTTTAAATGTTGCGCCAACTCTTTGGCCATCCGCCCTTGGGCTCGCTGGGGAAGCGCAATATCTCGGTGTTACGCAACAGTGTCTCTCCTCGTCCGAGGGAGATATGTTTGATTGGGACGTGGTACTGATTGATAGGTATGGACCCAGAAGATCTTCGATCTGAGCGCTTGCGAACAATCTTCGTTTGCAACCCCTTGTAGGCGTTGTCACCCTCGTGCTCCTGATCACAGCCCTTACTGGCTAAATGCTTCCCAGGTGCATTCGTGGTCGCAATCTATGAGTCTAGATGCTTCCAGGAATGTCTGGTGACGTCAGTACAAGTGCCGCAGCAATCACAGTTAACTGAAGAATACGTCTCTGTAACTTAACAAGTTAAGGTCCGATCTTCTTCAAACAACTGACAGATGGTCTGGCTCCCCTCATATACCCACCGGACCCGTTCCGCCTCGCGCGTCCCGCATGACCGCTCGTGTGTTATATTATACCCAGAAAAAGTTGACATTTTTGCTGGTATATGGCAACTAGTAGCTTTTAGTATGGGTCTCACGGAGGATAACCTCGACACCTCCCAGGGATGTGACCAGACCCCCGTCTGAGGCTGCCACTCATCCCCTTTCCCTTTGGAAACCTTGAGTTACCACCTGGCTGCTATTGGGTCGGTAATACTCCTCTCTTTCAGAGCTCGCCCCAACCTGTGACTTACACTCATGAAATCTCACTCGGCATCAATCCTCAGATTGAGTCCAGCTAGTCATACTAATTGCATGTCTTGGGGTGTCACCAGCGCACTGGGTGTAACATCAGTATCTGGAGCAGGATGGCAGTATACGCAGCCTTTGTACATGCGCCACCAGCAGCACTATGATAACCAAGCATTCGAGGTGTCTCCTATGGAGGCTTCATTTGATATGGTGCTTCCACACTGGTACCTTCAAGTACACCAGCCGTCAGGCTTCTTTAACAATTGCCCCACATTTGACTCCGAGTGGTGTAACCTGAATTGCACCAAGGAGAAGACCGATCAACTGGACATTGAATATGATTCAGGTCTACTGGAAAATGTTGATCAAGAAACAGTGGGCTTCCTGGGTGTTGTGGGCATGAGTGCTCTGGGAGTGGAACTTGTGGATTGGAGGGGCATGGTACCTGAACGGTACAAGGAGTTCATTGATCTGTTTGATCCGGAAGGAACTACAGCTGAACTACCTCCGCATAGGTCGTTTGATAACTCCATTGACCTCAAGGAAGAAGTACAACCCCCATGGGGTCCTATCTACACGTTATCAGAAGTAGAACTGGAAGCCCTAAAAGAATACCTGGAGGGGATGCTTCGAATGGGCAAGATCAGGCCTAGCAAGTCTCCAGCTGGTGCCCCAATACTGTTTGTACCAAAGCCTCATGGTCGTGGCCTTAGGCTCTACGTGGATTATCGCAAGCTTAATTAAGTCACGATAATGAACCGCTACCCGTTACCCCTGATGAACGAGTTACGTGATCAAGTACAAGGTGCCAAAATCTTCACCAAGATTGACTTGAAATGGGGCTATAACTTGATCCGTATCAAAGAGGGTGATGAATGGAAAATGGCATTCCGAACAAGATATTGTCTCTATGAGTACCTTATGATGCCGTGTGGGCTTGCTAACGCGCCCACAATGTTCCAGAATATGATTAACGAGGTCTTGAGGGACTTAATTGTTCAAGGGGTAGTGGCATACATGGATGACATCCTCATCTACTCACCTACAGAGGGCGTGCATGTTCACATAGTGACGAGTGTATTACGGCATTTCCAAGAAAATGGCTTAGCAGTAGCACCGGAGAAGTGTGAATGGCATACCTCAAAGGTTGAGTTCTTGCGATACATCATCTCAGCTGATGGAGTCAGTATGGCTGAGGATAAAGTGCAGACCCTGTTGGAGTGGGCTCCACCTACGAATGTAATGGCAATGCAATCCTTCCTAGGAATGTGCTAACTTCTACCGAAGGTTTCTAGAATGGTACTCGAAGATCTGTAAGCCACTTACGGACTTGACCAAGAAAGGTATCCGATGGCAATGGACCGAGGAAGGGCAGAATGCCTTTGAGATGTTGAAAAGACGGTTCACCACGGCGCCTATCTTGAGGCACTTTGATCCTGCACTTCCAACAGTTATGGAGACTGATGCCAGTGACTTCGCTATTGGAGCAGTACTATCGCAGCAAGTCGAAGCAAGACTACACCCTGTTGCTTTCCACTCACGAAAAATGGATGAAGCCGAGATTAACTATGAGATCTATGACAAAGAGATACTCACAGTAGTATCAGACTTTCAGGAATGGAGAAGATATCTCGAGGGTGCTCGATTTCAGATAATCATGTACACAGACCATAAGAATCTGGAATACTTCGCTATGACAAAGGTGTTAAACCGGCGTCAAGCTCGATGGGCACAAGAACTTGCAGGTTATGACTTCAAGATTGTGTATCGACCAGGTACCCAGAATGGAAAGCCTGATGCACTATCTAGACAGCCGGAGTACCGTCCCTTGAAAGGGGGGGGTAGTGCTGAAGAAAACGAGAACCAGCCAATTTATTGCCTGTTGAGACCCGATCAACTTGTTACGGTTGATGGAGCCCAGATAGTGCTGTCTTCTCTCAGCGTGCAAACAATTCCCAAGGTTGTATTTCACCAAAGCCTGCTGGAGTAAGTCTTCTCCTATGGACAAGACGACCCAGAGTGGATGGTAGAATACGAAAAAGCTATGAGCAAAAGCACAAGCGATCACGTGGAATATGTGGACAGGTCGCTTTACTACAAAGGACGTCTATATATTCCAGATAGCCTGGTGCTGAAGAGAACGATCATGAGCAAGGAGCATGACACACTGGTGGCAGGACATATTGGGCAGGACAAGACTGTGGAACTTGTTCGAAGGAACTTTTTCTGGCCCCAGATGAACAGCTGGATATGAAACTACGTTGGGTCGTGTGAAGACTGCCAAAAAGACAAGGGAATACGCCACGCCCGGTATGGCCTCCTGCAGCCACTAGAGGTGCCGTATGCACCATGGGACTCAATCTCAATGGATTTCATCACAGACCTACCATTGTCTGATGGACATGATAGTATCTGGGTAATTGTTGATAGGTTTACAAAGATGGCTCACTTTGTACCCCTGAAGAGTGATACAAAAAAGGCACCCGACCTAGCACAGATATTCCTTAGGGAAGTCTGGCGGCTACATGGGTTGCCCAGTACCATCGTCTCAGACAGAGATGCACGATTCACCTCTAAGTTTGGGGAGACTATCATCGGTATCCTGAAAATAAAAAGAGGCATGTCAACTGCATTCCATCCCCAAACAGATGGACTAACCGAGCGGGTCAATCAGTCAATTGAACCCTACCTCCGTACGTTCTGCAACTATGAACAGAACAACTGGAGTGAGATGTTGCCAATGGGTGAATACGTCTACAAAAACTTGGTGACTACAGCACAGGGCTGTCGCCTTTCTATGCGAACTATGGTTTTCATTCACGAACATCATAGCCAGTAGAGATAGAGGCAATGAACCCGGCAGGTAGGAACTGTCAAGATCCTGCCTCGACTACTCCGTTCGGCTCGACAGGCAACGTAGGTTTTCGGTATTCGGAGCGGGCGCTCCTACTCACGATTCTGGCGTCCTCACGCTTCCGGCGCGTTCACACTTCCGGCGTACTCACACTTCCGTCGCGTTCACACTTCCGGCGTACTCAGACTTCCAGTGCGCTCACACTTCCGGCGTACTCACACGCCGCTCGTACTCACACGCCGATCGTATTCACATGCTTTGCGTGGGTTCGTTGTCCTCGTGGTATCCGTCACGCCCGGCGTGCTCTTCATCGCACTCGTACTCACATGCTCTGCATGGTCTTGTCGTCTTCTCACATGCCTTGCGTGGGCTCGTTGTTCTCACGGTATCCGTCACGCCCGGCGTGCTCTTCGTCGCGTCCGTACTCACACCCACTGCGTCGTCTTGTCGTCTTCTCACACGCCTTACGTGGGCTCGTTGTTCTCGTGGTATCCATCACACCCGGCGTGCTCTTCGTCTTCTCTGTGGTGGTGTCCTGCTTCGCCCCTTTGTCTTCTCACGCTCGGCATGGTCTCGTGCGGTATTCAGCCTCGCTGTGGCTGTATCCTTCTTCGCCCTTATCGTTGCGGTATCCTTCTTCGCTGTGGCGGTATCCTCCTTCGCCCTTATCGTTGCGGTATCCTTCTTCGCTGTGGGGGTATCCTCCTTCGCCCTTATCATTGCGGTATCCTTCTTCGCTGTAGTGGTATCCTGCTTCGCCCTTATCGTTGCGGTATCCTTCTTTGCTGTGGCGGTATCCTGCTTCGCCCTTATCGTTGCAGTATCCTTCTTCGCTGTGGCAGTATCCTTCTTGGCCCTTATCGTTGCGGTATCCTTCTTCGCTGTGGCGGTATCCTTCTTCGCCCTTATCGTTGCGGTATCCTTTTTCGCTGTGGCGGTATCCTTCTAGGCCCTTATCGTTGCGGTATCCTTTTTCGCTGTGGCGGTATCCTTCTTCGGCCTTATCATTGCGGTATCCTTCTTCGCTGTGGCGGTATCCTTCTTCGCCCTTATCGTTGTTGTATCCTTCTTCGCTGTGGCGGTATCCTTCTTCGCCCTTATCATTGCGGTATCCTTTTTTGCTGTGGCGGTATCCTTCTTCGCCCTTATCGTTGCGGTATCCTTCTTCGCTGTGGCGGTATCTTTCTTCGCCCTTATCGATGCGGTATCCTTCTTCGCATTGGCAGTATCTTGCTCCGCCCTTATCGCTGCGGTATCCTTCTTCGCTGCGGCGGTATCCTGCCTCGCCCCTATCGTTCTAGGTTCTTTACAGGTGTTGGTCGCAGCGCCGGTTCACGGGTGTAGAGAGGTAGGTCTGTGGAGAGAGATAATAGATTGCGTGGAGAAAGAATCTCCAGACTAGCTACCGTGCCCTTCCTTTATACCTTTTCCTCCACTGTGGAATCACAGCCTCGCCCGCAAGACTGACACAGAGTTTTCCCATCATGACTCTTTCGCCGCGCCCAAAGAAACACACGATCCTCCTCGGCCCCCTTCGTTCTCCCGCAACAGGTAAAGCAAGGCAGACACGCAACAGTAAGGAAGCAACAAGGTAAGCAATAAACATAACACAGAGTAGAGCGAGGCAGACACGCAACAGTAATGACGCGGACCAGGAAAGGGCACGCAAGCATAATATAAGAGAAACAGATAAAGCAAAGGGAACACATGATCGCACTCGGCCGCCGCGCGGCCAACACTCTAACAGAGACAACAGGAGAAAGGATGCGCAAGCATAATCAACGGGAGACAGCAAACGTAGGAGACAGAGGAAAGGACGCGCAAGCACAATCAACAGGAGACAGCAAACGTAGGAGAACGGACCTAGACCGGCCGGCGGTCAGGTTAAGGCTTCGAGGGATATCGCTCCCGGAGCGATATCGCGGGGACCGGGGTGAGGCGCCTAGGCGCGTAGGATGATCGTGGCCGCGGCGGCGGAGACAAGGATAAGCCACCAGGTGGCGAGAGTGACGGCGGCTCCGGCGGCGCTTATAGCCTGTTGCGCCAGATTCGTGACAGTACGTCCCCTGTCCAGACCGAAGCTCCGGCGAGGTCATGTCGGGTACGCGCGGCGCGGCGGCGGATGTGGTGCGGTGGATGCGTACGGCCCGGCTAGCCTGCTGCTGGGCTTGGAGTTGTTCGTCCTGTAGCGTGGTGGTCATGGTGGCGGCAGCAGCCGGCTCGGCGGTGGGTTCGGTGGCCTGCTCGGCCGGGGCGGCCTCCTGGTCTTGCTGTGGTGTGGTGTCGGCCAGGGGTGCAGCGCTGCAACGGAGGTGATGGTTTTCCACTAGTTCTTCTTCTGCATCACGTCTGTCGACCACCGGCTGCTGGTGTCTCTGGCGGCAGTTGTCCTGGAACGCGTCGAGCGTTTCCAATGTTTCCGTTGTTTCTAGCGTTTCTAGCGTTTCCGGCGTTTCCGGCGTTCTCGGTGTTTCTGGTGTTTTAGGGGTTTCCGGGCGTTTTGAGTTTTCGTTGTTTCTGGCGTTCTCGGTGCTTCTGGTGTTTCGTTGATTCAGGCTCTTTCCGGCGTTTCCGGCGTCCACGGCGTTTCTGGTGCTTTCGGTGTTTCTGGAGTTTCTGTAGATACGTCGTTTCGGGCGTTTCCGGTCTTTCCGGCGTTCTCGGTGTTTCTGGTGTTTTCGGCGTTTCTGGTCGTTGTTGGCGAAGGTCCAGCTTTCGGCGGTGTCGATCGTGGCTGCCGTGGAGTGTGGAGCGGACATCCTGTAGGTGCCAATTCCTTCTGCGCGGCGTGGCATAGTGATGTCCCATTCTTGTCCGGCGCAGCCTTCGATATGTACGGCGGTCTTCCGTTTTGTCTGGCGCGGTCCTCGGCATGCTCGGCAGTCTTCCGATCCGCTTGGCGTGGCATGTGCGGCATTCTCGTGTTCCGCCCGGTGTGGCATGC